>OJQL01001259.1_pt1 | contig 20330 bp, 13 predicted proteins | sample 1598731 | NCBI WGS metagenome assembly OJQL01 (sample SAMN03922510, study PRJEB24848) | human gut metagenome | isolation source: stool sample | host: Homo sapiens | place: Germany | collected 2010-02
CGTGCCGTCCGACATGTAGAGCTTCTCGCCGTCGGTCGTGAGGCCCCAGCCTTCGCCCGGATAGCGGAAGTCGCGGATTTTTCGTAGTTTCCCGTTCTCCAGCGAATAGACGTGTGCCGTATTGGACTGCCAGGTCAGCTGGTAGAGCTTCCCGCCGAGCAGGGTGATTCCCTCGCCGAACTCCGAACGGGGCAGGCGCGCCATGACCTCGGTCCTGCCCGTTGCGAGGTCGGTCTTCTGCACGACCGATTCGCCGTGCTGTCCCGTGCCTTCCCACATCGTCCCGCCGACGTATTGCAGTCCCTGGGTGTAGGCGCCGGTCGAGTGGGGGTAGACCGCCGCGATACGGTAGGTGTACGCCTTCGGCTCGGCCTGCGCGGCCGCTGCGGTCTGCGCCTTTGCGCCGGGGCGTTTGGCGCGCGCCGCCGGGCCGCCGCATGCGCCCAGCAGCAGGACGGAAAACAGAAGTATCGGGGTCGTTTTCATCGTTTCGGAATAAAATAGCTTACAAAGGTACGAAAAAGTCGGATGGGATCAAAACGGAATTGCGCACGGTTGAGTAAAACCTTCCGGCCGGCAAAAGGATCGTTACGACCCCAAAGGTACGAAGAATTTGTGAGAAATAGGCTTAAGCGGAGGCAATAATGTAAGTCACTGGAAGTTAGGAGAGTTAAGACGAAGGTCTTCAATAGGTTACCGAATGGTTAGAAATCGGAATATTGAGGAGTTAAGCGGGAGCAGGGTTACTTATCCGTTGCCTTTTTCGGGTCGTTAATAAGAGCGAAGAACACTTCTTGTCCGAATGCTGAAAACGCTTCCGACTCCACAGAGCCTGCGGTTTTCTTTCAAAACGCCACGACAAAGGTAGTCTTTTTTGTGGAAGTTTTCGGAAAAGACGGGGTCGGATACGAAAACATCGTATCTTATTCTATGTTCTGCTTCATTTTTCATGGTTTCAAATAGCTCTATATCAGTTAATTTTGCAAACAGTTAATAGAGTTATGAATCAGGAGGATGTAAAGGTTGCGTTCTACCTCAAAAAGAACGAATCAGACGATTTCGGTCGTTGTCCCGTCATGGGCCGTTTGACAATCGGCCGTTCGGAAAGCGTGTTCAGTGCCAAATGTTCGGTAGCTGCTTCGTTGTGGATGGCAGGTCGTGCCAAAGGTAAAAGTGCCGAAGCTGTCGCAATCAACCGCCAACTGGACGAATATCGTGCTTCGGCACTCGCTATCTACCGCGAACAGTCGGTCGGTCGTGAAAGAATAACGGCCGAAGAAATCAAGTGTCTGTTGTTGGGCATGGCTTATGGTCAGGCAACTTTGCTCGATTACTTCCATACGTATATCGAGCAGTTCGAGAAACGGGTAGGTGTAAACCGTTCGGCCAAATCGGCCCAAACCTATCGCACGACATGCGATCATCTCGCCTGTTTTCTGTCGGAGCGGCTTCGGCTGTCGGATATTCCTTTCTCGGCGTTGGATCGGTCGTTTATCGACAAGTTCGACCTCTATCTGCGTACCGAACGGCGTTTGGCTCCGCGTAGCATTATTCTGTATATGACACGTCTACATACGGTCGTCAATAAGGCTATTGCTGCCGGAATCATTACCGCCGACCCGTTCGCCGGTTACGAGCCGCCGCATCCCGAACGCAACCGATGTTACCTCACACGCGAAGAATTGAAACGGTTAATGACTACGCCGCTCCCTGCATCGCGGCTCTATCTTGTTCGGGACTTGTTCCTCTTCTCCTGCTATACGGGCATCAGTTACGGCGATATGGGTCGGCTGACTATCGAAAATCTTGAAACAGCCGAAGATGGAACGGTCTGGATCAAGGCGGTGCGTGAGAAAACGGGTGTGGAATTCGAGGTCCCGTTGCTTGACCTGCCGCTGCATATTATCGACAAATACCGCGATGCAGCGCCTGACGGCAAATTGCTACCCATGTACGGGAATTCGGAGTTGAACAAAGGATTGAAATGCCTCGCTGCGGCCTGCAGCATCGAACGCAAACTGACCTTTCACATGGCTCGCCACAATTTCGGAACGCATATCACGCTTTCACTGGGCGTGCCGCTCGAAACCGTCAGCCGCATGATGGGACACAAACGGCTTGTAACGACACAAATTTACGCCCATGTAACGGACAAGAAAGTGGACGAGGATACGAAGCAGTTAAGACAACTCTCCGCAAGTCGAAAACTCGAACTTTATGAAGAACCGCAGCAAACAAATGAAAACAAAAATGCAAGCAACCGATAAAAACAAGCATCTATGAAAACTCAACCCATAACGATCGAGAACGGACGGGTAATGATTCGCCCCAGTGCAAACGGCATTTGGCTTACACAAGCCCAAATCGCCAACTTGTTCGGGGTATTCACTTCTGCCGTAAGTGCCAATATCCGCTCAATACTCAAAAGCGGCATTCTGGATGAAGACAGTATTTTCCTCCGCACGCGCAGCCGAAACGGAAATCTTGTCGAGCGGTACAATCTCGAAATGATAACGGCGCTGGCGTTCCGGCTTAAATCCGAAAAAGCGGAGGTATTCCGCAGATGGATTATCGGACGGGCAACAACACCGGAAATCGTGTGAAAGATACCGACGAACGGAGGGGTACTCAACTGAAATAGCAAGTAACAATAACAGCTATTGCAATTATTTGATTTGCATAATTCATGCAGAATAATTACTTTTGTAAAAAACAGCGATTATATGGCCAAAATAACAAATCCGTTCATCGTAACGGGCAAAATAGAATCGGAATATTTCTGCGACCGCGTGCAGGAGTCGGCACGGCTTGTCAAATCCATTACCAACGGGAACAACATGGTCATCATTTCGCCGCGCCGCATGGGAAAAACAGGATTGATTCAATTCTGCTACGACAAGCCCGAAATCGCCAATGAATATTACACGTTCTTCATCGACATTCTGCACACGTCGAGCCTGCGGGAGTTCACTTATCTACTTGGACGCGAAATCTACGAAACGCTCCTGCCTCGCAGCCGCAAGATGTCCGATCTGTTTATCCGGACGCTCAAATCCATCAGCGGCAAATTCGGCTTCGATCCCATTACGAGCACTCCGACGTTCAACGTGGAGCTGGGCGACATCGACCGACCTGAATATACGTTGAATGAAATTTTCCGATACCTCACCGATGCGGATAAGCCGTGCGTCGTGGCAATCGACGAATTCCAGCAGATCGCCAAATATCCAGAGAAAAATATCGAGGCGCTGTTACGAACTCATATTCAGAAGTTGCACAACAGCCATTTCATCTTCGCCGGCAGCGAACGGCACATGATGCAGGAGATGTTCACGTCGGCAGCCCGTCCGTTCTACCATAGCGCGGATATATTGGAACTGAAAGCGATCGGGCCGGAAATCTATATTCCGTTTATCGTCGGTCATTTTGAGAAACGCAACCGGCGAATAGCTACAGAAAACGTGGGAAAGGTGTATGACCTTTTCAAGGGGCACACCTACTATATTCAAAAGACGTTCAACGAAGCCTTTGCCGATACGCCCGAAGGTGAAGAATGCTCGCTTGAAACCATACGGGCGGCCATCGACAACATGGTTGCCTCGAACGATACGATTTTCCGTGAGATATTGTCGAACATACCCGAAAAGCAAAAAGAATTGTTGTACGCCATCGCCAAAGACGGCGAAGCGTCGCGCATCACCTCGGCTGAATTCATCAAGCGCCACAGCCTGACATCAGCGAGCTCCGTACAATCGGCGATGAAGAAGTTGCTCGAAAAAGACATCATTACCGAAATCAACAAGGTCTTTTCGGTGACGGACAAACTGTTCGCCATGTGGATGAACCTGCTTTATGGAGAGCGAAAAACGTTATAAAAAGAATTCACTATGAAATGGTTTACAGCAAACGATATAAAGCAGTGGGCAGATAGGCGTGATGCCCAAAGTATCTTACCGGAATTAGTCGGGCGACTGATTCGGGCGACTGTACCAGCATCTGCAATAACTCGATTCCGATTTCCGTCTGGAGATGCCGTATATTTGACCGGATGGGATGGAATCCTTGAATCGCAAGCCCGTGTATATAGTATCGAATCCGGTTTGTCTCTATGGGAATGTGGGACAAATGCGAATCCGAAAAGCAAGGCCGATGAAGATTACGCCAAAAGAACTGAAAATACTTTAGGTTTTGAACCACAATCTGCAACCTATGTTTTCGTAACTCCTCGGATCTGGAATGGAGCAGAAAATTGGGCGCAAGAAAAGAGGGATGCACATATTTGGAAAAACGTCATTGTCTTGACTGCCGTCGAGTTGGAGGATTGGCTATCATTATGCCCTGTTGTTGCATTATGGTTTGCCGAATATATCCACCACCAACCTTTAATTAAAGTTTACACAATAGATACGTTTGGGGAAAAATGGGCGACTGGACCTGAAATAAAGTTAAATCCTGATATACTTCTTGGTGGACGAGAAAACGAACAAGAGAAAATATATCAGAATCTACAACGGCCATCCATATCTATCATTCAATCAATGGTCCAAGAAGAATCTTTGGCGTTCGCTGTCGCTTGTATTATCCGTCATCCTCAAGCGGAAGAGCTGAAAGACAAATGTTTAGTCGTCGAAAATGAGGATGTGTTGGAACGATTGATTGAAGAATATGATGATCTCATATTTATTGCGAATGTCGGTCACAAGAATCACATTTATGCCACACAAAAAGGGCATCGAATCATTTATGCGACAAGTATTGCCGAAGTTCCGAAAGTAAATGAGTTGATCTCTTTACCGGAAATAGATCGGGATAAATTCATCGATTCTTTGGAATCGAGCGGAATACAGCGTGAATATGCTGAGCAATTATCAAAAGAAACCGTTCGCAACATAACAATTTTAAGACGGCGGCTGAAATTCGACCTTACATGCCCCGAATGGGCGAAACCAGAGAATGTTCGGGACTTGATTCCTGCGATACTTGTCGGACGCTGGCACGATAAGTCTGAAGGTGATAAAGAAATAATAGCCAAGTTAGCCGGTGAACCATACGATAAATATTCGGCTAAGTTACAGCGATGGCTCAACAGTAACGACTCTCCATTAGTAACAGTTGATGGAGCGTGGAGAATCATATCTCCATACGATGCTTTTTGGCATGCAAGTAATCATATTTCGATAACTGATTTCACCAATTACGAATATACAGTCAATCAGATAACAGAGGACAATGACCCCGATGCTACTGAAAAACTCGTCTCAACATCATTGCGATTCTGGGAAAACAAACAACACTATTCCGGATGGCTCAAAGAGGGAATATTTCAAAGTGCGATATTGATTTCCTTAATCAGTGAATCCACGACTCTACAAACTCTCCAGCGAGGAAATGTATGGATAGATTCTTTAATTCGAGATATTCTCAATAAATCTACGATAGAATGGTGGTATTCCAACAAGCGTGTGCTTCATCTTATTGCAGAAGCCGCACCGCGTTGCTATGTCAATTATATAAGGAATGATATTGAGAAAAAAGATTCTATCATAAGGCGGTTATTTACCCCCAAAAGCGATACGGTCGATATTTTTGGTCCCGGAGAAAATTATACGGAGATTCTCCAATCTTTCAATATGCTTTTATGGGAGACAGACTTGCTATTGCCTGTCTGTCAGATTCTCTTGGAACTGTCATCTATAGAGAACACGCTGAATACGGCCGATAAACCGATCAATTCATTGCAAACGACATATACCGTTTGGTATCCCCAAACATATGCGTCTATCGAGCAAAGACTTGAAATATTAACCACCTTATCGAAAAAATATCCCGAACAAATTTTCAGATTATGTAAAAAGCTTGTTAATGAATGGGATAGAAGTACACTTTGTCCTACATATCCTATGCGCTGGCGCAGATTCGGACAAGAGAGACCGCAACCAATGCAAGGAGACGTAATAATCGCCATAAATCATATTTGCCGACTGATGGTCGATATTTGCGACTTATCGGAAGAGCAAGTGTGCGACGTGCTTGAACTTGCCGATCAATCATCGATAGGAGAAGCAAACAGGGCGTTATTATTCGGATATATCCTTCGCAATAAAACTAATTTCATCGACAACTATGCTATAACGGATAAAATACGCGATACGATATATCATCACAAATCATATCCGGATGCCAAATGGGCTTTGGGGTCGGATGAAATAAATAAATGGGAATATCTGTTGCAAGAAATCGAGGCACGAGATCCCATCCAGAAATATCGTTGGATGTTTAAAGATTTCTGTTTGGAGTCATTGGGGATAAATCGAAAAGATCATGATCTCCCCTCGCTTTACAGGGAACAGCTAAAAATTCGCAGTAATGCACTACGGGAAATTTATAAAATTCATGGGATAAACGGAATATACGAACTTTCTCAAATCGTCGGATGTCCATACATTGTCGGCGGAACATATGCCCACATATGCAAGCAAAAAGATTTCAACGAAATATTGAATATCGTTAAATCTGCGTCTGAAGTCTTAAAGCAGTTTGCACGAGGTTTCTTTTGTAATTATGTCGTGCGATTCGGCGTTCAAAAATTCATAGATAAAATTAAATCATTAAAATTCGACGCATTCGAGGATGGCATTCTTTTAGCCGTAACGTCTATACATACATCGGAAACAATATGGCAATATATCGAAACGCTTCCAGCATCGGCCCAATTAAATTATTGGGAACATGCACAAATTGGTGTCTATGAAAAAAAGGAAGATAATATCTTCCTTATCAATAAACTTAATACCGCGCACCGTTATGAGGAATCCATCAATATTATCTATCACACTCTGAAAACTCAATCGATTCCATCTCAACTCATTGTCGATACGATATTAGGAATAATATCCCATCCTCCTGGTGATAAGATTGAATTCCGATATGAGTTAAGTGAGATTATTGTTGCCTTAGACAAACGGGCCGACGTCGCTACGGAGAAACTATTCCTTATAGAATTTATTTTTTATAACTTGTTGAAACACTATGGCCATTCCACGAAAATTCGACTGATAGACGAACTCATGTCGAATCCACAGAGTTTAATGTATATTTTGAATTATGCGTATCTATCTTCAGATCCGGCAGAGCGACAAAGTGAGTTGAATAAGATGGAGCAAAGGAATGAACGGATTTACGCACGTCTTGCTTTCGATATATTGTGGGATCTGCGACGAATTCCATGCGTTGATAAGGGATACAAGATAGATGAATGCGGTTTGAACAAATATATTCAGGAACTACGCAAATTAGGAGCAAAAGCGCATAAACTGACACATGTTGATCACACTATCGGAGAACTGCTTGCCAATTATCCAGAAATAAACGGTTATCCCCCGAAAGCGATTTGTGAAATTATTGAAAATCTGAATAATTCCGATATAAACAGCGGATTTCGGACAAGATTAATCAATAAACGAGGTGTAACTGTCCGGCCCGCTTTGGAAGGAGGCTCATTGGAGAAAGCAGAATCCATGAAATACAAGCAATATGCAGATCGAATCAGATTTACTTATCCGGTCATTGCCGAGATATTCGATAGTTTAAGTGCCGAATATCAAGATATGGCGCTCAAAGAAGACCTGCGAACGAAGATAGAGAAAATGGAATATTAACTTAGGGGCCGCCTAACGATATAAGTTACTCGGCCCATTTATATACTTGAACTGACCGTCGTCCTTAGGCCGTAAACGAAGATGGGATATGTTCACGGCCCCATGTTTTTCTCTGTACTTCTCTCCGCTAACCTTCTCCTCGTTCAGTTCTGTCTGCGCGGGCCGGTGCCGGATGGAATCTGTTATCGGCAGCGAAGGTATTCCCGGAATCGGCGCTCTTACAAGATCGGGCCGCACGGTGGTTTTGCGGAAAATCTTCCTTACGCCCTTTGGGTGAAGCGTATTTTCCGCAAAAATCTTGTCGTGAGCGGATTCCGAACCTTCCGAGCTCCCGAAACAGATTCCATCCGTACCGGCTCCGCTAAGGCATATAAAAAAAGTCGAAGGTTATGAGAAGCACAGAGAAAAATAAACGGAAACAGAAATCCTCCACCCTTCCACTTGACATAGGGCCGAGTCGGACGGCGTGGCTGCTGCTCGGCGCGGTAGTGTGGGCATGCCGGCTCTGCTTTTTTGGGTGGAGAATGCCACGCACAAATTTTTCTTTTCCATTATTCAATCGTTTTTACAGTTATACATAAGGTTGATCGTATTTACAGCTATTCAGTCGGTCAGCCAGCCAGTCGGCCGGTCGGCTATCCGATCGATCATCTTATCGGCCGGACATACGGTCCTATCGTCGGTTGTATGACCGGATGATCGTTTTATCGTTTGACCGGCTGACCGTATGACCGGACAACCATTCATGTAGCCGTGCAGTCAGCCGGATAACCCGACAACCGGATGTTCGGTCGTCCGGCCGGCAGGACAGACATATGATTGTATGTTCGGTCGGCTGTATCATCGGTCGTATAGCCGATTGCAAGGGCAAAGAAAGCACTTGTCAGGCTCCCTTATAAGCTCGCTTTTCGCTATGGATGCTTGTGGCAGCGAAGTGGCAGCGAGCGGCACAATTTCATGTTATACAGCCGATTGAATAGGTCGGTATCTTTGCCGCTGTAACGATTCCGACGCGGAATGGAAGCCGCCTTGCCCGTCTTTACGGCGGCAGGTTCGACAAGCCGTCCGACAAGCGGACGGTCTTGTTTGCAAAGGGCAAACAGCAAGCTGTGTTTTCCGTTACCCGAAACTATTTCCGTAACGGAAAACAGCTTGCCCGCAAGGGGAGAAAGCACCTCCGAAGTCGGCGCTTTTCGATAGGCGGCTCCGCCACGAAAGAATCGCAATTTTCAAACTCGGCGAGGCGATGACCTTACCGTAAAATTTCGATTATGGAGAAAAACAGACCGACTCGCAGAGGTCGAGGGGGACGCCCCGCAAAAACGGATACCGCCTCGCATTGTGTCATGGTGCGGTTTACCGACACGGAACACGCCCGATTTCTGACAATGTACGAGCAATCGGGGCTATTGTCGAAAGCGACTTTTATCAAAGCCCGGGTCTTCGGCGATGTGTTCCGTGTGATTAAGACCGATCGCGGAACGCTGGAATACGTCGCCAAATTGACGCAGTTTCACGCCCAATTCCGAGCCATAGGAACGAACTACAACCAGATCGTGAAACTGCTGCACACGCATTTCTCGGAACGAAAAGCACTCGCGTTGCTCTACAAATTGGAGAATGAAACGCGCGAACTGGCCGCTGTCGGCCGACGAATCGTGGCGCTTTGCGAAGAATTCAGAAAGCGATGGCAATTTTTCTGTTATTTCTTGTTCTTCGGCCTCCATGTCCGTATCCGTTGCAACAGGGTTTGTTTTGCTTTGTCGATCCACGGAGTAGAATTGTTGCGCAATTTCATGTCGCAGAAGGTACGTGAAAGATTTGTATCGAGTTGGATATTGAAGACGTTGGCGATATAAGCTGCCAACTGCGTGAGAGGAACATTGCCGAAACTTCGCTTGCTATCGAGCATGTAAATCAACTCTATCAAATCCGTTTTTGCTGTCCTGCCATGTCAGACGTACCACGGGCAGCGAATCTGCGTCCGATATATGAGGTTTGATATATTCCAGGACCTCCAGCTCACCTTTCAGATATACCGACAGCAGTTCATTGGCTAATAGTTTTGCTACCTTGAAATCGGCGTTGGTCGAAAATTTCGGATCACGCTCGTAATGGAACGATTCGAGATACAATGCCGTATCTACACGACCTCGCAGATAGTAGAGTGAGTCCAAATGAGTAAGTCCCGAACGATAGTAATGAATGAAATCGGATCGTTTGTTGTTGTATCGGTTGATGGCTGCCAATTCGTCATTCAAATACGCCCGTTGGGATTCTATACCTACGGGGCGATTCATCTCAATGTTGTAGACCTTGCGATAGTAAAGCAGGCGATAAAACAAGCGAGGCTTTATTTCCTTGAAGAATCGAATTTCTTCGGCTTCGTTCTTGAATGTGTAGGTCGCAACGAAATCCCGCATTCGCTGAAAGGCATCGCCCAGAACGAGCGATGCCTCCAATGATTTTTTCAAGATATTCAAATCGGAACACTCTATCTTTTTCAGCTTCTTCTCGACATCCTTTTCGAGGGTTCCAACAAAAACAAACATTATATAACCTCTTTTTTATCTTGTTATGGAGTCGATTACTCCAACCGCCCCGTCGCCCGAAGGTATTCCGTTTCATAGATTTTGTATTGGGTTTGCGCTTCGATCAGATTGCTTTCGGCCTGCTGCCACTGCGATTGTGCATCGAGCAGGTCGGTCAGCGGAGCCATCGACGCCGCGTAGCGGTTGCGCATGACGCGCAGGTTTTCGGACGCTTGTTGCAGGCCGGTTTCAGCCGTGCGGATCAGCAGAAAACCGTCCTGCACGTTTTGGATTGCCTGCCGTACCTCGATGTCGAGCAGACGGCTGTTCTTTTGCAGATCGAGTTCGGCATTCCGCAGTTCATACTGCGCCTTGTGTACCTTTTTTCGGCTCTCGCCCCAATGGAAAATCGGAATCTTCACCGAAAGCATGGCCAACCCCATGCCGTCGCGGAATTTCTGCGAGTAGGGAACCATCGTCCCGCCTCCGGCATCGGCCGTACCGTTGAGTTTGAGGTTGCCGTAGTAGGAGTAGCCGACCGACAGCCCGACGGTAGGCAGCATATCGGCACGAGCCATACGAATCTGCTCCTTTTGGGCTGCGACCTGCTTTTCGAGCAGGTGCTGTTCGGGTCGGGCTGCCGTTTCGGCCGAAAGCCGGTCGGGCTGCGAGGTGACAAAAGCCGTATCGGTCGCCTCTATTTGGGTGTCAAAATTCACATCCACGATACGGCAAAGCGACATCCGGCACAGGTCGGCTCCGTTCTGCACTTTCTGCAATTGATAACGGATGTCGCTGCGTTTGGCGTCGATGCGCAACAGATCGTTCTCGGTCGCCATACCCGCCGCAAGCGCCGCCGCCGTCTGACGGTACAAGGTATCCATTTGTGCGTGGTAGCTCTCCAGCATACGCACTTTACGACCGACGGCGATATAGGTCCAATAGGCATTGTCGGCCTCGACCAACACATCCATGCGGGTCATGCGAAGCTGCTCGGCGGCAGCCTCTTCGCCGATACGGGCCAAACGGTGGCCGGTCGTGATTTTGCCTCCCGTGTAGATGGGTTGCGTCAGGTTGATGCCGGCCATATAAGTGCCGCGCATACGCAATTTCATTCCCATCATATCCATGTCGGGCAGTACATAAGCCCCTGTCGCCGAAGCATCGACGTTGGGCAAGAATGCTGTTTTGGCGATTTTGCGGTCGAGTTCCGCCTGACGTAGCGCGTTTTCCGACCGTTGCAGATCCTCGCTATGTGCGAGTGCCATTTCGCGGCACTCGGCCTGCGAAATCCGAAGCTGCTGCTGTGCCGATGCGCCGGAAACGGAAAGTAAAACGACACAGCAGGTAGTGATTATCTGTTTTTTATTCATTGTTTTATGCGTTTGCAGGTTTACGAATGCGGAACAATGCCGCATAGAAAAGCGGCAGCAGGACGAGCGTAATGACCGTGCCGACCGTAAGGCCGCCCATAATTGTGATGGCCATCGAGCTGTACATCGGGTCGCCGACAAGCGGAATCATGCCGACGATGGTCGTCAGCGATGCCATCAGTACGGGGCGCACACGCGATGCGGTGGCCTCCACGACGGCGGTGTAGGGTGCGGCTTTCTCTTCGGCTTGGAGGTGGCCTATCTCGTCCACGAGCACTATGGCATTCTTGACCATCATGCCGATCAGTCCCATCATGCCGATGATGGCCATGAAGGTCATCGGCTGACCGCTCAACAGCAGCGAGGGGGTAATGCCGCAGAAGACGAACGGCAGGCAGAGCAGGATAAGGATTACCTTGCGCCAACTGTTGAACAGCAACAGCAGGATGACCAAAATAAGAAAGAGGGTTATCGGCACGTATTTCATCAGATTGCCGATTGCCTCGCCTTGTATTTCGCCTTCGCCCACCCAGCGCATCGTGTAGCCTTCGGGCAGCGGGATAGCCTCTATTTCGTCCCGAATCGAAGCGACGACTTTGGCGGGCGTGGCATCGTCGCGGTCGGGATCGGGGTCGCACTCCGCCTCGATGACACGCCGGCCGTTGAGTCGCAGGACGACATCTTCGTCCCAATCGAGCCGCACATGATCGACGACATTTCCGAGCGGTACGGAGCGGAACACCTTGTCCTGCAACTCGCTCATCGCCTTGCCGCCGGAGAGTGCCCCTTGCAGCTCTTCGTTCGACAGACGGGCATTCATCATGCTCCAAACCGGTATCTCTTCGAGGTTGCCGATACGGCTGCCGTCGCTGTTGCGGACTTGCAGGTTGAGCGTTACCATGCGTTCCTGATCGTTCAATACGCCGACGGGCATCCCGTCCGTCGCAGCCAACAGCGCACCCGCCACATCGCCGCGCACGATGCCGGAACGCAGGGCGTCCTGCTGCACGTATTCGGCCACGAAGGATTTGCCCGTAGGTTTCCAGTTGTTCTGCACCGAATAGGCATCCACGTAGGGCGAGCGGCGCATGACGGCTTCGGCCTGCGCACTCAAATCGCGCAGCACGGCAGGGTCTGGGCCTGTGAACTCCACCTCGACGGTATGCGAAGTCGTTATCGAAAAGTTGTACTTGCGGATGCGGATATAGGCATCGGGATATTGTTCGCGGAGTTGTTGCCGCATAATAGGAATTTGCTCCAAAACCGTATGGTAATCCTTGCAGTCCACGATGAGTTCGCCGTAGCAGTCGCCGCCCGAGGTTATGGGGCGCACCAGACAGTAATGGGCAGGGGCACTGCCCTGACTGATGGCCACACGGTCGATGGCGGGATTCTCCATAAGCCGGTCGCTCATCGTCAGCAGCCGGTCGCGTACTATATTGGCGTCAGATGCCGAGGGAAAGAAGCACTCGACGACGAACTGTTTGTAGTCGAAATCGGGGAAAAAGAGGTTCTTTACCTTCGTCATGCCGAAGATGCAGAGCGACAGCACACCGAACGCCGCAACGATGGTCGTGCGCTTGCGGTCGATTAGCAGCGCGATCGTGCGCCGCACGACGCGATGCACGGGCGAGTTCATGACCGCATCCGATCCGCTTTTGGTCGATTTTTCCCGTTTCGGCAGCCATGACTTGGCGCAGACGGGAACTTGCACCAAAGCCAGCACCCAACTTGTCAGCAGACTGACGCACAATACCAAGAAGAGGTCTTTGGCGTATTCTCCGGCCGTATCGGGCGAAAGGTATACACAGAGGAACGTCGAAGCGGCAATGACGGTAGCGCCCAACAGCGGCATGGCCGTATTGCGCCCGATGCGGTAGAGATAGCTTTTCGGAGCAAGTCCCCGTTTTTGGTCGATCAGGATGCCGTCCATGATGACGACGGCATTGTCGACCAGCATACCCATCGCCACGATGAACGCCCCGAGCGAGATGCGTTGCAGCGTCGTGCCGCAGACGAGCAGGATGGGGAATGACACGGCGACCGTGAGCACCAGCCCGAATCCGATAATCAGGCCGCTGCGCAGTCCCATCGTGAAGATAAGCACCAGAATGACGATGGCGACCGATTCGACGAGGTTCCACATGAACGAGGAGATCGCCTCATCCACCTTGTCGGGTTGGAAAAAGATCTTTTCGGTCTCCAGTCCGGCGGGGACACGCTTCATCGCTTCAGCCAGACGGGCATCGACCGCCTCACCCACGTCGGGAACGATGGCCGATGTCTCCATCGCCACGCAGATGGCCAATGCGGGTTTCCCGTCGACGAAAAATCCGTTCCGCTGCGGCTCGGCGAAAGTGCGCTCCACGCGGGCGATGTCGCCGATACGCATCGACTTTCCGTCCAGCGTCCGAATCGTCAGGTTGCGGATGTCCTCCTCGTTTTCGACGGCCGAATCGACGTAGAGCGCGATCCGCTCGTCGCCGCTGGCGTATTTCCCCGCATCGACTTTCTTGCCGGCCGCCTGCAAGGCCGATATGATCTGTGTGGGAACGATGCCGTTGCGGGCGATCTGTTCTTTGGAGAGTACGATGTTGATTACCTCGTCGCGGCCACCGATGATGTTGATGCGCTTGACGCCCTTCACGTCGAGCAGTTCGCGGCGGAGGTATTTGGCATAGCGGTACATTTCGGGATAATCGTAACCGTCGGCCGTAAGGGCATAGAAAATACCGTAGACATCCGACATATCGTCTACCACCACCGGAGCGTAGCACCCCTGCGGAAGACGCGACGCGACATCGTTTACCTTGCGGCGGAGCAGGTCGAAATATTGCTCCAGCTCCTTTTCCAGCACGGTCATCTGAAACTCGACGGTGAACATCGCCGAACCGTTCCGACACTCGGTCTTTACCTTCTTGACATTCGGCAGGGCGCGCAATTCGTCCTCCATAAGCTGCGCCACGTCTAATTCCACATCGTGCGCACTGGCTCCCGGCCACGCGACCACCACCATCGCCTGCTTACCTGAAACGGCAGGATCTTCCAATTTAGGCATCTGCACGAATGCGAGCACGCCCGCAATCACGATTGCCGCCATGAGCGACCAGAACAGCACCGGCCGCCGCATGAAAAATTCGGTCATCTTCATTACAGCAATCCTCCTACGTTGGTTTTACTCGGTTTCTCGATGACACGCACACGCTCTCCGTCCCGAAGCACATGAACGCCCGCCCGCACGATACGCTCCTCGCCCGTCAGCCCTTCGACGACGACGGCACGGCCTTCGGTATCCGTTCCGCCGAGTACGACGGGACGTTTGCGGGCGGTGGAATCCGCCCCGAAAACCCACACGCACGGTTCGCCGGTCTCATTGTCGCGGAAAATCGCGCACAGCGGCACGGCAATCCCGCGAGCGGAGGCTGTATCCTCTACGACGATGCCGACCTCCACGTTCATGCCTGCCGTCAGCCGTTTGTCGGGCTGTCCGGCAAAGGTCATCCGCAACTGATAGAGCTGGTTGCCGTCGGCTTTCGGCGTGAGGCTCAGCAACTTCATCGGCAGCTCCCCGTCGATGCCGTCGGCCTTGCAACGGTAACGGACGAAGCTGTCGCGCTGGCGGTATTCGGCAGCCGGTATATCGGCTACGACCTCCATATGCGATACGTCCAGCAGCGTGAACAGGGACGTACCCGCATCGACCATCTCCGCAGGCGAGAAGTTCACGGCCTGCACGTATCCGTCGGTCGGCGCATAAAGTTTCGTGTAGTCCAATTTGTTCTTGTTCGCCTGCAACTCCACCCCCAACTGCTTCAGTCCGGCGACCGCCTTTTCGTAATCGTTGACCGAGATGCTCTTTTGGTCGAAAAGCTGCTTCGTGCGCGCTACCTCCTCTTCGAGTTGGTCGTATTGAATCTGCAACGCCTCGACGCCCAACCGATAGTCGGCGGCATCCAGCTCGGCGAGCAGTTGCCCTCGCCGGACGTAATCGCCCTCCTTTACACAGATGCGTTCGATCTGTCCGGCCGTTTTGAACCCCAATCCGATGGTATGGGCTTCGCGGACGATGCCGGGATAACATTTCATGCGGGTCGCTTGCATCGAGACGGGCGTGGTCAGCTCGACGCTCCGCAGCACGGAGTTCTCGTGCTGCGGAGCGCCGCAGGCGCAGAGCGTGCCGGCGACGAGAACCGTTGTAATCAATCTTTTCATTTCTTTCTATCGGTTTTTAATGATTATTTTCTATTTCGCTGCAAAGTTCTCTATTTATCCGAAGTGTCGTATCGTCGAATGGAATGACGATTTATCCTAATGGATGACAATTCGGTATTATATGGATAAAAACACATATATTTGCTCATCGAAAGGTTAAATGATTAAAATATGAAACAGGCTTATTGGGATTTCGATCTGATCCGATTGTCCGCAGAAAGCGCGGCGGTTCATTTAAACAATGAATTCATTCTGATAGATAATTTCAACGAAACGTCGGAACAATCGGATACGGATTTCGAATTTGTAAACCATCCGGTCAAACTCTCCTTTACGGTCGCCTTGCTCTGTTTGGCAGGACAAATGCGAGCTCAAGTCAATTTGCAGGATTTCGAACTTCGGACCAATGATGTTCTGGTTGTTCAGAATGGAACCATCGGGGAGTACCGGGGGATGAGCGACGATGCCCGAATCGCCGTGATCGCTTTCACTCCCGAATACTTTCAGACCGCGCTTCAGATCGAGGCTACGATGTCACTGCAACGCCGCCTGTACGCCTCGCCTCTCTGGCATTTGCCGTTCGAGGCGATGGAAGAGTTGATGGTGATTTACCGATTGATGAAGGCGAAGATTGCTGAAACAGACAATCCGTTCCGTAAGGGGGCGTTGCTCGGATATACGCAAGTGCTGATCTATAATTGCTACAAATATCTGCTCGCTGCCGATTCCGGCAACGAAAAAACGGAAGTGAAAAGCGGCCGGCAACAGGAACTCTACACGCAGTTTATGGACGAAGTACGGAAAAGCTACATAAAGGAGCGCAGTATATCCTATTATGCCGATGTGCTGTGTGTGACGCCCAAATATCTGTCGCAGGTCGTTCGCAGGGTAAGCGGCCGCTTTGCCGGCGACTGGATCACCGACTTCGTCATTCTCGAGGCGAAAGCCTTGCTCAAAAGCCGCAAATATACCGTGCAGCAGATCGCCGATATGCTCAACTTCGCCAATCAATCCTTCTTCGGAAAGTATTTCAGGGAGAAGGTCGGGTGTTCGCCGAAAGCCTATCAAGAGAATGGGTGATAATCCGAACTGCTTCGATTGTTCCGATGCGAACACACATTCTTTACAAATGCGCATATCAACGAATATCCGATCGGTGCATTTTTCAGTTTTTTTAGATATTCTTTGATCGAAGAGATGACCGCTTCTTATCGCGAAACTTTATATAGTTCGTCCGCAAAAATCATTTGAGAAAACAGTGTCTCGATACTTTTATTTCTCAAAAATATCTATATTTGCAATACTATATAGAGTTGTTTGACAGCATGAGAAACAGAGCGATTCCGAACGCTTTAGGCTTACTTATCCGTTGCCCTTTCTCTTGCAAAATTCTTCTACTTCGCTGGTGATGAAATCAATGCCACCAGTCTATCTCAAAGATACGAAAAAGTCGGATGGGATCAAAACGGAATTGCGCACGGTTGGGTAAAACCTTCCGGCCGGCAAAAGGGTCGTTACGACCCCAAAGGTAGGAAAAGCAAACCAGATATCATAATTTGACCATATTATACGGGTAATGTCTTGCCGGAAATGGAATAATTTCGTATCTTTGCCTCCCGATTCTGAACGGAAATACGAAGAATAACAAATATAATTCATTCATTATGAACATTGTAAGAGAACAACGCGGCGAGAATAACTCGCTGATCCGCGTGACTGTCGGCGAGGCGGATTACGGGCAGGAGGTCGAAAAGTCCCTGCGCGAGTACAAGCGCAAGGCCAACATCCCCGGATTCCGTCCGGGCATGGTCCCCATGGGCATCGTCAAGAAGATGTACGGCAAGGGCGTCCTGGCCGAGCAGTCCTACCGTCAGGCTTCGAACGCCGTTTTCGAGTATCTCCAGAAGGAGGGCATCGACTACCTGGGCGACGTGATCCCCGCGGAGGAGCAGGGCGACTTCGATTTCGACAACGCCACCGAGTTCGAATTCGTGTTCGAGATCGGCGAGGCTCCCGAGATCAAGCTGGAACTTTCCGACAAGGATAAGCTGACCTACAACAAGATCAAGGTCGACAAGAAGATGCACGACGACTACCGTTCGAACTACCTGCGCCGCTTCGGCCGCCTGGTGGACGCCGAGAAGGTGACTTCGGACGAGGCGCTGTCGGTGACGCTCGACAACGGCGAGATGAACGTGGCGGACGCTTACGTGGGCCTGATCTCGATGGACGAGGCCGGCCGCAAGCCTTTCATCGGCAAGAAGGTGGGCGACAAGATGAAGGTGAATATCAACGAACTCTATAAAAATCCCGCCCAGCGTGCCGCCTGCCTGCAGGTCAAGGAGGACGAACTGGAGGGCATCAACCCCGAATTCGAACTGGAGATCACCAAAATCCGCAAGTTCGCCGAGCCGGAGCTGAACGAGGAGTTCTTCAAGATGGCTTTCCCGCAGGGCGGCGTCACGGATGAAGCCGGGCTGGACAAGTTCATCGACGCGCAGATCGAGGCCGAACTGCGCCGCGAGAGCGACTACCTCTTTACGTTGCAGGTGCGCGACTACCTCGTGAAGAAAGCCGACCTGAAGATGCCCGCGGCGTTCCTCAAGCGCTGGCTCTATACGATCAACGAGGGCAAGTTCTCGATGGAGGACATCGAGAAGGATTTCGACCAGTTCCTGAAGATGTTCACCTGGAACTACCTCCAGAAGCACTTCATCAAGGCCGACGGCATCACCGTTTCGAAGGAGGAGGCGCTCTCCGAAGCCAAGGCGCTGGCCGCCTCGCAGTTTGCACAGTACGGCATGCCCTCGGCGCCGGACGACATGCTGGAGGGCTATGCCGAGAAGATTCTCGCCGACAAGGATCAGGGCCAGAAGATTTACGAGAAGCTCTATGAGGTGAAGGTCGTCGAGGATGTCAAATCGAAGGTCAAGGTAACTGAAAAAGCCGTATCTGCGGACGATTTCGCTAAATTGGCGAAGGAGCTTTAAGTTTCGCGGATTTTTATCTATCTTTGGACTTTGCAGGCGTGATGTTTGCAAAGTCCTTTGTGCTTTACCCGCTTAAGAAGCGGGTTTTGAGGGCGGCAGGAGGCCGGGCGCTTGCGGCGGTTTTCCGCGCCCGCTTAAAAAGCGGGTTTTTAGGGCGACAGGAAGTTCGGAGTGCCTGCGGCGGTTTTCCGCGCTTCTAACCAGTGGAATATGAAGAGTAAATAAATACGACTATGTCAGAATTTGAAAAATACGCACGGAACCACTGCGGGATCAGTTCGCTGAAACTGCATGATTTCCAGTCGGTAAGCGCGGCCTACGTGTCGCCTACGATCATCGAGGAGCGTCAGTTGAACATCGCCACGATGGACGTTTTCTCGCGCCTGATGATGGACCGCATCATCTTCCTCGGCGCGCCGATCTACGACGACGCGGCCAATATCATCCAGGCCCAGCTGCTGTTCCTCGAATCGGTCGATCCCGAGAAGGACATTCAGATCTACATCAACTCGCCCGGCGGGTCGGTTTCGGCCGGACTGGGCATTTACGACACCATGCAGCTGGTGAACTCCGACGTGGCGACCATCTGCACGGGACTCGCCGCCTCGATGGGCGCCGTGCTGCTCACGGCGGGTGCCAAGGGCAAGCGTTCGGCGCTTCCGCATTCGCGGGTGATGATCCACCAGCCGCTGGGCGGCGCGCAGGGTCAGGCCTCGGACATCGAGATCACGGCGCGCGAGATTCTGAAAACCAAGCGCGAACTGTACGAAATCCTCTCGGTCCACTCGGGCGTCCCGGTCAAAAAGATCGAGAAGGACGCCGACCGCGACTACTGGCTGTCGGCCCGCGAGGCGAAGGACTACGGACTGATCGACGAGGTGCTTTCCAAACGAGACAAGTAAACCGCATGGCACAGAACAAGAACAACAACAAGAACGGCGGCGACTGCTGCTCGTTCTGCGGCGCCAAGCGCACGGACGTGGAGATCATGTTCCAGGGTTCGGACGGCGCGAATATCTGTAACAAATGTATCGAAAACGGCTATAAGATCATCCTCGACAACGACATCGCCTCCGAACGGGGACGGCGCCCCGCGGCGGCTCCGCTCAAGATGGAGGAGCTGCTCAAGCCGGCGCAGATCAAGGAGTTTCTCGACCAGTACGTCATCGGGCAGGATGCCGCCAAGCGGTATATGTCCGTGGCGGTCTACAACCACTACAAACGGCTGCTGTACGCCCCGAAGGAGGACGAGGTCGAGATCGACAAGTCGAACATCGTGCTGGTCGGCCCGACGGGCACGGGCAAGACGCTGATGGCCCGCACGATCGCCAAACTGCTGAAAGTGCCGTTCACGATCGTCGACGCGACGGTGCTGACCGAAGCGGGTTACGTGGGCGAGGATGTCGAGAGCATCCTCTCGCGGCTGTTGCAGGTCGCCGACTACAACGTCGAGCAGGCCGAGCGCGGCATCGTCTTCATCGACGAGATCGACAAGATCGCACGCAAGGGCGACAACCCCTCCATCACGCGCGACGTTTCGGGCGAGGGCGTGCAGCAGGCGCTGCT
>OJQL01001275.1_pt1 | contig 20063 bp, 17 predicted proteins | sample 1598731 | NCBI WGS metagenome assembly OJQL01 (sample SAMN03922510, study PRJEB24848) | human gut metagenome | isolation source: stool sample | host: Homo sapiens | place: Germany | collected 2010-02
TCGTCGGCAGCGTCAGATGTGTATAAGAGACAGAAGATGGAGAGCGTACCCGCGCTGTTTATGTGGAAGATTAAAAGTAGAGAGAATAAGATACAGAAGGGGGTGCTGATTAATGATAAAGAAATGGAACGCAGTATGTTCCTGGATGCTTACGTTATTCTTACTTGGACATATGCTTACCATGTCCATTCCTATGTTGACAGGTGGACAGGATTATTCTGATTGTCAGATACTCGCAGGAGGGATTGTGGCGACAGTTTTGATTCATGTAGTTCTTTGTATTGTAAGTTATTATCCAAGACGTGGAATACTTAATTTTCACAGATACAGGAAAGATAATTGGAGATTAATTACGCAGAGAATCAGTGGAATTATTATACTGATTTTATTGTATCCACACATGAGAGTACTTCATCTTATAATAAGTGGAGCATCATTTTCTGGTGGAGCAAAGTTTCTTGTATTAGTGACGGAGATTCTCTTTGCAGGCGCGGCATTTCTGCATCTGAGTGTATCGTTTAGCCGTTCTATGCTGACGCTTGGTTTGTTGAGGAACGATAGGATGGAGAAGCTTGTGGATTGTGTAACATGGATCATCTGTGGATTATTAATGGTTCTTACGGTGGCTGCGCGGATAAGATTGTAGGAACAGGTGAGATTTTTAGGAAAGAGAAGATGACAAATGAAGGTATTGATTATAGGAAATGGAATTGCTGGGATGTCTGCTGCAATAGAAGCAGCAGAACTTGATGATGAGGTAATTCTTGTATCACCGGTTCAGTCAGAACGTACACAGTCAGTTATGGCAGCAGAAGGGATCAATGCAGTAGTTGATACCGCGGAGGAGGATTCTGTAGTGTGGCATGCGAATGATACGCTGGAGAGTGGGTGTTTTCTTGAAAAAGAAGAGGATGTGAGAAATCTCTGTGAGAAAGCACCGGAACATTTGAAATGGCTGGATGAGATGGGAGTTCTTTTTGATCGAAATGAAGATGATACATGGAAAGTGAAAGCTTCCGGAGGACAGAGTAGAAAAAGAACTGTTTATTCAGGTAATTCCATTGGAAAACAGATTGTTACGGCAATGACACAGAAATGCCTGGAGTATGAGATTAAAGGTAAAATAGAAAAGAAAATCGGATTGTATTTTTATTCCGCTCTTATTCGGGATGAAAAGTGTTATGGAGCGTTATTTTATAATCCAGAATCTAAAATGTTGATTCCGGTTTATGCGGATGCAGTAATCTGTGCTACCGGCGGAATGAACAAGCTATATGGAAAAACCACAGGATCTGAATTAAATGATGGTTATGTGACAGGAAAGCTTTTTTTACAGGGAGTACAGCTGAGAAATCTCGAATTTATCCAGTATTATCCGATCACGGTTCAGCGAGGAAATAAGAGGGTTATAATCTCGGAATCTGTCAGAAGTGAAGGTTGGAGACTTTATTATAAGAATAGAAGTCACAGTGTTTATTTCATGGAAGAAAAGTATGGTACGGAAGGCAATCTGATGTCAAGAGATCTTATCGCAAGAGAAATTGCAATGTGTCCCGGACAGGTTTATCTGGAGACTGCAAAAAAATCGATCCCTGTAACGCCGGCAATCCATTTCTTTATGGGTGGTATTAAAGTGGACGGAATGCATCAGACGAATATTGCAGGATTGTATGCTGTGGGAGAAGCTGCGTCAAAATATCATGGTGCAAATTGCCTTGGTGGAAATTCATTGATGACAGCAGTTCATTCGGGAAGAACAGCAGCGCATGCGGTGCATGAGGGACAGGGTCAGCCGATGTGCGAAGAATTGTTTGTTCCTTATATTGAGCATGAGCAGGAGAAAATTGATCGTATGGAACAGATGTCAGAGTATCGGGGCAAGTATTCAGCGACAGCAACACTGCGTAAATTAATGAAGATCATGAGTTATGGCATGGATTTGATCCGTGATGGAGAAGCTCTTCAGGATAGTATTTACGCATTGGATTCTAGCTTGAATGAGCTGAGGACATTTCCGATTGATCCAATGGTATCTGTTTATGAAAATTACAGATTATATCCGATGGCTGTTCTTGGAAAAGCGACACTTATGAGTGCTGTGGAAAGACGTGAATCAAGAGGAGCTCATTTCCGAAAAGATTTTCCAAGTGAAAAATCAGAATTTATGAAATGTTCCGTTGCAGAGTTTAAAGACGAAAAAATCAGGATTTATTTTGAACAGGAGTCAGGAGAAAAGGGAGGCGCTGTGAGATGAAAGTAAGAATCAAAAGACAGGATGACCGAAGATCAGCGCCGTATTGGCAAGTTTTTCATTTCAGAGGAGAGGGAAGAATTACAGTAGCCGCGATTCTCGAGAAGTTAAATGAACGTGACCAGCTGGAAGATATCAAAGGAAAACAATGTAGAAAAATCCGTTGGGAATGTGGTTGTATGCAGAAAATGTGCGGAGGTTGTGCAATGGTGATCAACGGGCATCCGGCATTGGCATGTGGAGTGTTCATTAATACAGATGATACAGAGATTTTAAGGCTGGAACCACTTACAAAATTTCCGGTTGTGGAAGATCTGATTGTTGACAGATCTGTAATATGGGAACGCCAGAAGGAAGCACTGATGTACCTTGGAATTCGGAAACATCCAGATCCGAAAGAGCATGATCATCAGTATTCGGCAGCAAAGTGTCTGAAATGTGGACTTTGTCTGGAAGTATGTCCGAGTTATCTTGGGGCAAAAGATGATTTCTATGGCGCAGAGTTTGCAAATAACGCGTATCTTCTGCATTCTTCCAGTCTGAATCGAAAGCGGGCATTGGAGAAACAGTATGAAGAGCATTTTGCGAAGCAATGTTCGAAATCACTGGCATGCAGAGATATCTGTCCGGCGCACCTGCAGACGTTGTCGTCGATTTCTTATATGAATAGAAGATAGAAAAAAGTGAGTTGGTGAATTTGTATAATAAAGGAATCGAAAAATGTATCAAGATAAAAAGGAGCATGTCTTATGAAAATAAATATTAATAATGTATCTAAAAGATTAACGAGGGGGGAGGGGACAAGATGAAAAAACGATTATTCAGTATTCTGCTCACTTTATGCATGGCAATCTGTCTTGTACCGATCACGGTATTTGCCGAGGATGGCACGGGAGAATCACTTGTATCTACTTGTGAGACAGTCTGCACGCAGGAGACACCAGTTGAAACAGTGTCAGCACAGATGAATGTTGAAGGGAAAAAAGGAATTGCCATCGATGCGGTCAATTTCCCGGATGCAAATTTCCGTAGCATAGTTACTGAAAATTATGACACCGATAAGGATGGTAATTTGAGTGATACAGAAATTGCAGCAGTTGAAAAAATTGATTGTGTTGATAAAGGTATCAGCAGTCTGAAAGGCATTGAATATTTCACTGCACTGAAGGTACTGTTGTGTTCTCAAAACCAACTGACTGTGTTGGATGTTAGTAAGAACATAGAACTGAGTTTGCTGAGTTGCTATAGGAACCAGTTAGCTACGCTGGATATTGGCAAGAATGCAGTATTGGAGGAGTTGTACTGTGACGACAACCAGCTAACTACACTGAATATTAGTGAGAATCCCTCATTGAAGTTTTTGCGGTGTCGTCGAAACCAACTGTCAACATTGGATGTTAGTAAGAATACGATGTTGATTGAATTGAGTTGTGGCAAAAATCAGCTGGACACATTGGATGTCAGTAAGAATTTAGCGCTGACAAATCTGATCTGCAACGGCAACCAACTGGATACGCTGGATGTCAGTAAGAATACAGCACTGACATATCTGACCTGCAACGAAAACCAGCTAACTACACTGAATATTAGTGAGAATCCCTCATTGAAGATTCTGCGGTGCTATCAAAATCAACTATCAGCGTTGGATGTCAGTAAGAATACGATGTTGACGGAATTGAGCTGTGACGATAACCAACTGACCATGCTGGATCTCAGTAAGAATACAGTATTGGAAGAGTTGTATTGCAACAGCAATCAACTGACATCGTTGGATATCAGCAGCACAGACATGGACGAATTGGAATGTAGTCATAATGTCTATCAAATCAATATTGGCAGCGACCGAACTTTTGACCTTTCTACTTTATCAGGCAACTTCGATGTCTCCAAGACAAGTAACTGGAACGGCGGAACGGTCAGCGGAAATATCCTGACAGTGGACAATGATACAGATACTGTTATTTACACCTATGACTGCGGAAAAAATCAGCAAAGAACCTTCACCTTGAAGTGCAACCAGTATGCCGACTATTCCAAGGTAGACGCAGCGATTGCCAAAGCAAATGCGTTGAACAAGGACGATTACAAGGATTTCTCAGCAGTGGAAGCAGCCGTAAGAGCTGTTGTTCGTGGTAAGAATATTACTGAGCAGACAGAAGTAGATGCAATGGCAAAAGCTATCGAAGATGCCATTTCTGCATTGCTATACAAGGATGCTGATCATACTAAAGTTGATGCAGAGATTGTTAAAGCAAATGTTAGCGAAGATGCTATTACAGCTCCTGAGAAAAAGCCTGCTAATACCAAACCGGGAACATCAGATAAGAGTTTGCAAACAGGCGACACAAGCAACCTTGCTTTGTGGATTGCGCTGCTGTTTGTCAGTGTAGGTGCAACCATTGGAACAATAGTTGTCAGCAGAAAGAAAAAGTAGAAAATTATTTCATTGTTCAAAAATATATATAGAAAAGAAAAAATACGAGTTTTCCGAAGAAGTTCAAGTATAAAAATACTGATTTCCACGGGAAATTCGTATTTTTTGTGTGCGCCTTACGGCGCACTGTATGATTTTCTGTAAGAGTAGAAAAAGTTATCCACAATTTACCAACAAAAAAGTTGAGATATCAACAAAAAACACATTGTATTTTATCAATTAATCAGATATTCTATATCTAACTTTCGAAAGTTCAAAAGATGTTATAAGTCACGGATTGCGTCTTTGTGTCTGATAATCAAAAAGTTTCAAGAATCATATATCAAGAGAAGTAATATTTCCATTAAGACAAATAAAAAATATTGAAAACAAATGGAGGAGCAGCTTTTATATAAGATATCACGTACAGGATTTGGTATGCAATGTTATTGAAGAAGGAATAATAGAAATTTAATGTTTCACATGATGAGAAAATATGTTATTCTTTTAAGTAGAAAATCAGATAACTGCCCAATACATTTCCATGTATGTAATGTTGAGAGAAGATCCAGTACAATTTAATCTTCGATTTGTTTTCATATAGGAGGAGAATGAATGACAATAGAAAAACGTCAGTTATCTGAGAAAAATGACAATTTTATCATGTTACCCACTGTAGACTTCTGCTTCAAAGAACTGATGCAAAATAAAGAAGTAAGAAAAGGTATTTTATCTGCATTGTTGGGAAAAAATCCGGAAGAATTAGAAGATACAGAGTTACTTCCAACAATTCTTCAACCAGAATATCAGGATGAGAAACTTGGAATTCTGGATGTAAGGGTTCTGTTTGCAGACGGGACACAAACGGATTTGGAGATGCAGGTAGTACAGTTTGACTTTTGGCCAAACAGAGTACTGTTCTATTTAGGGAAAATGTATACGGGACAGATTAAAAGAGGAGAGCCTTACGAGAAATTAAAGAAATGTATTCATGTCAGTATTCTTGATTTTCTTCATTTCCCAAAGGATAATAGATGTTTCCGTAAGATTACATTTTGTGATGTAGAGACAGGAGAGGTTTATACAGACCTGATGGAGATTTATGTTCTAGAGCTTGGCAAGCTTCCGACAGAAGATAGAAATGAGTCAGGTATTATTCGCTGGATGCGGTTTCTCAGTGGGAAATGCAAGGAGGACTTAAAGAAAATGGCAGAAAAAGATCCATATATTGAGAAAGCATATGAAGAATTAGAGAGAATGAGTGCGGATGAGAAGAAAAGACTGGAGTATGAGGCAAGAGAAAAGGCTCTCAGGGATTATAATTCACAGATGTCTAGTGCCAGAAGACGCGGTGAGGAAATTGGAAAGGAAATTGGAATAAAACTTGGAGAGAAGAGTTGTGAAGAGAGAATTATCCTTAATATGCATCAGCTAGGAAAATCAGCTGAAGAAATTTCAGTTCTTACGGGGTGCAGTGAGAAAATAGTATTAGAAGTTTTGAATCATAGTAAAAATAATTTAGAAAAAGAGAATTAAAATCTATAAGGGGCGGGTACAGTACAATGTATCCGTCTTTAAAAATAATGAGTTGTTAAATAAATTGATTGGCATAACGATTAATAATTCTTCAAATATCTAATAACCTTTTCGGTCACAGCGTTCTGATACTTTCCTTTTCTCCAGATAACACCAATGCGCTGTTCAATTGCAGGAAAGACAGGTATCCCGACAAGATCAGGGTACATATCTACCATAGATTTATATAAAAAGCAGCCAATCTTATCTGCCTTTACCATGTTGATCAGTGTTGTGATCTGGCTGGTGTTCAGAACAATGTGTGGGTTTACTCCTGCGGCCTTGAACTGACGGGTCAGTGTCATAACCTGAACAGAATCAGTGTTAAACAGGACCAATGGCTCATCAGTCAGCATGTTTAAAAGAAGCGTGGATTGTTCTGCAAGTGGATGATCCTTTGATACGCAGAAGAGCAGATCTTCATTATCAATAATATGAAGGTTGCATTTATCAATCGCAGACTGTTCTGCATTGACAATCGCGAGGTCCAGTTTCTCCTCCAGAACAAGTTCACAGGCTTTGATCGATCCATATTCATATAGGCGGAAATCTACGTCAGGGAATTCTTCCTTCAAAGAAAGATACATATCCGGCAGATAAATGGTTCCAAGCATTGGTGGGATTCCGATGCGGACAGGTGTAATCTGTTTTCGGAGTTCGTGTAGTTCAGATCTGACAGCATCCGCATGGGCCAAAAGTTCTTCGGCATTTTGATAGAACTTTTCACCTTCCGGTGTCAGAGTCAGTTTATTATTGTTTCTATAGAAAAGATTCACGCCGAATTCTTCTTCCAAAGCTTTGATCGCGTTAGATACCGAAGGTTGGGTAACAAAAAGCTCTTTGGATGCGCGTGTGATATTGTGGTATCTTGCAGCAACACAGAAATATTCGAGTTGTGTCAGTTTCATTTGTAAAAACCTCCTATATCTAAATTATTGTGTATTAAAGGTTTCCATAGTTTTTTCTTATAGTACCATATTTTTTTCAGAATGTACATTTTCGATTGTATTTTCTATAATACAACCATAGCAGAGAGGTAATCGAAACGGCCGGAAATTACTTAAAGCGAAGCTAAAATAATAGCTGAAAAAGATTTGAAAAAGTTAAGAAGTAAAAGAAAAACAGAAACAAAGGAATGGAGGAAAACATATGAGTCCATCAACAATAACTCTTCTGTTTCTCCTGTTTGCGGTAATCATGTTTGTATTAGAAAAGATACCGCTTGGAGTAACATCAATGATTGTCTGTATCGGTCTTGTAGTGACTGGGGTTTTAGACGTGAAAACAGCCTTTGCAGGGTTCATTGACAGTAACGTAATCCTTTTTGTAGCAATGTTTATCGTAGGAGGTGCGTTATTTGAAACAGGAATGGCGAATAAAATCGGAGGAATTGTTACGAAGTTCGCCAAGACAGAAAAAATGCTGATCATTGCGATCATGGTGATTGTAGGATTGATGAGTGGAATCCTGTCAAACACAGGAACTGCAGCAGTTCTGATTCCGGTAGTTATCGGAATTGCAGCAAAATCAGGATACAAAAGATCCCGACTTCTGATGCCGCTTGTATTTGCAGCAGCAATGGGAGGAAATCTTTCCCTGATCGGTGCACCGGGAAACCTGATCGCACAGAGTGCACTCAGTGAAATCGGACTAAAATTCGGATTCTTCGAGTATGCAATTGTTGGTATGCCGATCCTGATCGTAGGAATTATTTTCTACGCAACAATTGGTTACAGACTGCTTCCAAGTCACGATGTGAAAGACGACGGAGCATTTGATACAACAAAGGATTTCAGCGATGTGCCGAAATGGAAACAGTGGTTATCACTGATCATCCTGGTATTTACATTGCTGGCGATGATCTTTGAAGATAAAATCGGTATCAAGCTTTGTATCTCCGGAGGAATCGGAGCATTGCTTCTGATCCTCACAGGAGTTATCTCAGAGAAGGATGCTCTTAAGTCGATCGATCTTAAGACAATCTTCCTGTTCGGTGGTACACTTTCCCTCGCATCTGCTCTTCAGGAGACAGGAGCCGGAGAAGTGATCGCTAATAAAGTAATCGGAGCGTTGGGTGCGAACCCATCTCCATATATCCTGACACTTGTTGTATTCCTGCTGTGTTGTATCATGACAAACTTCATGTCAAATACAGCAACAACAGCACTGATGGTTCCAATCTGTCTCTCAATTGCACAGGGGATGGGAGCGGATCCAAGAGCGGTACTGATGGCATGTGTAATCGGTGGTTCCTGCGCATATGCAACACCAATCGGAATGCCTGCGAACACAATGGTAGTCGGAGCCGGTGGATATAAGTTTATGGACTATGTAAAAGCAGGATTCCCATTGATTATCATTGCAACAGTTGTAAGTATGATTATCCTTCCAATCGCATTTCCATTCTTCCCGTAAGAAGACATGTTGTTGGAGTGAGATATAAAAGAAACTATAAAACATGAACTAACCTAATCATCAAAGTTACTGGAAATTGCAGCAGTAATGAAAGGAGACCTAAAAATGGATAAAAAAGCACAGGTAGAGCAGCTTACTACTTATATGGCGAACTTTGTTTCCTATATTGGTAAAGTACTGCCGGATGACATCAAAGCAAAGATTGACGAGCTTGCAGAAAAAGAAGACAGCCCGCTTTCAAAGGTTATTTATCAGACAATGCAGAAGAACCAGGTTCTTGCAAAAGAGCTGAACAGACCAAGCTGTCAGGACACAGGAGTATTACAGTTCTGGGTAAAATGCGGAACAAACTTCCCACTCATTGGAGAACTGGAAGCACTCTTAAAGGAAGCAGTTGTAAAGGCTACATTTGAAGCACCGCTTCGTCATAACAGTGTTGAGACATTTGATGAGTACAACACAGGAAAGAATGTAGGAAAAGGAACACCGACAGTATTCTGGGATATCGTACCGAATAGTGATCAGTGCGAAATCTATACATACATGGCAGGTGGCGGATGTACACTGCCAGGAAAAGCTATGGTTCTTATGCCAGGCGAAGGATACGAAGGAGTTACAAAATTTGTCCTTGATGTTATGACATCTTACGGACTGAATGCATGTCCTCCGCTGCTTGTCGGAGTCGGTGTTGCTACATCTGTTGAGACAGCAGCATTACTTTCCAAGAAAGCTCTTATGAGACCGCTTGGAAGCCACAATGAAAATGAACGTGCAGCGTCTATGGAGAAACTGCTTGAGGATGGAATTAACGCAATTGGACTTGGACCTCAGGGAATGGGCGGAAAGTATTCTGTTATGGGAGTTCACATTGAGAATACAGCAAGACATCCATCCACAATCGGAGTTGCTGTTAATGTTGGATGCTGGTCACACAGACGTGGACACATTGTATTTGATAAGGACCTTAATTACACAATCACAACACATTCGGGGGTGACATTATAATGCTGGAAATAAAAGATGGAAAAAAGATTTTAACAACACCAGTCTCAGCTGAGGATCTCAAAGATATTCATGCAGGAGATATCATTTATCTGAACGGAAGCATGACAACTTGCCGTGACGTTGCACACAGAAGACTCGTTGAAGAAGGACGTGAGCTTCCGGTTGATGTAAAAGATGCAGCAATCTTCCACGCAGGCCCGATCATCAGACCACTTGAAAATGATAAATTTGAAATGGTTTCTGTAGGACCGACAACAAGTATGCGTATGGAAAAATTTGAGTATGAATTTGTAAAAGAGTCCGGAGTTCGTGTGATCATCGGAAAAGGTGGAATGAAAGAAAACACAGAGCGTGCATGTAAAGAATTCGGAGCAATCCACTGCGTATTCCCAGCAGGAAATGCTGTTGTTGCAGCAACAGAAGTTGAGGAAATCGTTGATGCTCAGTGGAGAGATCTCGGAATGCCTGAGACACTGTGGCATTGCCGCGTAAAAGAGTTCGGACCACTGATCGTATCTATTGACACAGAGGGACGCAACCTGTTTGAAGAGAACAAAGTAGTCTTCAATGAGAGAAAAGAAAAAGCGATCGAAGAAATCTGCAAACATGTAAGCTTTATTAAATAAGTCGTGCCAGGACATTAAAGTTTACTCGAAAAATCTGAGCCACTCATGCCTGAAGAGCGACTCAGATTTATGAAATCAGAAATTAAACCAATTTTACTGCCATGTAAAAATATACCATAAAATATAAGCCAAATGATCTGTTCGGCCAGGAACAGATAAAAAAGATATCGGAGCACACGAAAAATGTAAGTGTGCCTCGATATCTTTTTGTTTTGCAAAATCTATTTATTTTGTTCCGAAAATGCGATCCCCGGCATCCCCAAGTCCCGGACAGATGTAAGCATCTTTGTTCAGTTCTCTGTCAATATGTCCTACGTACAGCTGAATATCCGGATGTGCTTCCATCAGACGTTCTACGCCCTCCGGAGCAGCAATGATAGCCATGAATTTGATCTTCTTTCCGCCATGCTGTTTGATAAAATCAACAGCAGCAACAGCAGAACCACCTGTAGCAAGCATAGGATCTGTAACAACGATCAGACGTTCAGAGATTGGGCTTGGCAGTTTGCAGTAGTATTCGTGTGGCTCATGTGTCTCCTCATCACGATACAGACCAATATGACCAATCTTTGCAGTCGGGACTAAAGCCTGAAGACCGCTTACCATTCCAAGACCGGCACGTAAGATTGGTACAATAGCAAAGTTCTTGCCTGCAATCTGTGGTGTCATACATTTTTCAATTGGTGTTTCGACTTCCACATCTTCTAATGGAAGGTCTTTTAAAGCCTCATATCCCATTAACATAGCAATTTCTTCTACCAGCGCACGGAATTCAGCAGTTCCTGTATTTTTGTCTCTTAATCGGGAAATCTTATGCTGAATCAGTGGGTGCTTCATCTCAATTACATTATTCATTTTGAATTCCTCCATCCATTTTCTGCCCCCTATTATAACGAGTTTCTTGTTTTGAGACTACCCCTTTTTTTAATAAAAGGGACTTTCGAACAAGATTATTGAAAGTTTGTCGAGTTTTATTTCATGCAATGAATAGGTAGCTTGAGTTTTATAAGATATTAGAGTAAAGTATTATTAAAAGAAGTCAAGCACTTTTATAGGCACTGTTCAAGGTAGCTGTGCCCCCAATGACATAAGATATGAAGTGGTAGAGAGGTGAAAAAATTATGAAAAATTATTCAGAAGATCCGAGCAGACAATACCATATTCAGGTAGCAAAAGGAGAAGTTGGACGTTATGTGATCATGCCGGGAGATCCAAAACGCTGCGTTAAGATCGCACAGTATTTTGATGATCCGGTTTTGGTAGCAGATAACAGAGAGTATATTACTTATACAGGAACACTGGACGGAGTAAAGGTAAGCGTTACATCTACAGGTATTGGTGGTCCGTCTGCATCAATCGCTATGGAAGAGCTGTATAAATGTGGAGCAGATACTTTCGTAAGAATTGGAACATGCGGAGGAATGCAGACGGAGATTAAGAGTGGTGACGTTGTAATCGCAACAGGTGCGATCCGTATGGAAGGAACATCCAAAGAATACGCACCGATCGAGTATCCTGCAGTAGCAGATCTTGATGTTACAAATGCATTGATTGCAGCAGCAAAAGAGAAAAACTTCACACATTATACAGGTGTTGTTCAGTCTAAAGACGCATTTTACGGACAGCATGAGCCAGAGAAAATGCCGGTAGGATATGAACTTATCAATAAATGGGAAGCATGGAAGATGATGGGATGCCTTGCATCTGAGATGGAATCAGCAGCAATGTTTATCTGTGCATCTAAATTAAGAGCAAGAGCAGGTTCTTGTTTTCTTGTTGTTGCAAATCAGGAAAGAGAGAAACTTGGTCTTGCGAATCCAGTTGTTCATGATACAGATATGGCAATCCAGGTAGCCGTTGAAGCAATTCGCAAATTGATCAAAGCAGACCAGGAAAACAAATAAGAAAACAGGTAGTAGCATATGAAAGAAAAGAGGAGGCTGTGATGGAACAGGTTATGGTTGAGAAATTGATCGATACAGCGATTAAGCAACTTAAGTTTTCCTATACACCTTATTCGAATTTTAAAGTTGGGGCAGCGCTTTTAACAAAGAGTGGAAAGATCTATACAGGATGTAATATAGAAAATGCATCTTATACACCGACAAACTGTGCGGAGAGAACTGCATTTTTTAAGGCGGTAAGCGAAGGTGTTCGTGATTTTCAGGCAATCTGCATTGTCGGTGGCAAAGATGGAAAATTGACGGAATACACTGCGCCATGTGGTGTATGCCGTCAGGTCATGATGGAATTCTGTAATCCGAAGACATTTCAGATCATTCTTGCAGTGGATAAAGAACGATATGAAATTTATACTTTAGAAGAACTGATGCCTCTTGGGTTTGGACCATTAAATTTGGTATAATATATACGAATTAAAAGCTGACAAAGGAAGGGGGATTTAACAATGACAAGGGAAGATATTATAAAATTGCCAAAGGTGGAATTGCACTGTCATCTGGACGGATCACTGAGTCGGGAATTTGTGGAAAAGAGATTGGGAAGGCAGGTGGGAAAAGAAGAACTGAGTGTGTCAAATGACTGTACCAGTCTTGCAGAATACCTGGAAAAGTTTGATCTGCCGGGGCAATGCTTACAAGATGAAGAAGGTCTTGAAGAAGCCGGTTATGATGTGCTTAGAAATATGAAACAGGAGAATGTGATTTATTCTGAGATCCGTTTCGCCCCCCTTCTTTCAGAGACAGATGATATGAATTGTAACAAAGTGATAGAAGCAGTCCTAAGAGGTCTTGAAAGAGGTAAGAAAGAGTTCGGAATTGACTTCGGCCTGATTGTATGTGCGATGCGGCATCACAGCGAAGAAATGAACTGGCGCATGATACGTACAGCGAGAGAATATCTTGGCTCAGGAGTGTGTGCAGCAGATCTTGCAGGAGCAGAAGCCATCTACCCTATGTCAGAGTTTAAAAATCTGTTCCAAAACACCCACAAGATTGGGATGCCGTTCACAATCCATGCAGGGGAGTGTGGAAGTGCTCAGAACATCATAGATTCCGTGGAAGCTGGGGCAAGAAGAATCGGTCATGGAATTGCAATGAGAGGACATAGTGATCTGATCAAAGAACTTGCCGAAAAAGGAATCGGGATCGAGATGTGCCCAATCAGTAATCTGCAGACAAAAGCAGTAGCAGGACCGGAGGAATACCCGATCAGAGAGTTCTTGAATGGCGGTTTAAAAGTAACGGTCAATACGGACAATCGTACGGTCAGTGATACAACAATGACAAAGGAACTGGAATTTATTCAAAACACATACGGAATCCAAGATGATGAAATCTATCTTTTGATGAAGAATGCAGTAGATGTGGCTTTTGCGGAAGATTATGTAAAAGATAAATTGTATCGGATAATGAGGGAAGTTTATGGCGCATAAGTATTTACACGAAATGTTACCGGTTTTCAAGTTCAGAAAACAAAGAAAAGGAGTGTGGAAATTATGTATAAGAAATTAGTTACATGTCTTGAAAGTGTAAGAAAGAAGATCGATTTTAAACCAGAAGTGGCACTGATTCTCGGATCCGGACTTGGAGATTTCGCAGATGGGATCAAGATTGAGCAGACCATCGATTATACAGAGATTGAAGGATTTCCGGTTTCTACAGTAAAGGGACATAAAGGACGCTTTGTATTTGGTTATGTAGAGGATACACCGGTTGTGATCATGCAGGGACGTGTTCATTATTATGAGGGATATAAGATGTCTGATGTTGTTCTTCCGACACGTCTGATGGGAATGCTTGGAGCGAAGAAGATCCTTCTTACAAATGCGGCAGGAGGATGTAATCCATCTTACAAAGCCGGTGATTTCATGATGATCACAGATCACATTACAACAGGAGTTCCAAGCCCATTGATCGGACCGAATATAGATGAACTTGGAACAAGATTCCCGGATATGAGCGAAGTGTATAGCAAGCGTCTTCAGGATGTGATTCGCAAGTGTGCAGCGGAGTGTGGCGTTGAGCTTCAGGAAGGTGTTTACGTTCAGTTTACAGGACCGAACTATGAGACACCGGCAGAGATAAGACTCGCACAGAGCTGGGGCGGAGATGCAGTCGGAATGAGCACAGCATGTGAGGCTATGGCAGCACGTCATATGGGTATGGAAATCTGCGGAATTTCCTGTATTACAAATATGGCAGCAGGAATTTCAAAAGTTGAATTGAACCATAAAGAAGTACAGGAGACAGCAGACCGCGTAGCAAAATCATTTAAGGAACTTGTTACAAAAGTTGTTGTAAACATGTAATGGGGTGTGATTTTTATGAAAAAATATAATCGAATTTTTACAATTGTGATCGATTCATTCGGAGCAGGAGCAATGCCGGATGCTGCAGAGTATGGGGATGCAGGAACAGACACAATGGGACATATTTCTGAGTCTGTGGATGAATTTCATATTCCGAATCTTCAGAAACTTGGAATCGCCAATTTGCATCCACTGAAACAGGTGGCACCGGTAGAAAGACCGATGGGATACTATTCTTTCCTGAAAGAAGCAAGTACCGGAAAGGATACGATGACCGGACACTGGGAGATGATGGGACTTCATATCACGAAGCCATTTAAGACATTTACAGAGACGGGATTTCCGAAGGAATTGATTGACGAACTGGAAAAGAGAACAGGACATAAGGTAATCGGAAACAAGAGTGCCAGTGGCACGGAGATTCTTGATGAACTTGCAGAAGAAGAGATTGCAACAGGTCATATGATCGTCTATACATCTGCAGATTCTGTATTGCAGATCTGTGGAAATGAGGAGACATTCGGACTGGATGAGCTTTACCGCTGCTGTGAGATCGCACGTGATATTACGATGAAAGATGAGTGGAAAGTCGGACGTGTTATTGCAAGACCTTATGTTGGAAAGAAAAAAGGTGAGTTCAAGCGTACAAGTAACAGACATGATTATGCGCTGAAACCATACGGAAGAACAGCACTTAATGCCTTGAAAGACGCGGGATATGATGTGATCTCAGTTGGAAAGATTTTTGATATTTTTGACGGAGAAGGTCTGACAGAATCAAATAAGTCCAAAAGTTCTGTTCATGGAATGGAGCAGACGATCGAAATTTCAAAAAGAGATTTCAAAGGCTTGTGCTTTGTAAATCTTGTGGATTTTGATGCATTGTGGGGACATCGCAGAAATGTGAAAGGATACGCAGAGGAACTTGAACGATTTGATGTGAAATTAGGAGAATTTCTTGGTGGATTGAGAGAGGATGATCTTCTGATCATTACTGCAGATCACGGAAATGACCCGACGCACACAGGAACAGACCATACAAGAGAAATGGTTCCGTTTTTTGCATATTCTCCATCTATGGAAGGATACGGAAAACTGCCGGATTCAGATACATTTGCAGTGATCGGTGCAACGATTGCAGATAATTTCGACGTAAAGATGCCGGAGGGAACGATCGGAGCATCTATCTTAGATGAACTGAAATAGAATAGCTGAGAACGAAATAATACAAAAAGCAAATTCTTCGGAGTTTGCTTTTTTCGTTTTACGGAAGTGAAAAAATGTAGTATAGTAAATTTGAATTGAGCGGTACGGCAAAATGCGGAGGTTGATAATTTCCACCTTAAGGTAATGAAGTTTAGAACAAGGAGACAGAGAAAAATGGATGAAAGATTGAAACGACAGCTTGATTTTGCATTGGAAATAGATAAGGAAAAAAATATTCTGAGACAGACACATCTCTCAGAGCATGGCAGACGGGAAAACGATGCAGAACATGCATGGCATATGGCGATCATGGCATATCTTTTCAGAGAGCATTCAAACGAATCGGTGGATATTGCAAAGGTAATGCTGATGTGTCTGATCCATGATATTGTGGAGATCGATGCGGGTGATACGTATGCATATGATACAGAAGGTTTGAAAACTCAGAAAGCAAGAGAAGATGCGGCGAAGGAAAGAATTTTTTCAATCCTTCCGGAAGATCAGAAACAAGAGCTGATTTCTCTTTTTGATGAGTTCGAGGCATTTGAAACAGCAGAATCTAAGTTCGCACATGCAATGGATAATCTACAGCCGCTGATGCTGAATAACAGCAATGGTGGAAATGATTGGAAAGAGCATGGAGTATGTGCAGATCAGGTTTATGGTCGTCAGAGGAAGACGAGACTTGGATCGGAAAAAATATTTGAAGTTGTAGATCAGATTATCCAGGAAAATGTAAAAAAGGGAACAATTAAAGAGTAAAATGTGAATAACTTTCTTATAAAATGAGAGGAATGTGGAAAAGAATAGCAGCTGTCTAACAAGTGTGTTGTAAGAACAGCTGCTATTCTTTTTGAGAGGGCAAAAATCAGGTGAAAAACTATTTATAATCCATTACCAGAAACATTGGCTTGATTGCAACGATTTCATCATACTCTTCTTTTTCAACTGTTACATTAGAATTCAGAGCTTTCAAATCATCTTTTAAAACCGTGAGTGCTTCAGGAATCGTTTGTGCACGGCCATCCTTCATGATATCCTGCATTCTCTTTAATACGACCGGATGTGCGTAATGTGCTGGAACCGGAAAGTCAGGATATTTCTGGATATAGGCTTCCATTTGCTGGATGGATCGTTCCAGCTGATTTTCGATATATTTTTTATTGTTTTTGGAGGTTGGCAATACATTCGCTCCTGCGAACAGAAAAATTGCTGCCAATCCAAATAACAGGAAATACATACCGAATCCGGCATGAGTCAGAAGGGAGTAGATTCCATAAAGGAATGCTCCGATGCCCAATATTACAACAGCAAGAGCGACCCATTTATAAGCGGGATTGCTTCTGTCATAGGTTCTCTTTTTCTTCGCCGACAGGCTCAGATCCATGTAGTAATCGGATTGCTTTTTAAGATAATTTTCTGCGCGTTCAAGCTTGGTAAGCCGCTTTTTGATTTCTTCCGGAAGAATGCGCTCGCGCTGCTTTTCTTCCAGCCATTTTCTTTTTTTTTCCAGTTTTCGCTCGGCTTCTATGCTGTGCAGCGGAATCTGAGGAAATCTTTCTTCAATATAAGCCAAAAGACGATCCACATCTTCTTCATGTTTGAAGTTACATTGTTTTTCTTTTCCATTTTCATATACAACTACGAGATAGGATAACGTTCCAAATGCTCCTTTTCCTGTAAAACCACCTTTGCTCATGGCAATTCTTTTAAATATTCTTTCTACGGAAGAAATTGGTATGTAATAACGTCTGTCAAAATAAAAACTGTTTAAATAAATTGCTTTTTCCCCAACACCGCAAGGGCCTATTTTTTTGCAGTTTTTTTTGTCAGTGGTTAATTCAGCATCCGGGATTGTTACAGTTCCAAGTCGTTGTGGTTTAAACATAATATCATCTCATTTCATTTGCATATTTTAAAAGAACTGTGAAAAACATGATGTCCGTCTGTTTTTCACAGTCCTATAGTCTTAAGCCTGTTTTTTCGCAGGTTTTCTTGTTGCCCAGATAAAGATTCCAAGGAACAATGCTGCCAGGATAATTCCTACAGGATAAGCAACTGCTGTAGAGAATCCCAGACATTCATCTGCACAGAAGAAATAGGTCATGGAAACGGCACTCATAAATGTTGCAGGAACTGCTGTGATCCAGTAATTCTTCTTCTCGCGGAACAGATACATACTTGCTGTCCACAAAACGATCATTGCTAAAGTCTGGTTTGTCCAGCTGAAATATCTCCATACAATGGCATAATCAAGATGTCCTACAAAAGCACCGACTGCCAGAAGCGGTACACAGAGAATCAATCGTTTCTGCAATTTATTCTGATCGATCTTGAACCAGTCTGCAAGTACAAGACGGGCACTTCTGAATGCAGTGTCTCCGGAAGTGATCGGGCATACGATAACACCGATCATTGCTAATGCTACACCGATGCTTCCCATTGTCTTAATACACACATCATAAATAGCGGCTGACTGACCGTTAGCAAGAACTTCGCTTAAACCTGTGTTGAGACCACCTGTTACTTTGTAAAGTGCACATCCTGCGGCTGCCCAGATCAGTGCAATCACACCTTCTGCTACCATTGCGCCGTAGAATACGAAATGTCCCTGTTTCTCAGATTTCATACAACGAGCCATCAGAGGGGACTGTGTAGAATGGAAACCAGAAATAGCTCCACATGCTACAGTGATAAACATGAAGCTCCAGATTGGTTTTCCGTCAGGATGCATATTTGTAAAGTGGCTCCAGATTTCCGGAATTGTATAATTCGGATTTGTGAAGATACCGATGATAACACCAAGAGCCATGATGATCAGACAGATACCAAAAAGCGGGTAGATGCGTCCGATAATCTTATCAATAGAAATAAAGGTCGCGATAAAATAATATAACAAAATAATCCAAAGCCAGAATTCAGGATTTGCAAGAAGTCCGGTGATACCTTTGTTTCCAAGCAAAGTGACGATCAAGCCGGCAGGACCTACTGCAAATACAGTACCAACCATGACAAGAAGTACTACACTGAATACACGCATAACATTTTTCATGACATTTCCAAGATAGATTCCACATACCTCAGAAATCGATGCTCCATCATTTCGTTCAGAAAGCATACCGGAGAAATAATCATGCACACCTCCGGCAAAAATTGTACCGAATGTAATCCAAAGAAATACGACCGGTCCCCATAAAGCACCCTGCATGGCACCAAAAATAGGTCCAAGACCGGCAATGTTAAGTAATTGCACAAGGAATAACTTCCATTGCGGCATAACGACATAATCTACTCCGTCATTGATTCTGACAGCAGGAGTTTCTCTGTCGTCAGGTGCGAATGTGTTCTCAACCAGCTTTCCATAAACAAAATATCCGCCAATAAGTAACGCTAAACAAATAATAAAACTAATCATACAAACACCTCCAGAAAACATAAATGTTAGCGTTTTTCAACCCACTTATATTATAGGATTATTATAAATTATATATGTCTTTTTGACTATCTTTTTATATCTTCTTAAATGTCCGCAAAGCCTTATTTTATCGGCTCTACGGGCATTTTGCTTTTGTGGTAAACCTCACATATCTAGGTCTATCTTCTTATATTTTCGCTATCAAGCGTGGTTAAAATCGTGGTAAATACTTCTATGCGATTAGACGCTGAACCTCTGATTTTGCGGTATCTATGGACGCATGAGCGTACCAGTTCATTGTGATACTGATGTTTGAATGCCCCATGATATACTGTAAATCTTTCGGGTTCATGTTCTTGCTTGCCAGTCTTGTGCAGAACGTATGGCGTAGCGTATGCGGTGTGATATGTGGCAAGGGATTATCCTTGTGTTGCTTGTTGTATCTCTTTACCATACGGACAAATAAGGCGTTGTAATCAATGGCAACTTTGGGCTTGCCTTTCTGATTGACAAATAGGAAGTTGCCCCGTACGTCTATCACAAATGGTTCTGCCTTTGGGCGTTTCTTTATCACTCGTTGAAATGCTTGTATCGTTTCCTTGCTTAATGGCACTTGCCTTGTTCCACTCTTTGTCTTAGGCGTTTCAATATAATAACCTTGTTCCTTACTCTTTAGTAACTGGTGGTCGATAACTACAACCTCATGGATAAAATCAACGTCCATGATTGTCAGTCCGCACAGTTCCGAGATACGAAGTCCAGTCTTTAACAGTATCAGCACATCATCATAATGCTTGTGATACACATTGTCTGTCTTGATAAATGAGAGTAAGGCTTGTTCCTGTTCCTCTGTCAATGCGACTTTCTCTTTGGTATCATTTTCTAGG
>OJQL01001285.1_pt1 | contig 19932 bp, 14 predicted proteins | sample 1598731 | NCBI WGS metagenome assembly OJQL01 (sample SAMN03922510, study PRJEB24848) | human gut metagenome | isolation source: stool sample | host: Homo sapiens | place: Germany | collected 2010-02
CATCGTAGGGGTTATACTGATAGAACTGGTGATACTTCCCTTTGTAATAAGAGAAGCCGTTGGGGTCGTTGAGCCAGCCCACATAGGGGGTCATGTGGTAAGCAGGGCGTTCCGCCGGGGAAATGGCAGCGCCGTGCTCAGCCTCGTAGGCACGTGCTTTTTGTAAAGTCAAATCGTTCATGGAATCCTCCAAAGGAAAGAATTCTTATGCGTAGTAAGCATCCAGATACTTCTGCATAATGCCCAGATAGTCGGACAGGCCGTAGGCTTCCAGCTTGCTCAGATAGTCGTTCCACTCTGCATCCTTAGTGCCGTTCATGATCCAGTTCGCCTTCTGCGTATTCATGTAGGTCTGCAGATCTGCCTGCAGGTTAGAGACCTGCTCGGTGTCCTCGTTGCTCATAAAGACATTGGGATAGACATAATCGTTGTTCATATCCGGAGTGTAGATATCCTTGATCCAGTCCAGACGGTACTGTGCATCGTCCGGGCAGGTAACGTATACACCATAGTAATCATCCAGAACCGCCAGAGGCCCGCCGACACACTGCGCCTCACGGACTTCCACGGGAGAAGCATCGCCCAGAGGAGCGTGCTTCAGCATGGGCTCGCCCTTATCGTTGGTGGACATTTCAAAAATGTTAAAGCCTTCCGCATCGCCGTAAGTACCCCAGTTGTTCTGCGGAGACTGGAGGGGTGCGTACATCTGATCCAGCCATGCACAAACCAGTGCAGGATTAGTCGCCTTTGCGGTAACAACGCACTTGCCGCGGGCAAAGCCGCTGGTGAAAGAGCCGTTCTGCGGGGTGATATTGCGGGTATCGGCGGTCAGGGCAGGCAGCGGCTCCCAGTCGGTCAGGTTGTCAATGTTGGCAACATCCCAGCTGAAGCAGACACCATAGCGGCCAGCCTTGCCCTTGGAAACATAGGTGGACCACTCCTGCGTGAAGCACTCCGGGTCAATGAGCTTCTCGGCATACAGCTTGTGCAGCCAGTCCAGACCATCACGGTAGCCCTGCTGGGTGGCGGCACAGATGACTTTCCGGTCATTGGTAACGGCGATATGGCGGTCTTTGTCTGCATCGCCGTAGCCTTCGCCAAAACCATTGATGAGGATGCTGGGGTCCTGATCGCCGTTGTTGACGATGCAGGACATGGGAATGATGTCGCCGTCAATGCCATACTCTGCCTTGATAGAAGCGGCGTTATCACGGAATGCCATCAGCACCTGCTCAAACTCGTCCACCGTGGTGGGCATCGACAGACCGAGGAAGTTCAGCCATTTGGTATTGATGAAGCTCATGTTGCCAATGGTCTGGATGGCGGTCTTTTCTGCGCCGAGCTGCTCGATCCAGGGCAGTGCCCAGATGTGGCCATCGCTGTCGGTGCACATGGTGCGGTACTCCGGGTACTGCTCAAAGACCTTCTGGAGATTCGGCATATTGTTGTCAATGTAGTCTTCCAGATTGAGGATGACCCCCTGATCTGCGTAGCGCAGCAGATTGCTGTCGGTAAAATCAGCAGTAAAAACAAAATCCGTCAGGGTGTTGGGGTTGGACATATTCAGGGTGATCTTATCGCTCCACTGGTCGGACTGGATGGCGGTCCAGTCGATGTGCACATTGGTCTGCTCTTCCAGACGCTTGAAGATGGTGCGGTTGTTCGGCTCGGGTTCGCTGCCCACAGGGAAGCTGGTCATACCGGTAAAGGTGACCTTTTCAGACAGCGGAAATGTAACGGCACCGGTCACGTCCACAGCTGCGGCAGCAGAATCGCCGCTGCCGGTGGATTTGCCGCCACAGGCAGACAGAGCAGCGGCAGAGCCCGCCAGAGCGCAGACCTTGAGGAAGTTGCGGCGAGAGATCAGCTTTTTCATGGTATTTTCTCCTTTTTATGTTTCTTCTTTCGTGTAACAGATGAGCGTACCTGCTTATAAAATTCTGGAATATCCTTAGCCCTTAATGGAACCAGCCATGATGCCGGCATCAAAATACTTCTGGAAGAAGGGATACATCACCAGCAGCGGCAGACTGGAAATAATAATGGTTGCATATTTGAGCAGCTCTGCCATCTTCGCACGTTCGGCAGTGCTCTGGATATCTGCGATCATGCCAGATTCCGGCTGGCTCTGGATCAGGATGGAACGCAGCACCAGCTGCAGCGGCTGCTTCGATGCGCTGTTCAGGTAGATCATGGCATCAAAGTAGCTGTTCCACATTGCCACGAACTGCCACAGAGCCAGAACTGCCACCACCGGCATACAGACGGGCAGCAGGATCTTGAAGAAGTAAAGCATCTCGCTGGCTCCATCCACATCCGCAGCTTCACGCAGCTCACGCGGGATGCCTTGATAATAGGTACGGGCAATGATCATGTTCCACACGCTGAATGCTCCCGGCAGAATGACCGCCCACATGGAATCCAGCAGACCCAGATTATTGATGAGCAGGTAGGTGGGGATCAGACCGCCGCTGAAAAACATCGTGATCACAAACAAGGTGTTGAAGATTGCTTTGCCTTTGAAGTCCGGCAGCGACATGGGATAAGCGGCAAGCATCGTCACAGCGACCGAGATGATGGTGAAGATGATCGAGTAAAGTACCGCGTTCCTGAAGCCGACCCAGATCTGCTTGTCCGAAACGACACGCTGGTAAGCATCCAGACTCCACTTGCTGAAATCAAAGGAGATGCCCTTGTTTTGCAGAGTGACCGGGTCCATAAAGGACGCGATGACGATGTAGATCATCGGAACGATGATCGCCAGCAGGAACAAGCCCAGAAGTGCGTAGCCGCAGTACAGGATGATCTTATCTTGTCTGGTGTAGAGGGCCATTTTTGATTTTTTCTGTTTTGCCATGGTAAACCCCTCCTTACAAGCCCTTGCCATCGTTCATTTTGGCAACGACCTTGTTCACTGCGATCAGCAGGATGACGTTGACAACGGTGTTGAACAGACCGACTGCCGTGGAGAAGCTGTAATCGCCGTCCAACAGACCCTTTTTATAAACGTACGTTGCAATGATCTCGGCAGTGTTCAGGTTCAGGTCAGTTTGCAGGGCATAGGCCTTTTCAAAACCGATGCTCATGATGTTGCCTGCCTGCAGGATGAACTGAATAACGACCATATCCTTAATGGCGGGCCACTCCACTGTCATGATCTGCTGGATCAGGTTTGCGCCGTCGATCATTGCAGCTTCCTTCAGATCTTTGCTGGCGTTAGAAAGGGATGCGGTGTACATGATGGATGCCCAGCCGGCACCCTGCCAGATGCCGCTGATGATGTAGATGGGGCGGAACGCTTCCGGCAGCGTCATGAAGTTGATGCTGGTGTGAAGCAGGCCGTTCACCGGACCGGTGACACTCAGCAGCACCCGGACGATACCGCACAGCACGATGACCGAGATGAAGTTGGGCATATACAGCACCAGCTGCACCTTCTGCTTGATCTTCTTGCTCTCGATACGGTTGAGCAGGAATGCCAGCAGGATGGGGATCGGGAAGCCCCACAGCAGACCGTAGACGCTCAGCTTCAGGGTGTTGATCAGATAGCGCTGGAAGTCCGGCGAGGACATGAAGCGGGTAAAGTTTTTGAAGCCTACCCACTGGCTGCCCCAGATACCTTTGAAGGGATTGTACTTCTGGAACGCGATCAGCACACCGCCCATGGGAGCGTACTTGAACACCAGCGTCAGCACCACAGCAGGCAGCAGGAACAACAGGTAAAGCTGCCAATGCCGTTTGATGTAGACCCATGTGTTGTGCAGCTTGCGTTCTGCTGCCAGCACAGCCGTTTCCGACGAGGCTGTCTTTGCTTTCATGAATCATTCTCCTCCTTTTTGATTTGCTTGCCGCTTGATTTGCATTTTACATTTGCACCTTTGAATCTTGCACTTTTTACTTTGATTGTGCAAATGTAAAACTCTGTAATTCATTTATACCACGCAAGCAAGCGAATGTCAACGATAATTCATAGTATATATCAAGAAATACTGTGGATTTGTACAGATGCACAAATTCGAAAGTGCGCAAATATGCAAAATGATGATTTGCATTTTTACGTTTGACTAATTTGTGCATTTGCACTATACTGGAGTCATAGAACAAGATCCGTCACCAGACTTTATCGATAAAAGAGGGAACATCCGCCTCTATACTGTAAAGAAAGAGGATGACTTATGACAACCAAGGTCACCATTCAGGATATTGCAAACGAACTGCAGCTTTCCCGCAACACAGTTTCAAAGGCCATCAACAACACCGGTGTGCTGGCAGATGCCACACGGGAGAAGATCCTGCGCAAAGCCGCCGAAATGGGCTATAAGCAGTTCGCCTATCTGCCGCTGTTTCAGGACGACGCTGCAAAAACAGCAGCGCCTTCCATTCTGCCGAGTGACAAACGGGAGATCGCCATGCTGACGACCCGGTTTCTGAACAGCTCTCACTTTTCCTCCACGATGCTGGATCGTTTCCAGTCGGAAATCGACCATCTGCATAGCTGCATGACCATTCATCGCATTTCTCTCATAGAGCTGAAAGAGAAAAAACTTCCATCTTCTCTCAACATCCAGCGCACAGCCGGCATCATCTGCTTTGAAGTATTCGACTATGACTACGCACAGATGTTGTGCGATCTGGATGTTCCGCTGCTGTTTGTAGACAGCCCTGTGATGAATATGCGTCCTCCTCTTAAAGCTGACCGCCTTTATATGGAAAACCGCATTGAGATCCAGAATGCAGTGACCCACATGGTCCAGCGCGGCAAAAAACGCATCAGCTTTGCGGGGGATAAAAACCACTGTCAATCCTTCTTTGAGCGTTATATGGCTTATAGGGATGCAGTGGAGCACTTTGGTCTGACAGAAGGCCTGAGCACCTGTGCGATGCCATCGGGACAGCAGAACTATCCGGTATCCCTGTACGAAACCATCCGCCGGTTCAAAACGATGCCGGATGCCTTTGTCTGCGCCAATGACTTTGTTGCCATGGATCTGGTCAAGGCATTGGATGAGCTGGGGTATTCGGTTCCCGATGATATCTGGGTCTGCGGCTTCGATGACAGTCAGGAGGCTTCCTACTTTGCCCCCCGTCTGACTTCGATCCATATCCATGGACAGATCATGGGCTACACCGCTGCCAATCTGCTTATGACCCGCATCGAAGAGCCATCGCTGAACTATCGAACCGTCTATACGGAAACCAACCTGATCCTGCGCGAATCCACAGGAGATTGAGCGAAAGGAGAACCCCCATGCGTGACCTGTTCAATACGGACAAGCCGCTGTTTGCTGTGCTGACGAAATTGACTTACAGTGCTTACCTGAACATCTTATGGCTCGTGTGCAGCCTGCCCATCGTTACCATAGGGGCTTCTACGACCGCATTGTTCTACGTCACGCTCAAAATGGCGGAAGATCGGGACGATGGTCTGACCCGGATGTTTTTTAAGGCGTTCCGGGAAAATTTTAAGCCTGCCACAAAACTCTGGCTTATCCTGCTGGCAGTCGGCAGTTTCCTGGCTGCGGATGGCTTTGTGCTGTGCCGAATGTGGAGCGAAAACATTTTCTGGACGCTGCTCACTGCAGTGCTTATTGGTGCAGCAGTTCTGTACGGCATCGTTCTGCTGTATACCTTTCCTCTGCTGGCACGGTTTGAAAACACCACCTTCGGCATCCTGAAAACAGCGTTTCTCGTGGGTGTCCGGTATCTGTTTTGCACCCTGCTGATGGCGGCGATCTATGGCATCATGGGGTACGTCATAGTGTTTGTGTTCACACCTGCATTCCTGCTGGGCATGGGCTTCTGCGCCATGCTCTGCTCCTTTCTGATGCTTCGGATCCTCTATCTGATCGGTGGAGACCCTGATGCAGTACACGAGGAATACGACCATGACGAAAACTGACCGGGATACGCTCCGCTCCCTCCATGGGCGCAAAAAGTGGGAGCACATCTGGGCATATTACAAGCTGCCCATTGCAATCGTGCTCATCATCGTCTATATCCTCGGGTATGCAGCCTACCGCCATGTGACGAAAAAAGAGGATGTGCTTTACCTTGGTCTGGTAAATATCACTGCCGGGTCTGATCTGACGGAACAGCTTACCACCGGCTTTGCCGAGGCGCAGGGTCTGACCAAAAAGCAACAGGTCGATCTGCTGTCCGGCTTGCTGCTCAGCGAAAGCGAACGCGCAGAGGAGCAGTATGTATATGCTTCGGAGATGAAGCTGCTGGGTGCAGTCAGTGCCCAGCGGTTAGATGTTGTTCTGATGGACGAATACGCACGGGATCGACTGTTGGCAGATGATTATTTTCTCGATCTGCGGACACTGGATGCGTCTTTCCATGCACTGCCGGGTCTGAACGCCGGTGGGACCGTGCTGGATATTTCGGACACGCCGTTTGTCAGGCAGGCAGGTTTTTCTGGCAAGGTCTATCTTGGGGTAGTGCAGAATGCACCGCACCCGGAGCGTGCAGCCGCTTACATTCATTATCTGTTCCAGCGGTGATCGTTGGGTTTCACATCAAGAATAAGGAGAATTATCATGGACATTTTAACGATTGGTGAAGTTTTGATCGACCTGACCCAGACCGGCAAGGATGCGCGCGGCATTCCTCAGTTTGCCGCAAACCCCGGCGGTGCCCCGGCCAATCTGGCGGTGGCAGCCGCCCGGCTGGGCGCACAGACCGCCTTTATCGGCAAGGTGGGTGCAGATGCCTTTGGCCGCTACCTGAAAGAGGTTCTGGCAGAGAACAAGGTGGACGTTTCCGGCATGGCGGTGGATGCAGACCATCCCACCACCATGGCAGTCGTGTCAGTGGATGCCACCGGCGAGCGGGATTTCAGCTTCTACCGCAGCGCCAACGCTGACGTGATGCTGAGCAAAGAGGACATTTCGGAGGGCGCTCTGAAAGCTGCCAAAATCGTCCACTTTGGCTCTGTCAGCCTGACCGCTGACCCCTCTCGCACTGCCACGCTGGACGCTGCTGCCCGTGCCAAAAAGCTGGGTGCTGTCATTACTTATGACCCGAATTACCGTGCAAACCTCTGGAAGAACAAAGAGGAAGCCATTGCCCAGATGAAAGCACCCCTGCCGCTGGTGGATATCCTGAAAGTTTCCGATGAGGAGCTGCCCCTGCTCACCGGCACCACCGACTGCGAAAGCGGCACGGCACAGCTGGCACAGAACGGCATCCGGCTGATTTTTGTCACCTTGGGTGCAAACGGCGTATTCTACCGCTTTGGGGAGAAGACCGGTCATGTGGCGGGCGTGCCCTGCAAGGTGGGCGACACCAACGGCGCAGGCGATACCTTCTTTGGTGCGGCCCTGTCCAAGCTCTGCAAGGAGGAGCTGGACACCCTGACGGTGGACAAGCTGGAAGGCATTCTGGCCTTTGCCAACAAGGCGGCAAGCATTACCACCAGCCGCCACGGCGCTATCCCCGCCATGCCCACCCTTGCAGAAGTGGAGGGCTGAACCATGGCAGGAAAGCAGGAATTTGAGTCCCGGTTTGCCAAGCACAAGGACGAACTGGAATGGCTGTTCATGGAACTGTACCACAACCGGGAAGGGCTGGAAGTTCTGGAGCGGGAGATGGCTGAAGCCTACAACGCCCGCAGTGCCGAGCTGAAAGCACTGGACAAGGCACGCTCTGCCGACCCGGAGTGGTACAAGCGGGGCAATATGTTCGGCATGACCATGTACACCGACCTCTTTGCCGGAAATCTGAAAGAACTGGCAAAGAAGCTGCCCTACCTGAAGGAGCAGAAGCTGACCTATCTGCACCTGATGCCCCTGCTGCAGATGCCCCACCCCCACAACGACGGCGGCTATGCGGTGGAGGATTTCGATACCGTAGACCCGGCCCTTGGCACCAACAAAGATCTGGAAAACCTGACCCGGGAGCTGCGGAAAGCCGGCATCAGTCTGTGTCTGGATTTTGTCATGAATCACACCGCCAGCACCCACCGCTGGGCCATGGCGGCAAAGGCAGGCGACCCGTGGTTTCAGGCCTATTACCATCTCTATGACGACCGCACCATCCCCGACCAGTACGAGCAGACCGTGCCGCAGGTGTTCCCCAACACCGCACCCGGCAACTTTACCTGGTGCGAGGAGATGCACAAGTGGGTGCTGACCACCTTCCACGATTATCAGTGGGATCTGAATTATGCAAACCCGGCGGTGTTCGTAGACATGACCAAGAGCATCCTGCATCTGGCAAACCTCGGCGTAGAGGTGTTCCGCATTGATGCGGTACCCTACATCTGGAAGCAGCTGGGCACCACCTGCCGCAATCTGCCGCAGGTGCACACCATCGTGCGGATGCTCCGCATGGTGCTGGAATGCGTCTGCCCGGCGGTCATCCTCAAGGGTGAGGTGGTCATGGCTCCCAAGGAGCTGGCAGCTTATTTCGGTACCCCGGAAAAGCCGGAATGCCACATGCTCTACAACGTGTCCACCATGGTCAACCTGTGGGGTGCCCTTGCCAGCCGGGACACCCGGCTGCTGAAGGCGCAGCTGGATGCCCTCCACGCCCTGCCGGACAACTGCTGGTTCGTGAACTATCTGCGCTGCCACGATGACATCGGCTGGGGTCTGGACGAGGCGGTGGAAAACCGGCTGGGCATCGACCCGCAGAAACACAAGGAATACCTGTACCATTTCTATGAGGGCAATTTCCCCGGCAGCTGGGCAAAGGGTGAGCTGTACAACTACGACCCCGCCACCGGCGATGCCCGGAGCTGCGGCACCACCGCAAGCCTGTGTGGTATCGAACAGGCACTGGAAAAGGACGATAAGATCGCACTGGACTACGCTGTGAAGCGTGACCTGCTGCTGCACACTGCCATGGCGTTTTTGCAGGGATTCCCCATGCTGAACTGCGGGGATGAAATTGCACAGCTCAATGGCTGGGACTACAAAAACGACCCCGACCGTGTGGAGGACAGCCGCAATCTGCACCGCAGCAAATTCAACTGGGAGGATGCCAAGCAGCGCACCCGGAAGGGCACGCTGCAAAACCAGCTGTGGCAGGGCATGGAGCGGCTGCGCCAAATGCGTGCAGACCCCTGCTTTGCCCCGGATGCGTGGGTGACCACATGGGACAGCCACAACCCCGGCGTGCTGGCGCTGGTGCGCAAGCGCGGCGAGGAAACGCTGGTGGGACTGTTCAACTTTACCGAGTACCCGGCAGGGGCAAGTCTGGACGCTCTGGGTGGCGAGTATCACACCCCGGAGGGCACTTCCGTCTGGCTGGCGGATGTGGAGCTGGAACCCTATCAGGCGCTGTTGGTAAAAAACAAATAAGTAAAACGAGTCATCCGGCTCTCTCTTTTTGCCAAAGTTTTCATTGCGTTTTCTTGCACCCTGCCGAAAGTGGCGCGTTTTCAAAAGTGCGCGTTTGCGCAGCGCAGCGGAGCAAGTTTTTAACTTTCTGATCGCTACATAGCAAACCCGAACCAAGGCCATCCCAGAAGGGATGGTCAGGTTCAGGTTGTTGTGTGGCGATTTTTTATTGCCAAATCAAAACCGCACCTTGAAAGCCGAAAGACCGTCTGCATGGGATACCCGGCGATGACCCCGTAAAACCAAAAAGTCCAACCGCATCCTGTATATGACAAAACCTCTAAAAGAGGAACTTCAAGCATGGCTTGAAAAGCTCAAACAGGACGAGCAGAGCGCCCCGGCAAAACGAAAAGCCGGCGGCAACAAAAATCTCCGGCAAAGAGATCCTTGAAGCCATCCGGCTAATGGATGCAGACGAACGCAGAGAATTGACGAGAGCCTTGTTCGCCTAAAATTTCTTCTTTTTATGCAAAGGAAAGCAGGCTGTGCAAACGGTATGCAGAAAGTGTGCAGCCGCTTTCCTATATTATATAATGAAAGAACGCCAAATCTTACGATTTGACGTTCAATATCTGGTGCGATGGAAGGGACTCGAACCCCCGGCCTACTGATTCGTAGCGCACGCCGGGCGATTCACTCAATTTTTGGAAGTTACGTTTCATCGTCATTTCCAAGCGATACATCGCAGGTTTTGAGCTTCGAGTTTCTGCACCCTTTGTCCGATTTTGCAACGATTTGCACCCTTTGCACGTTTTGAAACCGTGCAAAAACCGTGCAGAAACCGTGCACTTACTCCCGGACAAACTAAAAACCACTTCATCCGACAACGACTTGACGGCATTGGTTCGAGTGACCGCACACCAAAAATCAAGTCTTGGAGGATACTATTATGACAAAATTGCTTTCCTGCCGCTACAATATGGACACCAACCGGGTGGAAGCCCGGTTCGCAGACGGCTCTACCGTTGCCATCGACTGCATCGCCGTGGAGGACGAGTACGGCAACACCCCGGCACAGCGGGCAGAGCTGGACTGGCTGCTGTGGAACAAACCCTTGGAGTATGCACAGATGGTGCTGAGAGGGAAGATGGAGCATTATCTGTCGCTGGGGTGTGACCACGGCAGGCTGGAAGATTGAGCCTTAGAAAACGCGCGGCAAAATCGCTAATCGCGCGGCGCGCGTTTCTCAGCGTAAATTCAGCGCAAACCATGCCAAGTCAGCGTATTTTCAGCGTAAATCCCGGAAAGTCAGCGTAAATTCAGCGCAAATCAAACTTTCAGCGTAAAAGTCAGCGTAAATTTTCACTTCACGCTTTTGTACTTCGTTCCTCGGCCTACGCCATCAGGCTGCAAGATGCCGTCCTTGCACATCTGGTGCAGGATATAATAGGTTTGATTCTTGTTAAACCCACACAGCTCTTGTGCTTTCTGATTCGTAATCCACGGCTTATGCTTCAGATATTCAAGAATCCGATCCTTTGCCTGAATCTGGCTGACCGTCTTGTCCTGCACATAGGCCACATCGGTTTTCACCGTTTCGTAGACCTTGAGGGACAGCATATAGGTCTTGCCGTTGAGTTCCAGAAGCCCCTCGTCCCGGAGACTGTTCAGAACCTTGTGGGCATTGTCATCGGTTTCCTGAATCGTCTTTGCCGCCTGTTTCAGGGTGATTTTCTGGTGCTCCCGCAGATAGTGCAGAATCATCAGCTCCGACAGCGTGAACATCTTGGACCGCTTATCCTGCGTCTCTGCGATGAAACGCACGAAGTTCTGGTTTTCCATTGTGCTGCGAAGGGTCAGCCGGACGGAGTTGGGCGTGCTGGCGTACTCCGGGTAGGGCTTGCCCTCAGTGAGCATACTCTGGAACATGATGTCCACGCCCTGCCCGGAACGCTGCACATACTTCAGGTGCTGAAGGGTCATGGCAATCAGCTTGTTCCGGGGAATGGATTGGTGTGTGATGATGTTGCTTTCGTTGATGTCCCCCGGAAAGCCGCCGGGGTTCTCAATCACGATCTTTGTGGGGTAGTGCTTGACGTAGACCGGTGCCATATCCTCATAGGAGCGGTGCGCCAGTGCATTCAGCAACGCCTCCTGAAAAACCGCTTCGGAGAAATCGTACACCTCCAGCCGGAACAGCCCCACCTGCACATTAGTCAGGCGGTTATAGGTGCGGATGCGCTCGGTCAGCTTATCCAGAATCGAGATCACCGGCTCCTGCATATCCATGCGGTTGTCGTATTCCGTCTGCGCCTCGTCGCTGTAATGGAGGTAGATCACCTCTGCCTGCGGCAGCAACCGGGCAATGGAAGCCGCCTTGCCCACAAACAACAGCCCTGCCACCGTTACACGCACTTCGTCCTTGTCCATGCGGATCAGGTTCAGGTTGTCCAGAAAGGTGGTATCTGCCAAATCCGGCAGGGCAGAGCCTGCATCCCGAATCCGCAGTTTCTCTTTCAGGCGGTACACTTCCAGCAGGTCAATGTCGCTTTCGGTTGCGCCCTCCACGATCTTTGCCGAAAAGTCCGGGTTATCGGCAGGGGAGTACACATCGTTTGCCGGGTAGTCGGGCTTTGTCACGTTCCCCAGCCGTCTGTAATAGATGCCGCCGGTGGTGGCAACATGAGAATTGGATTTCTCCACCGATACCACCAGCACCACACCGTCGGAGGTTTCCACCGGCTCGATTTCGGTAAACAGGCTGGGCCGGGTCATATCGTAGATGGCTTCCATCAGTGCCTGCGGGTCGCTCTTGGGGCAGCCCGTAATGGTGCCGTCATCTTCCACGCCAAACAGCAGAACGCCGCCCTTTGTATTTGCCAGCGCAACCGCACTTTTCACCGCAAGGTCTTTCCGCTGCCGGTAATCTTTGCACTTCACCCACGACTTAAACTCCTGCCGGGTGCTTTCCCCGGCAGCAATCATTTTGCGGAGTGCTTGTTCGGTCATGGTGGGGACCTCCTTTCTTTCAAATAACAAATTTTATTCCGTGTTTTAGTTTCTTTCCGATGTGCGTTTCTTTTTTATTTCCCTTCATTATCATAATTCGCAGCGTTCATCATCGTTACCAATATCAGTTTAAATATAAGCCATAGGAAGAGAATATTCAGAGCAAATACTGCACAAGAGAACGAAGAAATCAGCAAATCAACATCTATCTTACCATTACAGTATTTTCCGAAGCTCACAAGTTCGAGCTTATATAATACCCGAAGCACAATTGTCAAAATGCTAAAGAACATACTATCTCGGAGATAATCCCTCAACGTTCCCAGTTTAGACATTCCTACTCTTTTTGGATCTACCGTTCGCTTTAGCTTATCCGCATATGGACTTCCAACCATAAAAGATGGCACTGTAATATATACAGCAATAGCGATAGATACTAATGTCGTTGCATCCTCAGATATTTTTTTATAATCAACCTGAAACTTAAAAGAAAAAGCGAATACCACACCAAAAATAAATGCCGCAAGCATTAAATGTTTCTTATACATTTCCGCTATTCCTTAATTCTTTTAAAAGCTCGCTCTTCACCTCACTAGCATCATAATGTTCGTTTTCATCTTTATTAAGGTGAAGTTCAACGTGTTTCAAAATCGAAGAATAATCAAATGTTTGCTCTATATCATTGTCATCAACGCCAACAACAATTACTCGCTCAAACGCATCTCGTTCACGATGTATCCATTCAAGCAGAGAACGAGCATCTTTAACTGGTGTATCTCCAAATCCAATTTTTATTTGAACCTCTTTAACATCCAGTCCAGTTTTACTAATCGTCTCTTTAAAGATATCGTTTTGTCTTGTTATCATATTATCTACTTGCTTAAAACGTAGGCCTTTGATAATTTTTACAACTTCACAGAAATCATCTACCGAGCTATAAATGGCTTTTACCGTTATCTCTTTTTGCAACGTATGTTGCAGATAGTTTGCAATGAAAGGGCGGCGACTTACATCGCTAATATAAAGGATTTGTTTTTTCGTGTCATATAGAGCAAATACTTGCTGCCGCAATTCCACTTGTTCTTTTCCGCGTGGATTTGATTCCACTTCAAAAGAGTCATGATTGAGTACAGAAGGGCTGTATTTTTTCATATTCTCATAATCACAAGCAAGCCAAAGAAACCTTTCTTCCAAGATTTCAAGCTGAATCAAATACAGCATATCGCCATCTTGGAATTTTGTATTAGCTTTACTTACAGCATCTCTCATGTCCTGTTTGCTAAACTTATCCGTGCTATTGATCCACATTTCATAGCTATGAAATCGCATTTTATCTTCCTCGCACAAGCAAAACTATTTTTTATTCATGGAATACATATTCCATCGGTCGGATAATAGATTCAATCATCGAGATTTCTTCTTCATTGCAACCATACCTCTCAAACAATTCTTTATCCGTCCATTCTTTTGAATAATCCAAGAACGGAACAAAACGGAAGTTCTGTTTTGAGATGTTCATGGACGAATAGGTTTCATGGAGCAAAAAGCGGGGAAACTTCAAGCACATATACTCTGCGAAATGGATAGCCTCCGCTTTACTGTCAAACGCCGCAAGCAAAAGATACGAATCTGTAAAGACAGAGCCCGGAGACAGCACCTGTAAAGTGGACGTAACACGGTAGCCGACACTGGGGTCAACGCCCACTTCGCCACCACGAGGAACAACTTTTCCCATGATGACTTTATACTTTCCAATAAGCTCGTGCTGTTTCTGTACTTCATCACCAGAAATATAACTCATTGCCATGCTATTGCTCTTTTGGCTGGAAAACAATGCAATCTGGTGTTTTTCGTCCTTGTTGTCCTGTCCACGCAAATCAGAAGAAATGCCAAATACATTTCTCGGATAAACCACATCATCCATCTTGCGGTCACTTGACGCTTCCATCCGTCGAATCAACTGCAATGCGTTATTATTTCGGATAAAAATATCATATTCGGACAAATCACGGTTTAATGTTACTGCATTTTCGCCACGAACCGAAGTAACTTCACAGTCTCCATTATAAGACGAATCCCACAAGAAGTAGTTTACACCGCCAACAATCGAAACATTGGAAAACAATGCTTCATTGTCCGCATAGTCAACTATTTTTCTCAAGTGTTTGTCTTGTAGCATTTCTGCACGAAAATCATCCAAGCCTTTGCCACCAGAGAACCAACGAGAAGGTGTTATCATTGAAATATAGTGCGGTTCAATGGCTTTTGCTTCGCCCACAAAGTAATTATAGACAGGCTTTGCACTGTAACCCTTTCCACCGCCATCCATCTCCTGATACGGCGGATTGCCCACAATGGCATCAAATTTCATGGGCTGTCCCTCCTTTCCCCATGTATCGGTTCGCTGCAGCTTCTTTGCCAGACGCTGCGGGTCTTTTTCCATTCGTTCCAGCAGGTGCGGAATGTAGGTGGTGTTGACCGTCCAATCCTGATAGCCCACCAGCGTCCGCCGGGTGATGCTTTCTGCCATCCGGGTCTTGCACAGAACAAAGATCTGCTGCTCCACGGTTTCCTGCCAGAGAGCCTGTGTCTGCTCCAACGGCAGCTTATCCTCCGGTCCGGGCAGCTTCATGGCGTACAGGCTGTATGCCATATACAAGGGATACAAGCCGGATTTGGAGTTCATTTCAAGAATCCGTGCCTCCGGGTCGAGGAAGATGTCCTCCGTGACCTGCCCCTGATCCACCAGATGAGGCTCCTCCAGAACCTCCTGCGGATCAAACTGCTCGTTGAGGAAGCAGTAGCCGCCCACCATGTTGCTCAGATGGAGGTTCACCACCCGCCACGGGGTCAGAACGGTTTCCTTGTCGGGGTTGCGGAAGTGGCTGAATATCTCGGCAATGCGCTTCACACGCTCGGTGGGCGGCAGCTCGTCCGCAGCCTTTGCCATGCGGCGGATGCGCAGACCCGCCCCGCTGACCACATCCTCGTCGTAGTATTTCAGCAGCTTGCGGAATAGGGGCTTGTCCACGGTTTTGGGCATGAACTCCTGCCAGGATTCCTCATCCACCAGCGTGATGAAGTCTGCCATCTTGATGCTCTCGGTCAGGTCCACCTTGGCACCGTAAATCAGCAGGGGCAGGCGGATGGACACATTCCGCAGCAGCCGGATGACCTTCTCCCGTTCCTTTTTCTGCTCTTGCAGTTTCTTGAGCAGGTCATCGTCCTCTTTGGTGCGCTCCCGCTTGGGCTTATTGGAAATCTTGTCTGCCTTTTCGTATTCCTCGCCCGTCAGCCCCTGATGGTTGATGTGGACTTTGGTTTCCTTTTTGGCGGCTTTCTGCTCGCTGAGCTTGTCCGACAGGGTATGGAACAGCTGCACATCGTCCTCGTCCATGACGATGCCGGTGTCCTGTTTGTAGACCGATTCATCGTCAAAGCCGCTCTTGATGGCTCTATCCACCGTCAGACGCTTGATCTGCCGCATCATTCTGGAGACGCTGTATGCAGTCATCTGAGTGCCGCCCACCGCAATCACCGGGCAGAAGTTCAAAAACTCGCCCAGTGCCGCCCGGTTCTGCTCCTCGTTGGTCCGACCCCGCTTGGTAATGCGGTTGACCTCAGAAATCACGTTCAGGGCACGATCCGGGGCAAAGTCAAAGACGTAGCAGCGTTCCTTCTGTTTGCCGTCCAGCACCCCTGCCGACTGCACCCGGAAGATGGTCTGCATATAGCCGGACGCAGCCGTGCTTGCCGACCCGGTTAGCATCATCACAGCCGTCCACTCCGGCACCGTCACGCCGGTAGTCAGCTTGCCGCAGGAAATGGTAATGGTATAGCGGTTCGCCTTGATGACCTGCTTTACCAGTGTCAGGGCGTTGTCGTAGGGCATTTCGGCATCGCCGTCGCCTGCAACGTTAGCGATTTTATAGGCTCCAAACACAGGGTGGTCTTTCAGCAGCCTGCTCAGGGCACTGGCTTCTTTCACGCCCGGAACCATCCAGAGGGTATGCCGGAACATCTCCCGGTACTCCGGCGTGGAGTAGGGGTAGTTGCTCTCCGGGTTCTCCGAAGAAATCAGGTCCAGAAAGCTGCGCACGTCGGCCTCGTGGACAAAATCACCCACCTGTGCGCCAGCCGGCAGAGGCCGGAAATCCCGTGCAGGGTCTCCCGTCCACACCCGGAAAAACTCGGTAAAGTTGAACGCCATCTCCAAGGTCTCGTAGCGGTAGGAGGTAGGCAGACTTTTCCCAAGGTCGAAGGTCAGGATGCGAAGTTCCGGCAGATCTGCATAGGGGTTATGGTCGCCGGGGTGCAGGGTGTCCCACTCCCGCTTGCGCTTTTGCTCCATGACGTAGTCCCATGTGTAGACGTTGTTCTCGTACTTCTGCATCAGGTTGTACGGTGTGCCGGACAGCTGCAGAACCTTGGGAGCCTTGCCGTTCTTTTCCGCTTCCAGCAGAGACTGCACCTTCTGCCCTCGCTGGGTCTGGGTGCCCTCGTGGGCTTCATCGTAAATCACGAGATCCCAATCCATATCGAAAACAGCGTTATTCTTGTCAAACTTGCCGTCTGCCCGCTGAGAGCCGCGCAGGTCCTGCATGGAGGCAAAGTAAACAAACGCCTTGCCGGAATTCTGGTAGGCTGTCAGGTTTGCATCGTTGCGTGCATCCATTGCCGCATCGTAAACGGACGAATCCGTATCGAAACGGTCTTTTTTCAGGAAAGCACGGTTGTCTCCTTCGCCAAAAATCAGGTCAAAATCGTTGCGCCAGCCATCTTCCACCACTGGGCGGTGAGTGACCACAATCACCTTCTGGTAGCCTGCTTTTTTGATGAGCGCATAGGCCGTGACCGTTTTGCCGAAACGCATCTTGCAGTTCCAGAGCATCGAGTTTTCCTTGCGGAACACCCGCAGCGTCTGATTGACGCAGTCCATCTGCTCATCCCGCAGGGTAATGGCTCTCTTTTTGGGCGCAGCAGGGACAGTCTGCGGCAGAAAGCTGATCTGCCCCTCACTCTTTTCGGCAGCGGTCAGAGCCGTACGGCCCTCTTTTACCGCCTGAATCGCACGAATGGCAACGGACAGCGGCACCTCAAACCATTCGCTGTCCTGATTGGAATTGGAAAACTTCCGGGCCGAAAAGCCAGAATTGTACAGCACGTTATGGACATCGTCATCATCAAACAATTCCGTATCGGTCGTACCATCCGGGAAGGTGACGGTTCTGCGTGCCAGCTCGGTATATTGCAGGTCGTATTCAACCATCGCCGTCTTGGTATACTGGTCGATGCGGTCACGGGCAGCACAATTCAGCTCCGCACAGTTGGGCGGAAGCTGTTTGTAGCTGTTCACGCTGTCAAAATTTGTCTTTCCGATCTTCCAGTAGCCCTCGTGCTGGGCATCGTGAATCGTAAAGATGTAAATCAACCGATACGACATGGTTGGCTTATACGCTGCCATTTGCACTTCCTCCCCTCACCATCGAAAGGAACGTCATTGTCTGATTGGAACGCCAGTCTTTTATGATGCTGTAAATCCCGTTGTGCGCCCGGATATTTCCGCTTTTGCATCCGGGGCAGAGGTCAATTTGTTCCTCACTGCCGAACCAGCTGATAATTTCAATTTTGTTTTCCTTACAGCTGCCCGGAACCACATACTTTGTGCCGTCCATCTGCCAGAGGTTCCACGCAATGATGTTGGCGATCACCTTCATCTGCCGCAGGTGGGGAAGTTTGCCAAAGCGTTCCCGGTAAACCTCCACGAAGGTCACAAACAGGTTTTCCCGTGCCAGCAGCAGGCTGTCGCCCTGATACTCAAAGCCGTACACGCTTTGGAACGCCCGCTTCGTCCATGTGGACCATTCTTCTTCGGTGTCCGTGTTTTCGCTGATAACACGCAGCTTGCGGTCCAGCAGGCCAATTCGCTGGGAAATGGGAATGGTTTCGCCCGTTACGGTGTCGTAGCGGCTTACCAGATAGGGAGCCTCGCCGCAGGAGATTTCCAGCCGCTGTGCATCCACATATTTCTGCCATGTGTGCTGACGGTCGTCCGGGAAGGCGATTTTGTCAGCCGTTGCTTTCCACGACATCTCCTTCTGGATGTTGAAAACATCCTTTCTGCCAAACCACTGCTCATCTACCAGATTGTTCTGTGCGTTGCAGATCCAACTGGGGGTAAATACCTCTGCTTTGTCACGGGTGCGGTTGGTCTGGTGCTCCAGTGCTTTTTCCACTCTGGGCTGAATCAGGCTGTCCTGTTCGCCTGTAACCAGTTCCGGCAGGATTTCTTTTTTGAAGCTGTACTGTTCGCCCAGTTCAGCGTAATCATCGGTTGCCCAGATGATGTTTTTCTTGGTGGTTTTGTCCTGAAGCAAAATCTTAAGGAGGGTGCGTTCATGGTCCAAAAGTTCCTGCTCCAACAGGTCAATTCCTGCAATGCTGAACATCCGCTGCCCTCCCTTCCATTTATTGATGGTACTATAATAACACACCTTTCGGGGTTTGTGAATGTGTACCATCCACCGTTTTCATCAGGACACCCCATTTTCCAGTGCCCTGCCGGGAAGAATCCAAAGAGCGGCGGAACGCTCGTTGGCACACGACTTTGCTTGCAAAGTCTAGTGTGTTACACCTTGGTTCCGGCTGATGCGGAAAAGGGGCTGCGAGCGGCTCCGGCAAGCACCTGTTCTGCGGCAGAAGGATGCGCGGATGGGCGTGGCAGTTGACGGTCTCTGCCCACCCAGCGCAGGCTTTCAGAGGAACCAATGGTGTACGTTCTCCCGTCCTGCCGCAGCAGCGTTTTTCCCCTATAAGCCGCAGGGCAAATAATCAACGTCTGTGCTTGCCCCGGTTTCCCGCTAGTGTCCCCGGTTTCAGCATTGCCGTTTTATAAAGGATCTTCTTTATCAGCTTTCTTTCATCCTCTGTCAGCTTATCGTAGTTGATTCCGATTGCCTTCAATGCTGTTCGGATCTTCTTTTCATCCGCAGACCCTTCATGTTTCTGTGCATCCTCCAGTTCCTTCATCAGGTTATCGATCATTGCACCATCCGAAGTGGTCTTGTCCTTGCGGTGTTCCGTCTTGATGTTCTTCAGGATGGCCACCAACTCATCGTACAAGACCCGGCCAAAGTACTCATCTTCATCGATCTGCCCCAGCTTCAAGGTGCTCATGTACAAATCGTTTTCATCTGCTGCATACTTCTTTTTCAGCATTTGCCGGGTCGCTTCCAGACCAGCATTGAGGTTTTGAATGTTTGCGCTGACATATCCATCCACATAGATTTCCAGATCGGTCATGAACCGCTGGAAATTCTCATGCACGATCAGCTCACACAGCAGCCGATGATTGAATTTTCCATTCCTTAATACGTCCACTGCGCCATCGCTCAGATGCAAGTCCGAAAGGACTGCATCTGGGCGTTTTTTGTTTTCCGTCACACCCAGCAGGTAGTCGGTGGTCACGCCATAGAACTCAGCCAGCGTTGTCACTGCATAAATACTGAGGTCGGTCACATCGTCACTCTCGTATTTCGACAATGCCGATTTGGACAGACCCGTCTGCTCTGCCAGAGCTTCTAGCTTCAGATTCCGCTCCACACGCAGGTCTTTGAGCCGTTCTCCCAGTGTCAGCTTG
>OJQL01001340.1_pt1 | contig 19055 bp, 20 predicted proteins | sample 1598731 | NCBI WGS metagenome assembly OJQL01 (sample SAMN03922510, study PRJEB24848) | human gut metagenome | isolation source: stool sample | host: Homo sapiens | place: Germany | collected 2010-02
ATTAAAATATTCGTGTGATGTTAAATAATTAACGGACACTATGCGGATAATCATTAATTATTAAATCATTGTAAGTCGCTGCGTCGCCGTTCTGCAATATTCTTCGGAGAGTTCTATGCCCAAATAGGTTCTGCCGAGTTGTCGTGCCACAAAGGTCGTCGTTCCTGCACCGTTGAACGGGTCGAGGACGATGTCTGCCCGGTAGGAGAACAGTTTCAGGAACCGTTCGACCAGCTCCTCTGGAAATATCGCAGGATGCCCGAAGCGTTTCATTCTGTGCTCGGGCGGAATCTTCCAGTGTGCCGAGGCCCAGCTTTTGAACTCTTCGGCCGATATATCCGCCTCGGTCTGCTTGCCGGGCTTTCGGAGCGTCCCCTTACAGAAGACCTCTACGAATTCCCAGGTGTATTTCAGATAGGGACTCAATGGACTCCGCCAGCTCCCCATGTGCAATAACGGCAATTGTAGTTGTGCTTGTCCCAAAGTATCTCGGCTTTCCATATCATCCCTTCCGAGAGCAGGTAATGCGAGAGGATGTGATGCGTCGGGAGCTGCCCGGAAAATAACGGCTGGATGTTGAGCGCCAAGCGTCCGCTCCATTTCAGCACGCGGATACATTCGTTCAGTACATCCTTCAACAGGGTGAAAAATCGCTGCCACGACAGCGTATCGCAGCAACGATCATATTCCAACCCGAAATTGTACGGCGGCGAGGTGACGATCAGGTCTATACAGTTGTCGGGAATCCTCCGGAGCACGTCGCAGCAGTCTCCGCAGACGATCGTATTCCGGTAAGCCGCAGGCAATACCCCATTTATCTGTGGGAACAGCGGTTCAGGACTATAAAAATCGGACAGTTTCATCTCTACCTTTTCAAGAGTTCAGCAATCTCCGGATCGAGGTTTCCGCGGTACTCCATACGTTCGTCCTGTCGGCATGCTTCGAGAAAATGACGGCGGCCCTCTTCCTTGCGCCCCAAACGCGAGCAGGCGATGGCTCGCAAATATTCCGTCACGGCATCTTTCGGCATCACGGCCAACAGCTCCAATGCCCGCTCGTTGTGATCCATCGACAGATGCGCCACGACGGTATTGCGGTCGTTGTAATCGTTGAGAATGTACAAGGCTTTGGCGTATTTGCGTTTTTGCAATAGCTCCACCCCGCGGGCATAGACCGTATCCAACTCCGTGGTGTGTATCGTATCCTTGACCATCCCTTTGCGGCGCAGGTTATAGCGGAAATTCACGGCCCGCAGCTGCGGATAGATCACCGAACGGATATAGGCATACTCTTGGGGGAACCGCTTCCGGATGGCCTGCTCCCGCCGGTCGGGATTCTTCTCCGCAGCGATCAGCTCCAGAATGGCATCGCGGTTTACGATGTTCCGGTCTGTTCGGATGCGGTTCGTCAGTTCCGGCCAGTCTTCGGCCACCCACCGCACGGTCAGCATCGTGTCGATACTTCTGCCGTATCGGCGGACGAGGTAACGTTTCAATGCCTGCGCCCGGCCACGTGCCAAGATGTTATTCGCGGCATAGCTGCCCTCGGGTGATGCCGCAGCCGTCAGCGTGATGGTATCGACCCAGAACTCCTCTTGTTCGACGATCTGCCGCATCAGGTCGGTAATTTTATCCAACTGCCGCCGATTGTCGCCCAATGTATCGACTACGCGGGTATCGCCCACAAAGAACTGAATGTAGTTGCGATCCTCGACGGTTACGAACTTGTCGATAACCTTGATGCGGTAACGCGGCAAGGTATCGACGAAGGAGATCATCGAGGAGACGACGTAGCTCAACGTATCGGACGGCGGCAGGCGGTAGGCGCTGTCGTCCACAGCCAAGACCTGCCCCTGAAGCGTTACCAGCATCTTTTTCGAGGTCTCATCCGTTTTCACCTCCTGCGAGTAATAGTATGTGACGGAGCTTCGTCCTTCGACCAACGAATCGAGCCGGGCGTCCTCCGGATAGGGAAACTTCACGAAACGTGCAAAGGCCGCCTCGCGCCCCACGGTGTCGGGACGGAATCGCTCGACGTAGGTTTCGTATTGCCAGTAGTCTCGCTCTTGCAAGAGCGAGAAACGCCCGCCGCGGATCACCAAGTCTTCGAGCGGCACGGACTCGTCGGGCTTGTGCAGCACAGGCGTGATTACGACGCTGCGGCTCTTGCCCAATAGTTCTTTGGGCAGCGTCACGATGAAATCCAGCACGACACGACCGTTGCGCTCGGGAATAGACCGCATCTTCGCCACGACCGTCACCTGCTCGATTTGAACGGACATGACGCGCTCTCCGTCGGCAAGCGTATCGACCGGGGTGAGATAGAACGTATTGCTGTCACGCTGCAACTTCACGACCTGCGGGCGGTAGTCCTGCTGCCGCTGCTGCCGTTCGGCGCGGGTAAGCTGCGAGAGCGAGGCTGTCGTCCGATGTCGCTCCAGCCGCCCGGCCACCGAGCAGCCGAACATCATCCACAGGCAGCAGCCGAGAATTGCTCCGGCAGTTATGATTTTTCTTTTTTTCATCCTTAAAACAGATAGCTGAATGAAACTTCCAGTTTTGTCGGGGCCAGCGTCCAGCGTCGGTAACGGTAGATGTATTCATCCTCCCAGTCCGAGACGGTCGGATCGCGGCGGGTATCCTTCGTGCGGTAAAGTCCGACACCGGCTTCTAAGGCCACGTTCCAGCGTTTCGAAAGCATCCACGCATACCCGTAACTGACACCGAGACCATAGGCGTGCCCCTTATAGCGTCGGGTCCGGCTTCCGAGATCATAACCAACATAGGTGAGATGCTGACCGAGAAAATGCCCGACAAAAGATTCGTAGAACCAGTAGCGGCCGCCGAGCTGCACGGCATGGAAGTTCATCGAAAGGGATGCGGTTTGCACCGGATTCCAGTAGCCGGACAGCTCCAGCGACCAGTTGTCCGTCAGGGCCGCTTCGACCCCGACGTTCAGCGTCGCGCTGCATGCCGCAAGGGCGTTGGCCCTTACGGCGAAGATCTGTGCCGCAGCCTTGCGGGGTGCTCCCCACAAAGCCGCGAGCAGCAGCATGCACAGAATGATTCTTGGCTTTTTCATTGAAACACGATTCGTTTATTCTTTGATACATCGCACGGGATTGGCCTGACAGCGCAGTTCGCTCGTCGTGCGGCGTGTTCCTGCCAGATAGATCGAGGTGCAGGATACGCCGTCGAAGAACGACGCTCCGTAGTCGAAGTTCCAGAAGTAAGGCGTATTGGTATAGACCTGCCCGTATGTCCCGGCACCGGAGTAGCTGTCGCCGTCGAACGTCCCGCCCGCGGGATAGCGCGCTGTTTTCGTTCCGCTGTATACGATATTCACGCAGTACGGAAGCTGTGTTTGCGACATGGCGATCCCATCGAAGTCGCAGGCGTCGGGAACCCGCCATCCGGGAGGGCAGGGATCGTAGATCGTCTTACGGCAGACCTTGCTCACGTCGTATCCCTGTTCAGTAGTGTTTCCCCAAAGGTTGTGATGGCTCCGGAAGAGCCAGTCCAAAACATCCTCTTCGGGCTCGTCGACTTCGTAGTCGGCCTTATGGATAAAGGTCGTGGGATGCTGCGTCGCCCATTCCACGCTCATCACCTCCCGTGCGTCATAATCTTCGGGACGGATCGTTCCGTATGCGTAGCTGTCGTGATAGATGAATGAGGCGGGTCTGGCATTGTGCGTAAACGAGGCCGGATACGGGAACGGGTCCTTGCGGCCCCACTGGTAGTAGAGTCCGCAGGCCGTGACTTTCGTATAGTCGGTTCCGACAGCACCCAGATTCCGGTCCATGAAGATGTCTCCGGAGCTGTATTTCTGCGATGACGACTCCGGATCGTAGTTTGCAACCCAGATGTGCCACGACCAAACGCACTCGCCCCCGGCGTTGAACAGGCCGATAAGGGCATTTCCCTGCTGCGTCCCGGTACGAAAGCGGATGCGGCTGCCGTCATAGCCCAGCGAGGAAATCACGCTGTTGGCCTGCGTCCCGGTCTCCCAAACCAATCGTGCATAAGCGCCCGAAAGCCGCTGCGGCGTAATGTTGAGCGTCGCGCAGCCGTTGCCCTGCACCATGGCATCGAATGAATAGTCGCGTAAAGGCTCCGGCGCGATGTAACAGTTGGCGGTATTGAGCGCGTCGAGTTGTATTTCGCCGGGCATGAATACGGGGTAGATATGCCGAAGCGGCCCGGCAGGCACGAACTCAAAGGTTTCTTCGTTCGAGAGCAGATGATCGTATCCCGCATCGAAGTACCAGCCGTCGAACGTATAGCCTGCGTCGGGAACGGCCGTGAGCGTGCAGTTTTCCATGCAGAGCGCCACGGTTCGTTCTCCCGAACCTTCGGATTCGGTTTCAACATGAAGCGCACCCTCGACCCGGACGCTTCCTCCGTCGTCGGTATGAATGATGGCGGCGTTGGCCATGCAGTGCGTAAAGTCGTAGCTCTGGGTGAAGCCGAGGGCGTCGGTCAGTGTGATGCGATAAGAAAGGAGCGAATTTTCCGGCGTGTAAACCGGCGTGTAATACTCCATTTCGTAGGCATTCTCACCGGCGAAATCGTACAGATCGAAATCATGGACGGCGCCCTTGTCTCCGTAATTGAACGTAAAGCAGTCCAGATCGCCCGAAAGGACTTCCAGCCGTCCGCGCGTCGGGGCAGTGCCGTCGGGACTATCCACATCGATATAGAGATAGCGCGTGCCGTCTAAAAGGCAGTAGCCGTCGTAATTGTAATCGTCGAAATCATCCCGGACACGCAGCGTATAGGACGAAATGCGGGTATCGACCTCGCTGTCGCCCAAGATCGAAATATTGAACCGGTAGTGTACGTTTGCCCGAATATTGAAATCCGAAGTATTGTTGCCGCCCAAATAGACGTAATAGGCCAGCACTTTCTCTCCCCGCACGGCGCGGATCAGCAGATACGAGGCATTCGCGGGGGCATTCTCCGGGTTCTTCTGCCGCTGGTCGGTAATCGAAGCTTCTGTGCCTTGCATGTTCGGCAACAGATAGCAGTCGCCTGCGGCCTGCGGCCCAGTGAGTGCGGTTTCCGGACAGTCCGTATAGTCGTTGGGATTATCTGATGGTGCAGCCGCCATATCGAACACGGATACCGAGCGCGGTACGGAAAGCAACTGCACAGATCGCAGTTCGATATCCGCAGGTTTGACGGAAATGTTATAAGAAACTTTTGCCACGCAACGTTGCACCTCGACGGCCGGAAGCATCAGCACACCGTCTGCCGACGGGATTATCGCAACGTCGCCCTCATAGGACATCGGAAGCACGTCGTACTCGTCGGTATGCGACACGGTGAAATCTTCCGATGCAGGGTTTTCACCCAAATCTCGGCCCATGTTAGCGGCAATACGTATCCGGTAGTCACCGGGCCGGCACTCGAAACACAGCGTCGCAGAGGTCTGATAACGGTGCAGGACAACACTACCGTTATCGTCGTAAAGGTAGAAGTTCTGGTCCCGAATCATTGCTTCGTCCGCACGGGTTACGGTCATCATGGGGTCGGGACGAACCGCCATTTCGACCCGAACTTTCATCGGGCGGCAGCAATCCGGCTCATCCTCGTAGATGCAGCTGCAAAGAATGCTCAGCGGGAGCAATAAGCTATAAAGAAATCGTTTCATCTTGTGTCAAGAAAAAGGGGTCCGCCCGAAAGACAGAGCGGAACCCGGTGCAACAATTCGGATTATGCTCCGAGATCGACATTTTGCGTTACGGGCGTCTCCCAGTCGGCGACGGTGACCGTCACGGCGCAATCCTGACCTACGAGACCCGTGATATTGGCCGCGATGCGGTAGTAGCCGTTACGGAGGATTTCGCCCGCGGCCTTACCCGTCAGCTCGATGGAATAGGTCACCTCCGAGCGGTCGTCAGGGGTCGAGGCGCTGCCATCCGGATCGTATGTGGCGTTGATTTCCAGCAGAACGCGGCTTCCCGCAGCCAAAGCTCCGTTTTCGAAACAGTAGAACAGCGCATTGTATTTTCCCGAAGCCGCGGCGGGGGTCTGCGTGTGGCTGAAGGTCATGGCTCCGGGCGTCGGAGTCCCGGCCACGACGAGCGACTGAGAGGCGGCTTTCGAGAGTTTTACGGAATTGACGGTAAGCGAACCGCCGTATTTCTGGGAGAAAGAAGGGTCGATGGTCGTCTGTAAAGCCACCTTGGCGACGGTGCGTTTGAGCGTGATGCCGATGTTCGTAGTGGTATTCACGGCCCCGACGGTCTTGGTCACGGAGCCCGACATCACGAAGCCGCCCGAACGTTTGCCGTTGGTCGATACCTCGGCGAAGGTGCCGTTGTAGGTTGCGGCGGAGTTCTCCACGAGAGCTGTAAGGGCCGCGCGGGTTTTGGCCGACGAGGCGTCGTAGTTCGCTACGGCGTAGAATAAGCACTCGGTGCCGGCCGTGGACTTGGGAAGTGCGAAGGTCGCCGATTTGGAAGCGAGTTCCGCCGAGGTGAAGTCCCGGCGGACGATAAGCGTTCCGCCCTTGTCGAAGGCGAAGACCGAAAGCGTCGAAAGCGAGGATTCCCACGCTTCGGCCTTGGCCGTCGTGTCGAAGAACGCGCGGGTTTCAGTATCGCCGGCACCGATGAGCGTGATGGCGATCCGGGCGCCGTCAGCAGCTTCGGGGATCACAGAATTGATCGTTTCATCGTTTTTGTCGCACGAGGCGAACAGGGCGGCGGCCATGGCGGCCGCAGCAAAAAGAATCTTTTTCATGGTATGAAATGAATTAAAAAGGTGAATGATGATTTTTATGCCTCCCGTAGGCGGCTGGTTGTTTTTCGTCAGTTGAGTATGAACTTCATACCTACTCCGAACTGCGTGTGGAAATGCCCTGTGGTAGTACCCCAGAGTACGCGCTCGCGCCCGGACAGGGAGATTACGATGTGGTCGGTGATATAGGCATCCGCTTCCAGCGTCACCGCACCCCCGTATAGGAATCGGTCACGGCTGCGAATCGTGGCACCGTCATAGAGTCTCTTTTGGCCCCAGTTCACTGTCTCGTAACCCGCAAGGGCTGAGCCTCCGAAATATAGAAAGAAAGTCTTGGAGCCGTCCGTGAAGAATTTATAGTAGTAACCACCTTCGGCGGTAAACTGCGCTACGGGGATGCTGCCCGTCTTGTAAGCGTAGTTACGGCAGAGACATTCCGCCCCGACCACCCATTTGTTTGCGCTGCGAGCATAGCGACTCATCGCCACCCCGAAATAATATCCTGTGGTGCTGCGTCCCGAAGCAGAGTGCCATCCATCGACCATCCCGGCCCGCAGCTCTACGGAGCGCATCTTCGGCAGGGTGCGCTGGGCGTAAGCCCCGTGTGCCGAAGCGAAGCACAGGGCCAGCGATAGAAACAATGCCATCCGTCGCATGACTATTTCACTTTCAGTTCGTTGATAACTTCAGCACGTACCAGATCGGCGTTTTCGACCGTAAAACTCTGATGACGTCCGCCTTCCTTTTCGTAGAGTTCCACGAGCAGATGCTTGTCATCAGGGATTGTGAATTTCGGGAGCGTGAAGACCATGCGCTCGCTTGACTTGCCGGGAATGACCTGCACGTTGTTGTGCGCCCGCAGGGGCCATACGACCTGCTCCTGAATGGCCGTGCGTTTGGCGACCTTCTTATCCACGATCTTGAACGTGAGGTGGTCGATATCGAAAGGCACGTTCGACGTGTTTTTGAGCTGCACATGGAAATACAGCAGCCCATTGTGCGAGTAGATACCTTTGAGAAGATACTGGATGCCGAAGCGCTTGCAGCCGATATGCTTCACCTCGCGGCGGTCATTCTTGTAGATCGAGCGCATGATAAGGCGCACTAACAGGGGCGACTCGCTGCCCAGCTCACGCATGTAGATCTCCAGTGCATTATTGGGACGGCTCACCGCCTCACCGTCGTGCAGGAAGTCAGCCATCTCGACCGAGAGCTTCACCGGTTCGTCAGCATACTTGACATTGAAGGTGTAATAGGCCCCGTCCTCAGTAATGACCGAGAGGTTACTCTCGCGTGAGAAGTCGCGCAGGGCGGCTTTCACCCTCAGCACGTTCTCCGTGCCGTCGGCCTTGGCCGCCAGCAGGTCCGCCGATCCCAGATCGACGTAACGGATGGCCGAGGGGAATATGACGTGCGTAGTCTTGCTGAAGGTCACCTCCAGCGCATAGGGCGGGATCATGCGGTCGAAGGTCAACGGACGTGTCAGCCCGCCGAAATAATCCCCGACCGAGGGCTTCTGAAGAACCTCTTGCGGCGCGGGTGCTACCGTAGTGTCCTGCGCCGAAGCGCTGATCGCGCACCCGCAAATAGCGAGTGCCAGAATGATTTTTTTCATGGTTTGTCTTTCTTTACTGTGTTCGGTTTATGGATATTCAGTGGCTTGTGTCATTAATCGAGGGGCGGGAGCAGCAGTACGCGGTAGCCGGCCTTGAGCGTTATCTTGACCTGCCGCATCTTCTGCCCGACGTACTGCGCTGTACCTTGTATGACGCTACGTCCCAGATCGGAAAGGAGCTGCGTCCCGGCATCGTCCGTGATCGTTATGCTGCTTCCCAGCCCAGCCCCGGCATTGGCGGCGATCTCTTTCACGGCATTGATCTCATCCGAGGCAGGGACGCTGATGCCTTCGCCACCGTCCATGTCATAGACCGCCAGCTCCACGGGGATCACGTTGCCGCCGTGCTGTACGGTGCTGACCGTTATTTTCATACGCTGCCCGTCGATCCGTGCCGTACCCGTGAGGATGGTGTTGGCCGGGATCAGCACGCTGCCCGCCATCATGGATTCCATCAGGCGCAGGAGCACCTCCTTACCGTCCGTTACGACCATCGTGCGGTATATGCAGGCCGAGATGCTGTTTTTTGGAGTGAGGGGTTTATCTCCAGCGACGGTGTTGAATCCCCAGTTGCGGGGTTTCGAAAATTCCGCGACAAACACCGAATCGGACATGGGAGGTGCGAGCAGCGATACGACATTGTGTTGAACGCGGCCTATGGGCTGTACGGCGGCCTTCTTCCCCGTGGCGGAGGCCTCAGACGTCTGTTCCGAAGTATCGTCCGTTCCTTGTCCGCCGTTCATGTATTTGGCCGCCATCTGGTAGGACTTCTCGATCAGGGCCAATTGCCCTTCTTCGGTATCCTGCCGTGCTTTTTCGTCCTCCAACTGCGCTTCGAGCTGTTCAATGCGCCGTTGCAGTTCCGACTCCTTTTCGTCCTGCTCCGCTTCGGTCTGTTCGTAGAAGTTGCCTAACTGCCGGTTCAGATCGCGGTAAGCTCCCACCGAGGAGTGCAGGGCGCTGCCCGTGCCGTCGAAGTGCGAAGGGCTTTCATTATATTCCGCAGGCTTGGGTGCCATCCGCAGTTCATGTTCCCTGTGTTCCCGGCGCTCCTGCTCCGTTTCTGCGTCCTCACCCAGCGAGAAGGCGAAATCTTCCAACGAGCGCATCTTCTCCTGCCGCTTGGCCTCCAATGCCTCCTGCCGATAGGCGTCGCGCTTGTCGGCCACGATGCCGCCCGCTTCGGGTGTCGGCAGATCGGTGTTGAGTCCCGATTGTTGTTCCTGTTCCGTCTGGGGACCGGGGGCGAAGATCAGCCACATCACACCTGCGAAAGCCAGCAGCATAAGGGGGAAGACCACCATCTTGCGGCGCTGCTGGATCTGCTGTTCAGTAAGTTCTTTTCGAGGCTCTTCGCCTGCCGCGTTATTCTGCCGTTTCTGTTCCTTGTCATTCATAATTTATCGTGTTTTGTCGTTCAGGGCTGTTTTGCGCGGAATGCTTCGCCCGCCTCCAGCCTTTGTATATGTTCGATGCGTAGATTCTGTCCGTCGCCCCGGCCGATTCGGTAAATGACCGTAACGGTTGAATAGATCGACAGGGCGGCAAAGAGCAGGAAGAGGGTCACGACCACGAAGACCCGCTTATCGGGACTTACGGCTCCGCACAGGTGCCGCAAGCGCTCCTCGATCCACCCGGCGGCATGGTTTCTCCACTGGCGTATCATGGCTACCGTTCCATTACCCGCAGGTCGCGGTTTTCGACAATCTCGAAGCGTTCCATCGTAAATCCCTGCGGGTTATTGTCCGAGCGCACGGAATTGATAAGGTTGCAGCGCGTCACCAGCGAGCGTTCCGTAACGTTGCTCTGGCGTATAATCATCTGCCGGGCATAGGTGGTGACACGATAAGGATAGGCGTCGAAATCGCAGACAATCGAATCGACCAGTATACGTTGATTGATATTGCCCGCCACGACGCGGTTGTAGTATCCTTTCTCCTGCAAATCCTGCGAGTAGTGGTAGACGCTTTTGTCGCACAGGAACATCGCGCGATTGATGTTGCTCTCGATGGCCGCGCGGTCGGGGGCCAGCGTGAAGAAGAGTTCGTGAAAGCGGCGCACGTGCTCCCGTGCTTCGACGGGGCGGTTGCGGCTCATCTCCTGTGAGAGCGCCAGCATCAGGCTCTTGCCGTCATCCAGCACGTAGATCTTCTCTCGCTGGCGCTCGGCGAACTGATAGCTTTTGATGACGCTGAAGATCGCGACAGCGGCGCACAGCCCCAGAAATACCAGCGCGAAGAGGCGTATCTGCCGAAAACTCGTTTCGATATTTTTCAATGATTTAAACTCCATTTCTGAAAAGTAATTTAGATTTTATATACCCGAAGCTACCGGTCTGTGGTCCGTGCCGAGAGGTTATGCCCCTCAAGAGCATTTGTCGTATCCTTAATGGCGCCTCCATGTCCGGAAGATCTTCCGACGACGGTTCCCAGAATACCGCCTGCGACGCCAGCGCCAAACGTGCTTGTCTTATTGACGCCGCTGAGTCCTGATCCGCCGCCCGCCTGTACGATCCATTCCGCCACGGTCGGCACTGTGAAGTAGCCGATGATTCCCATTATCAGGAAGATAATATAGGCTCCTCCCGTGCTTTCCGGAATGTAAGCAGGGTCTTGCAGGGCCGCGATGTCGGCTTGAAGCATCAGCACCTCGATTCGTGCCATGACTGTTGAAAAAAGGTCAGCCACGGGCAGCCACAGGTAGATCGAGATATATTTGGAAAGCCAGTGCGTGAGCGTTCCCTGAAATCCGTCATAGATGGAGAGTGCAAATGATATCGGCCCCAATATGGACAGCACTACAAGGAAGAATGTCCGTAGGGTATCGATCGTCAGCCCCGCTGCATTGTACAGCAGTTCGAAGAAGTCGCGCACCAACTCCCGGAACCACGTCTTGATCCCGTACCATGTACGCTCCCACCACATACTGATAATGTCGCCAAAGTCCGTGATGCCGAGATCGGCGAGCTGACGATCGTACTCCTCGTCATCGACCAGCCATGCTTTTCCTTCGCGCAGGCGGGCTTCGTATTCCAAGTCATCGCGTTGTTGCTGGTAATGGGCGATGTCGGTCGTCTGCCCTTCGAGCAAAGCGTGCGTCCCCTGTACCACAGGCGAAAGTACGGCGTTCACAGTGTCGAGAATTATTGAAGGAAAGAACATGATACAGAGTCCGATGGCGAAGGGCCGCAGCAAGGGGAACACGTCGATGGGAGTTGCCGAGGCCAGCGCTTTCCATACCCGATAAGCCACGTAGAACAACGCACCCAGTCCGGCGATGCCTTTGGCGACGCCCGCCATATCGCTGCACAAGGGCAGCATGTCCTGATAGAGGTTACGCAACACTTGATGGAGGTTGTCGAAATCTATTGCGAGGGGTATCATGGCTACCAATACCTTTCGTTAGGTTTTCCATAGAGGGCTTGTACGCGGGCGGCGTCGCCGCTACGCTGACTGCGGATGAACGACACGGAAATCGTCTTGTCGGTAAAGTAACGTGTCAGGTTGCGGTAGCGCACCATGCGGGTATATATCTCATCCACGACATCCATGCGTTCTTTATCCGACATGGAGAGTCCGTTGCCGGAGGTTACGATATTTTTGAGTTCCGTTACTAATGCTCCTCCTTCCTCCAACAGGCGGGCGTATCCGGCAGATATGGCTGCCAGCTCGTCGGCCGAGAAGTTGCGGTCGGAAACCATCCTGTTGAAGCCCGACACGTAGATGTCGGTGATCTCGCTGACCATCTCGATCGTGAGTTTGACCTTGCGGGCATCCTTGACGATATTATGCACCGTCTTGAGTGCGTCGTAGTACGCCTTACCCTGATTATAAATCTTTATGCTCTCCTGCAACGACTTTATCATGTTGCCGGCCGTTGTGGAACTTTCTACGGCGCTTTTAATGTTTTGCACAAGATTGGACGGATCAATGACCGTCCATTGCGCCTCGGCCCGTTGGGCGACGCCCGCGAGGACAAAGCACAGTATCAATATCATGCGTTTCATGTTCATTCGGATTTATTGTTACATTTTCGAACCTATTCCTCCTCGCGGTAATAATCGCCGTATCCCGTGAGGGTCAGCACATCGCGTCCGGCATCGTAAAAGAGTACGATCCGTCCCCACAGATCGAAATAGCGGATATTGCCCCATAAATGCCTGATCGGACGCCGCAGCACGGTTTTCCGGTCGTATGCAACCTCTATGAGGTAGCCGCCTTTCTTGCGCGTATCGTTATGGAAGATGCGTACCGCAGGGGAGCCTTCCCGGCTCCGCCATACTCCCGCCGCTTCCCGCATATCGAACCTCGGATATAACTTCTGCGCGGGGGCCATCTCGTTATCTTTTTCGTACATGGCAATCGGTTTTACTTGCGGCGAGTTGTTTGATGGCCAGTTCCATATCCCCACCGAGCCGTTCGGCGAGTCGCTGAACCTCCACTTTTTCCGTTTCTTCTGTTGTGTAGGCCAGATATTCCGGAACGCTGACCTCGGTGGCATAGACCGCGCTCTGTACGCCTCCCAGACCGATCCACACCTCCTTGTATCTGCGCGAGGGATCGTTCGACATGTTGATCGAGAGAATCTGCGAACGCTCCTTATCGGTAAGGCCCAACAGGTTTTGTATCGCGTCGAAGCGATTCATAAACTTGCGTTGGTCCAAAAGGATCTTGCAGTCCGAGTTATTAATAATGGCCTCCTTGACAATGGGCGAAGAGACAATGTCCTGCACCTCCTGCGTCACCGTCACTACCTCTCCGAAATGCTTTCTGACCGTTTTGTACATATATTGGAGGTACGAGGCCATGTTGTTGGATGCCAGCGCCTTCCATGCCTCCTCGATAATGAGCATCTTGCGGATGCCTTTCAGGCGTCGCATCTTGTTGATGAAGACCTCCATCAGGACGATGGTGACTATGGGAAACAACTCGCGGTTATCCTTGATGGCGTCGATTTCGAAGACGATGAAGCGTTTGGACAGAAGGTCTATTTCGCTGGCGGAGTTGAGCAGAAAGTCGTAACGACCGCCCCGATAGTAGGGGCGCAGGGTAGTCAGCAGGTTGCAAATGTCGAACTCCTCGCGCGAAACCTCGATCTCGCGGCTCTCCAGCTCCCGGCGGTACTCCGTTTTGAGGTACTCGTAGAAGGTGTCGAAGCTCGGACGAATGGAACGGTCGGCCTTGATACGGGCAATGTACCCGGAAACGGCGTTTCCGATCTCCGTTAACTCGGTTTTCGAAACCTTCTCGTCGGCGCTCTTCCACAGGGTCAAAAGCAGCGTGCCGATACTGTCCATCTTCTCCGTCTCGAACACATAGTCGTCCGTGTAGAACGGGTTGAATGAAATCGGATGCTCCTCGGTGTAGGTAAAGTAAATCCCGTCTTGGCCCTTGGTCTTTTTGCGGATAAGCTCGCAAAGTCCCTCATAGGAGTTACCCGTATCTACGAGCACGATATGCGTTCCCTGCTCATAGTAATTTCGCGCCATGTGATTGACAAAAAAAGACTTGCCGCCTCCCGATCCGCCTAATACGAATTTATTAAAATTATGAATAACGCCCCGGCGTTTCGGCTCGTCATCGAGGTCCAGATGCAGGGGACGGCCCGATATGCGGTCGCAGAGCTTCAACCCGAAAGGACTTGGCGAAGCCTTGTAGTTGGTCTCCTCGGTAAAAAAACAAAGGGCAGGTTCGATGAAGGTGTAGAACGATTCTTCAGCGGGAAAGTCGCCCCCGTTGCCCGGCATGGCCGCCCAATAGAGCGTCGCGGCGTCCACCGTGTTGTGACGCGGACGGCACTCCATCAGTGCCAACTGGCTGCCTACGTCGTTACGGATACGGCGCAGCTCATCGGGGTCGTCGCTCCATGCCACGACGTCGAAGTGTGCACGGATAGAGGTAAGGCCGAACGAGTGTGCCTCGTTCAGATATTGGTCGAGCCACTCCTTGTTGATCTGGTTCGAACGTGAATAACGCGACAGGGAGTGCATGTTGCGGGCCTGCTTCTCGAAGCGTTGCAGGTTTTCGGCGCTGTTGTCCAGAAAGAGCCATTGGTTGTAGATATGGTCGCACGAGAGCAGCAGACCGACAGGGGCCGCGAACGAGAGCAGGCAGTCCGAACGGTCGGTCGAAAGTTTCTCATAGCGCATGTCCGTCCCCACACGGCCCGGCAGGTCGTCCGTATCCGAGAGCGTGTGTAGGCATACGTGTTTGTCGCCTACGCGCAGTCCGTCGGCTCTCAGTTCCATGTCTTGCAGAGAGGTTGTATCGTCGAGTGAGAGGGCGAAGTATTTCTCGATCAGCCCCGGCCGCCCGGCTGTGCCTGTGATCTCATTACCGGTGAGGCGTGTTAAGTGCACGAAGCCCGAATCGTTCATTATGCGCTCGAACTGATCTACCGCTTCGAGAAAAGCACGCGACGTATCTCCGTTTACTTCTTTGGGAATGATATGCCCCCGGCAGAGAGTCGAGAAATTCGACTGCATACGTGTACGCTCTTTGGTCGTCTTCGTGAGGTAGAGATAGCAGACATGGTTCAAAAACGGACGCTCGTTGAAATGACGCTCGTAACTGCACGAAAGGAAACTCGCCTCGCCGTCCAATTCCGGACGGTACTTCTCTCGAATGAACCAATCTTGCTTGAGCACGACGCTGTAATCGGGCAACACTCGCACCGCCTTGCACCATGCGGCGTGAATAGCCTCGTATTCGGCGTGAGTCACGGTAAAGAGTTCGGGCAGCTCGACACGGAAAACTACGGTTATATCGGCATCCTTGCTGATGATACATCCGTCCTCGACCGCCAGAAGCGGCAGTTTGCCTTCGATGGTGGCGGCTTTCATTACGTTACGCATGGCGCACCTCCCTTCTGTTTCCGAGCAGGCGGCATATGCACCTGCGGTTTATCAAGTAGCAGGGACGGCGGCGTGCGGCGGCGAGCTTCATCAGCCCGTGCTCGCCGTACTTCACGTTCAGGCGAAAGGTATAGAACACCAACACCGAGGCGGCCGTAAGGCCGAAGCCGATGCACACCCATTGACCTACGCCAGCCATGTAGAGGACGACAAAGACCACGAACACGGCCAGTAGTCCGCCTGCAAACAGGAAGAGGTACTGCGCCTTGAGGCCCTTGAACTCCACGCTGCGACCCACGCCCTTATTGATTCCATACTCCATAATATTGTGTTTGAAGCAGGGGTTACAGGAAGAAGGAACGCAGCACGGTCGCACTGACTATCAGAAAAATACAGGCCCCGAACCACGATGCGGCGGTCTTGGAGGTGTCCGGGTCCCCGGACGAAAATTTGTTATAGACTTTAATACCGCCGATCAGGCCGATGACGGCACCGATGGCATAGATCAATTTCGTACCGGGGTCGAAGTAGGATGTAACCATATTGGTAGCGTCGTTGATGCCGGCCAGCCCATTACCTTGGGCAAAGGCGGAGGAAACTGCGGCCAAAACAAAGGTCGCCGACAGAAGAATTCTTTTCTTGTGCATAAGACTTTTTCGTTGCTTTTGGTGGCGGCAGGAGGGGATGATCCCGCGCCGGAGGTTCTACATGGATGATTCAGTGGCTTGCGTATAGGGATAGGCGTACCTATCCGTATTCTCTCTCTTTCATGTTTGATAAAGGTTCTGGATTACACAAAATCGCGGACGTCGAAGCCTTCGGGAACCGGCGCCTGCGGGGATGGGCTTCCCGCACTGCTCGCGGCGATCTTTTTCTGAAATGCCGTGAGGTAGGCGTCGATCAAACTCTTCACTTTGTCGTTCCCGTCGGGACAAGCCGAAACGATAGCCTCGAACATATCGGTTCGTTTCAGCTCCAGCAGGGTTTGTCCTACGGCCTGCTGTTTCTCATTCGTAAGGGGATTGTCGTGTACTACAGTGCGGTAGGCTTCGCCGATATTTTCAAAACGTACACCCTTGGCCAACGAGCGCCCGGCTGGGGGCTGCGATTCGTCTTCGTTTTCGTCGTCCGCGTCCATATCCGCTTCTATCTCCGCCTCGTAATCCGAGGCTTCGGTCAGCGGACAATCCACGTCGTCGGGGTCGTTGCTCTCGCCTTCGGGCGGAACTCCGAAAACTTCGTCCAGTTTCTCCGGCGGGATCTGCCGGGGGTGTTTCGGTACACTTTCGGGGACAAATATATCGTCTTTTTCACCGCTTTTCGCGCTTCCCGATCCTATGGCAGCGGTTGGCGTCGGTTGGCTACGCTCCGGCAGTGTGAAGCGGCTTTTTCCGACGATGCTGCGGCGCTGTTCCGAGGCCGGAAGCGGTGCGGCGCTCCTTTTTCGAGAGCGTTGTCCGCGCATGAAATACACCGCCACCCAGAGGGCATAACCTACGGCAACGAAACTCAGCGCAAGCAGTACGGCCGTTCGCATAGCTTCCATTACCTCGCTTTGGAAGATTTCGTAGGACGGCAGCAGCGGTCGATGCTTTCTGCGTAATCCTCGAAATGCGCCCGCAGGACGTTATCCACATAGGCGATCAGCGAAACTCCGCCGCGCTGCGCTGTTATCCGGCTCAGACGCTCGTAATACTCCGGGCGGATACGTATCGTCTTGCGCGAAGTGAATGTACGCTCCCGACTCAGGAGGAAGCGTAGCCGGTACACGTCGCACCGGACGGTTCCCAAAGGCCGTGACGGCCGCTCGGTGGCGGATTCTGCCCGGCGGAGTTTCTGTCGGTGAAGTACGGCACGGCGGATAAGAACCGCTGCCGTCAGCAGCACGCATCCCATCAGGACGGTGGCCGCGATCATTTTCTCTGTCATTGTCGAAAAGGTTTTAATGGATTACTGTATGTAGCTTGCCGCCAGTTGTGCCGGCGTGACCTTAAAAAATATCGGTATTCCGCTGTTTGTAGAGGGTGGAAATGTCATCCTGAAACATGTCGAAATGGTGCGAGAGTACATTATCAAGGTAGCTGTACAAGGATATTTCGTTGCGACCTATGACCTGCACGATCCGCGTGATGCGTTCGTGAAACTCCTTACGAATATAAACTGTCTTGCCGCTGCGCGTACTCGACGGCGTATCGTGGATAAACAGGCTTTCGTAGTCCTGAACCTTTCCTCTGCGTCGTTTGTTCTCCTGCGCAGCAGTGGCGGGTTCTACGTCCGGCGGCCGGCGTGTTTCGTCTTCCTGCGGCGGTTCCGGCAGGTAGTGGCTCGGCTTGCGGCGGCGGCCTCGTGCCTGGTCAATGATGAATGCCGCATCCAATCCGTCCTCTTTGATGGTACTCATGGCTGACTATTTTAATACCTCCAGCAGTTCGTCCACCAGTTTGTCGAGGTTGCTGCCACGCACCAGCGACTTGTCGGCCGGAAACAACGTGGAACGGAATACGGCACGCCTGCTGGCGGACTGCTCGCGGCGGAAACGTTTGGCATCGGGCAGGAAAGTCCGCAGCAAGGGCAGCTTCAGTTCTTTCATCACGTCCTCGTAAGCCTCGTACAACTCCGATTTTTCACGGCCGTCCACCATGTTCCAAAGCATATACAGTCCCTTAATGTCGGACTTGCCGCTCTCCACGAGGTGCTTTCGTACCGTCAGCACAAAATTCAGGGCGCTCTCCATCACAACACGGTCGGCGGTGATCGGCGCGATGATATAGTCCATGCGTGCCAGCGTGTGAATCAGTTCCCGATCGTTGATCGTCCCCGGCAGGTCGAAGAAGATGAAGTCGTAATCGCCCTGCGGCAGCAGGTAATCGGCGTCGGCGAGAGCCTCTTTCGTATCGCTTTCGACGACCGGATAGGCTTTCTTGCCCAAACGAGAGAACTGCTCGTAGGCCATCCGCTTATAGTGTTCATCCTCCAGAGCCATCTTTAGGTCGCGGTCACGCATTTCGAGGATCGAGTGCTGGGGAAAGTCGCAGTCTATGACCGCGACGTTGCGCTGTTTTACATAATGCAGGTAAGAGGCCGCAAGTACGGTCAGTGTGGTTTTGCCCGCTCCGCCTTTCTGTGTGGAGAAGGCGACATACTTCGTTTTTCCTTTCATGGATGCGATATATTGGTTATACAATCTGTCGGCTGTCTGTTCAGGCACTTGCGGCTTTGTCCGCCTGCCTGCATCTGTATATGCGTGCGTTTGTCCGCATGTACATCGGAGGACCACTACGCAGACAAATTCCGATGCAAGCGGGTAGGCTTGCGCTTCCGTGTGTGCGTGCGTCGGTACATACCAGCATCCCAGCACACCTGACTGCCCACGAACGGATTTACCGTCCTGCCGCTCTGCGTACTCGTATGTTCGTCTGCGAAGGCAGTTCGGCTCGCTCCTTTCTGCGTGCCGTTCTACTCAGCAGAGGACGTATGTGCCCAGAGCCGTAACAGCTCGGATGCCGACACAAACATTTGTGCGGCTGAGTGTCTGCGTGTGCAAAGAAACAACCTACAAAGCCCTGTTTCATAGGTGCGGTATTCTATGACACAAGTTGGCTTCGCTATGGCAGCGGTTGGCATTATCCACTGTGATACAATCCGTTAATTCGAACGGTATCTTTGTCCCGTGAATAATTCCGGCACAACCCCGTTCGCCTCTTCGTGCTGGCCGGCGACGATACTGGGACAGTCCGCTTGGCGGACTGTCTTTCGTGTCCGAGAACATTTCATGTTCGGGGACACAGCATCCTAAGTTCAAAAACAAGAAAAAAGCAGGGAAAATTTTGTTGTCGGAAGA
>OJQL01001353.1_pt1 | contig 18794 bp, 21 predicted proteins | sample 1598731 | NCBI WGS metagenome assembly OJQL01 (sample SAMN03922510, study PRJEB24848) | human gut metagenome | isolation source: stool sample | host: Homo sapiens | place: Germany | collected 2010-02
CTCTATTCGTCGGCAGCGTCAGATGTGTATAAGAGACAGCGTAAGGCTTCTTTGGAAATCGAAAAAGCAATGAAAGAATTCCGCAAAGCATCTTTGGAAGCTTCTAAGAAGTAAGGAAAACGCAGATTTAATGCTGTGAAAGACTGCCCACCGGCGGTCTTTTTTGTTTTCTATATATGGCTTCGTTGTATGAATAGTTGAAGTTTTATTGCTATTTTTGGTGCGGATATTATGGACGGGAATGTATTAAATAAGTTGAAGATACTGGCAGAGTCGGCAAAGTACGATGTATCTTGCTCATCAAGTGGCACAGTGCGTTCCAATAAGGAAGGCATGGTGGGGAACACCGTAGGCGGGTGGGGCATCTGCCATAGCTTTGCGGAGGACGGGCGTTGTATTTCATTGCTGAAGGTGATGCTGACAAACTATTGTATATACGATTGTGCCTATTGTATCAACCGTCGCAGTAATGATTTGCCTCGTGCCACTTTCTCCGTTAGTGAGCTTGTTGACTTGACAATGGAGTTCTATCGCCGCAATTATATCGAAGGGCTATTCTTAAGTAGCGGCGTGGTGCGTAATCCCGATTATACAATGGAACGGCTGGTGCGTGTTGCCAAAGACCTTCGTACTGTTCATCGCTTCAACGGTTATATTCATTTAAAAAGTATTCCCGGAGCCAGTCGTGAGCTGGTGAATGAAGCCGGGCTATATGCCGACCGCCTTAGTGTCAATGTAGAAATACCCAAAGAAGAAAACCTCAAACAGCTTGCTCCGGAGAAAGACCACGAAAGTGTATTTGCTCCGATGCGTTACATTCAGCAAGGTGTTTTGGAGAGTGCGGAAGAACGTAAGAAATACCGTTATGCTCCCCGCTTTGCTCCGGCCGGGCAGAGCACGCAGATGATTGTGGGGGCTACTGCAGAAACGGATAAGGACATCCTTTTTCTTTCATCGGCACTCTACCAACGTCCTACGATGCGGCGCGTTTATTATTCCGGTTATGTTTCGGTGAATACGTACGACAAGCGTCTGCCGTCTCTTAAGCAACCGCCTTTGGTGCGTGAGAACCGCCTCTATCAGGCGGACTGGCTGTTGCGTTTCTACCAGTTCAAAGTGGATGAGATTGTCGATGATGCCTATCCGGATTTGGACTTGGAGATAGACCCGAAGCTGTCGTGGGCGCTGCGTCATCCCGAGCAGTTTCCTGTTGACATCAACAAGGCGGATTATGAGATGATCCTCCGCGTGCCGGGCATCGGTGTAAAATCTGCACGTCTGATAATTGCTTCCCGGCGTTTTTCCAAATTGGGCTTTTATCAATTAAAGAAGATTGGCGTGGTTATGAAAAAGGCGCAGTACTTTGTTACGTGCAGTGAGTTGCCTATGTGTACCGTTAATGAAATGACTCCGCAAGGGGTGCGCAACCTGTTGGTGCGGAAACCGAAACAGAAATGCGATGAGAGGCAGTTGACACTTGATTTTGGAGAATAAGAAAAGTGCCGTCATGTTATGATAATATATCTGTTTGATAATACCTTTGAGGGACTGTTGACTTCCGTTTTCGACGCCTATTCCCGTCGGATTTTTCCGGATGCTCTGTTGGCGGAGGGAGAGCCGCTTCCTTTGTTTTATGACGAGAGCTTTACAGTGATTTCCGATGAAGAAAAATCGGGCAGGGTTTGGCGTGGCTTGGAGAAGAAGCTGTCTTCATCCGCATTGTCCTGTCTTGCACAATGTTGGTTGGCGGAGGAACCGGAAACGGCATCGCTTTTGTTTCGCTATATCCATAAGGCAATAGACGCTCCCCGTTCCATTGAGACTAATTTTGCCGATCCTGACGTACTGGAATTTTCTCGAATGTGGAAGCGGGTAGACTGGGAGCGCATACGGATGTTACAATTCATCCGTTTTCAGAAAGCGGCGGACGGCACTTATTTTGCGGCAGTGGAACCGGAAAAGAACGTGCTTCCCCTGATAACCGGACATTTTAAGGACCGCTTTGCCGATCAGTGCTGGTTGATATACGACATAAAACGCGCTTACGGTTATTATTATAACTTAAAAGAAGTTCACGAAGTCACCTTTGGAGAGGATAGTCGTGAAGGGCATCTCGTGACGGGGATGCTGGACGAGAGCCTTATGGACAAAGATGAAAAACTTTTTCAGCAGCTTTGGAAAACCTACTTCAAGGCAATCTGCATCAAAGAAAGGCTGAATCCTCGCAAGCACAGGCAGGATATGCCCGTACGCTATTGGAAATATCTGACGGAGAAGCAACAGTAGCCTTTTTCGGCTCTCTCCGACAATTACACTTCCTTTTATATTTTTCCGTCCTTAGGGCATTACTCATAAGAAGCCGGGTGAAAACTTTTATGGACAGAGTCTGGACAGGTTCTTAGTTTATCACCCAATTCTTGTTATAAGGAATCGTTTTTCGGGGATCGTAGTGCATTCCGGCTTGGGTTGGTATCTTCAGTATGTAGGTGCGTCCGCTCTTATTCATCAATGAAGTGTCGCGCAGCCAGGGGTTGGCATCTTTCAGTTGGGCATAAGTGATGCCCTTGTTCTTGGCGAATTGTGCCAGATTGTCGATGCCTGTGGTAACTGTTACTTCCGTATAGGGGATGGCCGGGTAGAGGTGTTCCCGTTTCAGCAGGAAGCCGTATCGTTGGGGATTGCTGATGACGGCCTTGGCTGCCAGCAGACGGAACATGTAGCGGGAGGTTTCTTCTACCAGCCACAAGTCGGCGGCCTGACTGACCATTTGCTTTTGCAATTGTGTGGAGATGCGTCCTTGTCCGGCATTGTAGGCAGCTGCCACGCAGAGCCAGTTGCCGTATTTGGCATATGCTTCTTTCAGATATTTACAGGCAGCTCTTGTTTCTTTCTCCACGTGGTAGCGTTCGTCAATATTGCTGTTCACCTCCAGACCGAATTCGCGTCCCGTACCGGACATAAACTGCCACAGTCCGGCTGCGCCGGCGGGCGACTTGGCAAGAGGATTAAGGGCGCTTTCTATTACGGCAAGATATTTGAAATCATCCGGTATGCCGTTTGCTTTCAATATAGGCTCTATGACGGGAAAGTAGCGGTTTGCCCGTTTTATGGTGAGCATTGTGGTGGAGTGCATATAGGTGAACGACATCAGCTCGCGGTCCATGCGCTCGCGGTGGTCGTAACGCAGAAGGTCTACGTCCTGTCCGGCAAAAGAGATTTGGGAGGGTACGGTGGGAGAGGTGACGCAATAGGGCACTTCTGATTTTACTGATTGCTGCTCCGTATTCAGCACGCTGCTTCCGAGGAGGAGAGGTAGTGAAACGCCTGTACACAAGGCGACAGTGGCTGTGAGTATTATATATCTGGTATTTCTTCTCATAATTCGGGTGTTTTAGGTTTCTTGGCGTGAAGATACGAAATCAATTCTTTATAGGCAACCGTTCCCACAACCAACGCGGAATCATCCGCCAAAAGAATACCAACAGACGATAGCACCTGTCGATTATGACTGTTCTTTTTTTCCGTTCCAATGACCGGACGATGCATAGCGCCACTTTGTCGGCACGCATCAGCATTGGGTACTTGCCGTTTCGCAGCAGATCTGTTGCCACAAATCCCGGGCGGATGTCGGTGAAACGGATATTGAGTCTTTGCATCCGGGACAGTTGCGCCAATGCGTCGATGTAGGTGTTCTGAAACCGCTTGGTGGCAGAATAGGCAGGAGCTACTCCCAATCCCTTAGTACCTGCTATGGAACTGATGACGGCAATATGTCCGCCACCTGTTTTCTTGAAATGGTGGAAAGCGGCTGTAACCATTCGTATAAACCCTTCAACGTTGGTACGTGCGGTGTTGAGTTCGATTTCCGGTTCTAAACTCCTGTTCTGGAAGCCCACGCCGGAGCTGAGTAAAAACAAGTCCATACCGCCCAAGCGGTCTATCAATTCGTTGAGGCGTAAGGCGGCATCATTCTTTGTCACGTCAAGACACTGTATCTCAATTTGACCGGGAACGGCCTGTTGCATATGCAGCAAAACGTCTTCACGTCTGCCTGCAATGCCTATGCGCCAGCCCTGCTGTACAAGTATGCGGGCCACTTCCTGTCCGATGCCTGAGGTGGCTCCTATGATAATGGCTTTCTTCATGGGCAGGAGTTATCCGATGACAGTTGCTACAATTCTTCTTCCACCGCCGCGATTACGGAATTCGCACAGATAGATTCCCTGCCATATACCCATATTCATCCGTCCGTTGGTGATGGGAATGGTGAGACCGGTTCCGGCAATGGTGGACTTGGCGTGTGCCGGCATATCATCGTCACCTTCGCAGGTATGTTGGTAATAGGGCTCACGTTCTCTGACAAGACGGTTGAAAATGGCTTCCATGTCAGTTTGTACATCCGGGTCGGCGTTCTCATTTATGGTGAGGGCTGCGCTTGTATGTTTGATGAACAGGTGCAATATGCCGGTTTGCGGTAGTGGCGGCAGGTTGCGCGTAATTTCTTCGGTAATCAAGTGAAAGCCGCGTCGATGCGGGGTGAGGGTAAACTCTTTCTGGTCTATCATATCTATTTCTTATTCTGTATGTTTTGATTCCACCAACTGTATCCGGCAGGGAAACGTTACGGTGAACGTGCTGCCTTCGCCCAAGACGGATGCCACTTCGATTGTTCCGTTCATCTGTTCTATAATGGATTTACAGATTGACAAACCCAATCCGGCGCCTTGTATATAGGAGTCTACTTTTTCGAACCGTTCAAATATCACGCCAAGTTTTTCTTGAGGTATTCCGCGTCCGGTGTCCGTAACGCTTATCTTTACTCCGGATTGCTCTGTCTCGTAGGAAACTTCAACGTATCCTTGTGTCGTATTCTTCAATGCGTTCGAGAGGAGGTTGCTCAGTATCTGCTTGATGCGCATTGAGTCCTGTTCTATCAGGAAGGGAGATGCCGGGTAACGTTTTTTGAGTGTTACGCCTTCCGGAACATTGCTTCGATATTCGGTACAGCTCTCGTCAATCAGTTCCGAGAGGCTGAACCAGACGGGAGTCAGCTCCATGTGTCCGGCTTCTATCTTGGACAAGTCCAGTACCTCGTTGATGATATTCAGCAACAATTTGTTGTTGTGATTTATCAGAGAGATATAGTATTCGCGCTCTTTGGCGTCTTCCATATAGGGCAACAGGCCGGAGAAACCGATAATGGCATTCAGCGGTGTACGTATTTCGTGGCTCATATTGGCAATGAAAGCCGATTTCAGTCGGTCCGATTCTTCGGCCTTTTCTTTAGCCTGTATCAGCATGGCTTCCGTTTCTTTCAGCCGGGTGATGTCGTAGTTGATGCAAATCAGTTCGATACTGTTTTGCTCGGGGGCATATACTTTCACTAATAAGTTGACGTGTGTCCACGAGCAGCTGCCGTTTTCTCTGAGTACACGTACCTCCTTGTTGAATTTGTTTTCTGTTCCTTTTCGGACGTTATTAAGAAAATCTAACATATAGTGACGGTCATCGGGATGGATGTGATTGTACACTCCGATGATGTCGGACAGAGGTGTCTCTTCTTTCTCACCGATGTTGATATACCAACTATGTTGGGCGTCTCCTTTTTGGGTGAGGAGATTATAGTGGGCATATCCTACTTTGGCGTAGTTGCCTATCAGTTTAAAAAAACTTTCGAATTCCTGTATCTTGTTGTAAGCTATGGTGGCTTCGGTCTTGTCCGCGTTAATCAGCAGATAGTTGATAGGCGTGTGATGTTCGTCATAGAGCGTGGTTACTTTGGTTACCAGCTCCATGGTTCCTGTCTTCTTTTGCGAGTTATAATAGTTGCCTATTTTGGAAAAATCATAGCGGAAAGTGAAGTCTGCGTCTTCGAACTTCCTTAGTTTCTCTTTCATCTCATCCGGGAAAATGGGGTTATCAAAGATATTGATGCCCAGCAGGTCTTCTTTTTGTTGCAGATGAAACATTTCCAGTTCTTTGTCATTCAGGTCTGTCAGCACACCTTGCATGTTGTAGAGCTCGATGCCCACCGGCAAGTTTTTGTAGATGTTGTGCAAAAGCAGTTCCCGTTGTTGCAACAGTTGTGAGGCGGACGACATGTATGGGCCATCTTGCACTTCGGCTATGCCGTAAACCTTGCTGTTTCCCTTCCCCTCGTTTTTTTGCATGCAAATTTTGCTGCGCATCCATACGGGCCCTTTGGTGGTGTTGAGCAGATAGACAGCCTCGTTTGTCTGCTGTATGTTGTCGAAGGAATGAATGGTCGTGTGCGGCTGTTCTTCTTTCAGGATGCGTTTGTTGAAATCTTCAAAACTGATAAAACCGTCTTCCTTTAGCCCCAACAGTTTGGAGATATACTCAGAACAAACGTAACTTTCGCTTTGCAGGTCGGCTTCCCACCAACCCATATTGGCATTACGCATTATTTCTGATAGTAGATTGTAATCCGGTTTATCGTCCATACAGGAATATTTGTGGTAATTTATATTTTAATCAGACTTATGCATTTGCTTACAAAAATACGTATAATCCTCGATTAGAGAAAAGAAAAACGCGGAGAAATGAAAAGAAGCAGACTTATTTCTCTCTGTTTGTAATTTATTCGGAGATAAACGGTATCTTTGTTACCGTTAACAATGCTATTTACTCAATAAAATTAAAAATATATGGAAAAAGTTATTATCAATTCGTATGAGGACTTTGAAAAGTTGGTAGGTCAGCAAATCGGTGTTTCGGAGTATGTGGAACTAAGTCAGGAACGTATCAATCTCTTTGCGGATTCCACGTTGGATCATCAGTGGATTCACGTTGACACAGAACGTGCCAAAACCGAAAGTCCTTTTAAGAGTACCATTGCGCATGGTTATCTCACCCTTTCCATGCTGCCTCATCTGTGGAACCAGATTATTGAGGTGAACAATCTGAAAATGATGATTAACTATGGTATGGACAAGATGAAGTTCGGTCAGGCTGTGCTGTCCGGGCAGCGTATCCGTTTGGTGGCATCTCTGCATTCGCTGGCAAACCTGCGCGGTGTGGCGAAGGCTGAAATCAAATTTGCCATTGAAATAGAGGGCGAAAAGAAGAAAGCGCTCGAAGGTATCGCCATCTTCTTATATTACTTCAACTGATGATGCGTAAAATGATATGCCCCCAATGTAAAGTGGGGGCTTTTTTTGTTCTGAACAGCAGCGGAGAGCGCCTGCCGGTATACGTTTCCCGCGAGGGGGAGATTGTGCCCAAAGACCCCGCAGAATCTTTGGAAGGGTATGATTTGACGGAAGTCTATTGCTTGTGCTGTTCCTGGCATGGCAGCCCGAAGCGTTTGCTGAAATATTGATGCAGGTACTCTTTCCATAGATGACGGAGTGCCGCGGCAGGATGATAGAGCAGCATCCTTGGACCGGCATATCGCATCACTTCACGCATCCGTTCTTTCATTTCGGGCTTGTAGCAATGAATGGTGCAGAGTCTGCAAGTGTTCTTCTTTTCGCCGAACGGACAGCGGGACAGGCGCATGTGTGCATATTCCAGCAGTTCGCGGCATTGCGGGCATAGCTCCCTGTTGCCCTCTTTCTTGCGGCAGTAGAGGCGGATCATCTGCGCTACGGTGCGTTGCTCTTGGGCGATGCGTGATGGGTGGGGATTATTTTTATTCATTCATGCTGCGTTTTAGGTAAATCATATCTTTCAGTTGCTTGCCGGCTTCGTATATGGGATGGTCATAGTTGTCCGTAAAGAAGTCGGGGATGCGGTGCGAATATGTGAATCCGCAGCTTTCATAAAAAGGAACGGTCAGAGGACTGTCGCCCGTACCCACGAGCATGGTTCGGCATCTGCCTGCATACCGCTTGAAAAGATACTCCATCAGCATCCTGCCATATCCCTGTCGTTGGCATTGCGGGTGGGTGGCAATGTTCTTTATTTCGAAAACATCTTCCGCTTCACGAGTAACGACACAGGCGGCTTTTGTGTCGCCTGCATCTGTCAGGACGAACATTTCGCCACGTTCCAGATAACGGTCTATCATGGATTCCTGCTCGTCGGCCAGGAGTAGGAGGTCGAGGTATTGTTTCTTGTTATGGAGAACAGGGCATATATTTATCATATAGCTTTCATGGATTTATGTTGCAAAATTAATCTTTACAGGTATAATACCAAACAAAAAACGAAGTGATACTGTTGATTAGTCAGTGATAATTCGTGTAATAAGTATAATAGGTGTAATCCATGCTTGTTGTATCATTTGCGGTGAACCATTAATGCCTGAACGGTTATGAATAAATTGAAAACTTCTTTATTGATTCTGATGCTTTTGGCATCTATATCCGCCTCTGCCGGTTATGCTCCCGACAGCGTGCAAATAGCTCTTAAAAAGATGTATCCCACAGCCGCCGGCATAGCTTGGTCGCAGGACAAGGCATATTATGTGGCAGATTTTGTGATGAACGGGTTCGACACCAGGGTCTGGTTCACTCCGGATGCCGAATGGGTGATGAAACAGACGGACTGGGAAACGCTGGATGAAGTGCCTGCCGCAGTGTTCAATGCTTTTGCCGCCAGTGAGTTTTCGGACGGGGTGGTACAGAACGTTACATGGGTGCAGTTTCCCGAATGGCAGCCTATCGTAGCCATACAGGTGGGCAAGCCGAACATGCAGATGAAATATCAGATATTGTTTACTCCGAAAGGCGAAGTACTTCGCCAACAGAATATCACTAACGCCTATAACACGCTTGGAGCAAGCACTTTCCTATAAACAGAAAGGTGTGTCCTTGTTCTGACAAGCAGGCATTCCATGCTGCCATTCGGTGTGAAAAATAAGCGGACTTGTTTTTTATACTCTCCGTTTGCCTTATCTTTGCCGGAAAGAATGACTGTATCTTATGAATCACTCTGTTTTTCTGCAAGATGTTTACAGCGTTGTTGCCGCTATTCCTACGGGGTGCGTGGTGACTTACGGACAGATTGCCTATCTGGTAGGCAGGCCTCAGTGCTCGCGTATGGTGGGGCAGGCGATGCACAACGTGCCGGAAGATTTGCACCTGCCTTGCCATAGGGTGGTGAACAGCCAGGGCAGACTGGTACCGGGCTGGACGGAGCAAAGATCGTTGCTGGAAAATGAAGGTGTCCGGTTCAGGGCAAACGGTTTTGTAGATATGAAAAAGTCTCAATGGGAATTTATGAAAGAACAATAAACAAATGAACAACAATCGAAATATGAAATTTATAGGCGCGCATGTATCTGCCGGCGGCGGTGTGGAGTTCGCTCCCGTCAATGCCCATGAAATAGGGGCGAACGCTTTTGCCCTGTTTACCAAGAACCAACGCCAGTGGGTGGCGAAGCCCCTGACGCAGGAAAGCATCTCTTTATTTAAGGAGAATTGCGGGAAATATGCTTTGGATGCACGTTACATTCTTCCCCATGACAGTTATCTGATAAATTTGGGGCATCCGGAAGAAGAAGGGCTGGAGAAAAGTCGTACAGCCTTTTTGGATGAAATGCAGCGTTGCGAAGAGTTGGATTTGAAGTTGCTGAATTTTCATCCGGGCAGTCATCTGAACAAGATTTCCGTTGAGGCTTGCTTGGATAGGATTGCCGAATCCATTAACATTGCGTTGGGTAAGACGCAGGGCGTTACGGCGGTCATTGAGAATACAGCCGGGCAAGGCAGCAATGTCGGCAATGAGTTCTGGCATTTAAAGTATATCATTGATCGGGTGGAAGATAAGTCCCGCGTAGGTGTCTGCCTTGATACTTGCCACACGTATACGGCAGGATATGATATTGTAAACGAGTACGACAAGGTATTCGAGGATTTTGATAAGACGGTGGGCTTCGGCTTTCTTCGCGCGATTCATTTGAATGATTCCAAAAAGGCGTTGGGCACTCGTGTGGACCGCCATGATAGCATCGGAAAGGGGCTTATCGGTATGGATTTCTTTAAACGCTTTATGAAAGATGAGCGGTTCAATGGCATGCCGATTGTACTCGAAACTCCCGATGAATCACTTTGGGCGGAAGAAATCAGGCTGTTGCGTAGCTTTGAGTGAAGTTGTTGTGGCAAATGAATGGGTTAAAAGTCTGCTTTTTGGTTGATTCTCACTCGCTTACCGGTTATGGGATGCGTGAATTCCAGAGCCTCGGCATGCAGATACAGCCGTTCGGCTTTCTTTCCGTAGAGCTCATCGCCGATAATGGGGCAGTGCAGTCCGAGAGGATGGGCGGCATGCACCCGGAGTTGATGGGTGCGTCCGGTGCGGGGATAAAAGGCGATGCGGGTATGATTGTCCTTGCGTTCCAGCACTTCAAAGTCGGTTACGGCGGGCTTGCCATGCTCGGTATGTACCATTTGCCGCGGGCGGTCGAGCGGGTTCAGGCATAGCGGCAGCTCAACCGTTCCTGTATCTGGAGAGACTATGCCTTGAAGCAACGCGATATAGCGCTTACTTACGCTGCGGTCTCTGAATTGCGCTTGCAGGTTTTGGTGAACCTGCTTGGTCTTTGCAATCACCAGCAACCCTGATGTAGCCATATCCAAGCGGTGCACAATCAGCGGGCCGTCCGCTTCGGGATACTGCCTGCGCATCACACTGTAAACAGATACCGCCTCTTCCTTGCCGGGTACGGACAGCATGCCCGCCGGCTTGTTGACCACCAACAGCCATTCGTCCTCATAAACGGTTTCCAATTCTTGTGCGGCGGACTGCAACAACGCTTTCTGCATCGGGTTTTCATCCACTTCAAGACCTTTCAGCATGTGTTTCAATATAGGTTCGCATTTGCCTTTGCAGGCGGGATAGTAATGCCCATGATGCCGTATTTCTGTTTTGGGCGACTCTCCCCACCAGAACTCTGCCATTGCGAGGGGCTTCCACCCATGCAGATAGGCATGCTGCAATAGTTTGGGTGCGGCGCACTCACCGGCTCCTGCGGGAGGGGTTTTGTGGGCGGTCTGTTCGAAGATGTCGCAAAGTGTCCTGACTTCTCCCCGGTAGTTCAGCATCTTAAACTGTTCGAACAGTTTTTGCTGCAATGCGGCGGAACGTGCCTTCCGTTCGGCTTTCAAGGCCTGTATGCCGGCTTCGTGGCCGGAGACTGATTGTTGCAAAGGAATAATCTGTTCTTTCCACGCGCGTTCCATGCGCTTGTACTCCGCCTTCTGAAATTGGCTTTCGCGTATCAGGTCCTTTTCTTCTTCGGGGCTGAGTGGAAAGCCGGGATGTGAAGCTGCTTTCCGCCTCCGTTCTTCCCTTTTCTTTTTGGCGGCTTTCATCTGTGCTTTGGTATCTTCCAAAGCATTCCGGGCGGTTTGTTGCAGGGCAGATAGTTGTTCGAGTTGCCGCTGGTATGTTTCATCCTCTTCCAACTGCCTGATGCGGACATTGATCTGCGATATTTGCTCTTCCTCTTTTTTGAAGAATCCTTGTGGTTGCAATAAGTCGTAAACCGGCGGCACGAAGAACGGATGCATGTTCTTGCCCGCCAAAATGCCGGAAAAGGCTGCCAGGTATCCCACTTTGCCTTCTTGGGTCTTTACGACCAATACGCCGAACATCTTGCCTTGCGCCAGCTCTTTTTTCCATGCGTCCTGCAAGGCAAGGTAGTCCTGCACTTCTTTCGCGGCAGCCACGCAGAGTGGATGAGGTGTATAGCAAAAAGGAAAAGTGAACTTCTCCGGTAAGGGTATGCCTGCGACGGAGGTGTGGAAATGGTGCAGCATGTTGATGTTAATCGTCGATTAGATTGTCGTTGTCTGTATTGATGTAGGGGGAGCTGTTGTCGTCTTCCGGATCGGACACAACTTCCTCTTCGTTGTGCTGCGGAAGAGGACGGGGATGCACAGACTTCTTTTTCTTTCCGTACTTGCGCTCTCTTTCCCAAGCTGCTTTTCGCGCCTGGTATTGTTCGTATTGATTTTCCAAATAGTTGTCGGCCATAATAAGTCGTTTATAAAGTATTCAATTCTTGCTTTCCAAACACACACAGAGGCAGGGTAGGCTCTGTCTAAATTCCTTCATGCTGTTAAATTGTCTGCGTTTCTGTGCTCAGTCTGTATAAACCACGAAAATTTGTTTATCGTTCGGTGGGCAGTGAGAACTCCTGCCGGTCATATTGTTGTCCGTTGCCGTTGGCTACGGCCACGCGTATGGTGATGTTTCCCGTCTTTATCCGCTCGCCTGCACTGATGTTGGCAGTATATTTCACGCCGTTGTGGGGAGCAATCTGCTCCACCATTACGGACGGGGAGATGTAGATGCGCTTCATTCCCGTAGTTTCGGTCACTACGGGGACCACATTATAGACTGTCCGGTCGCCTTCATTCATGATTTCAAAAATCACTTTACTGCTTTCGCCGGAGGTGATGACGTGGTCGCGGTTATCGTCGATGAAGCGTATGTTGCGTATCTTCAGGTTGTCGAAGACCGAAGGGGCGGGATAGGTTTCGGGCTGCGGTTGTTCATAGGGTTCCGTCCTTTCTATCCGGTAACCGTACTCCTCTTGCTTCGGTGCGGAAACGGCATTTCCAATGGCGGCTCCCGCAATGGTTCCGATAATTGTGCCGATGGCAGATCCGCGGTAGCCGCCTCTCCAGCCACCGTTGCTGTCACCTATCAGGCCGCCGATGGCGCCGCCCACATTTCCGCCGATGGCTGCTCCGGCAAATATGGCACCGGGATCGCCTGATGCCATTTGGCTTGTACCGCAACTGCTGCACGCTAAAGCTAATGCCAGCAATCCAATGAAATACTTCTTCATGCCATTCAATACTTGATTTTATCAATACAAAGATACCAAAAGAAATTTTATCCTTGCCATTTTATCCGCTTATATGCTGTTATTTTGCCTTTTTTGCATTGCTTTTTCTTTTTATCCGCGTGGAACCGCTTGGATTGTCCTATTTGCTTCCTGTCGGTTTCTGTAAACGGACTGCCGGATGATGACCTGATACGGGCGGGAGACAGGTTGGTGTGTTACGGGCAGTATCGGGACTTCCGGAAGTTTTGGAAAGTGCTGTGATGATTTTCTTTAAAATAATGCGATTCTTATCGCTTTTCCGGCAAAAGATTAGTACCTTTGTTGCTTAAGGCTAAATCTTTCTGTCGTGGAGAACTTTTCTTTCCACCATGACGGAAAGAAAAGTTCTCCACGATGGAAAATAATTTTCCTCGTGTTGGAAAGAATTAGTTTTAGGCATCCTTTCCCTTAACCGTCGGGGGCTTAGTTGTCGGATATAGCGTTGGCGGGGATAAATTTCAGATACAATGAGTGCCTATTACGACCTTTTTGAAAAACCGGATGTCCGTCAGACCGGTGAGCAGCAACCTCTTTATGCCCGTCTCGTTCCTAAGGGAACCATTGAACGGAAAGAATTTATCAATCGTGTTCATCTTTTCACAGGGATTAGTAGAAGTCTGTTGGAGGGTGCCATGGCGGGTTTCATGGATGAACTTCGAGACTGCCTTGCCAACGGTTGGACGGTGGAGCTGGGTGAGCTTGGCTACTTCACCCCTTCCCTGAACTGCCGGCGGGAAGTGATGGAGAAGAAAGAGCTGCGTTCTGCCTCGGTGACTCTGCGTGGCTTGAACTTCCGTTTAGGTAAGGAGTTTTATAATGAATTGAATGAAAAAATTCATTTGGAGCGTAGTCCGCAGTCGGCAACCGCCTCTGCTGTGGCTTTACCTCCGGAAGAACGTCTCCGCTTGCTTGAAGCGTACTTGAAAGAATATCCTTTCATAACTCGTGCCCAGTATGCCCGGCTGGCAGGTCGCAGCGTGAAGCAAGCCGTCACCGATTTGAACGGATTTATCGAGGTAGGGGTGCTGATGCGCTATGGAGCGGGAAGGAATGTGGTGTATGCAAAGGTGCTTTCCAAGCCCTAATCCTGTATTATTAAAATAGGTTCTCCCAGCGGAATGTGTTTCCTACTCCGGGCAGCTCTCGTCATCGCATCGGTAGGAGGCGAAACATGATCCTGACGCACGAAATCGTCAAACGTTATCGGTACGTCAGCCAGTTTTGCAATCCTTTCCACGATTCGCCAGCGGCTCGGAGCATTAAAATACGGGATATTATTTTCCATGCAGCTCAAGTATTCGGGCCGCCATACACCATAATTATAGAGAAAACCTCCTTCAAAAGCACCGACATAGGCATATTTCGTTATCTTAGTAAAATCGGCCCATAGAATTTGGGTCAGGTCATTTGTTAAATCCAGATTAGGGTAGAAACCGTACGACTGCCAATATTTCAGTCTTTCCTTATCTTTCGACGGAATTACACCATAATACCTGTATTCGTCACCCAATCTGCCAAAAGCGTGTCCGCCGACTTCGTGATGGATAAGTGCTTCAAAGTCATAGGTCGGTATGTTCCCGCTGATAGGACAAGCTGCAACAGAGAATCCATTGGAATACATTATGGCAGTTCCGGCATATTTGCGACTATTCAGAATAAGGATGCCGGTTACCTCCACCACCTTATCTAAACCTGGAATCAGGTCTATATAATTCCTACATATCTTTTCATCCCACTGGATATCCGTCCCTTCACCGAAAGTCGAACCAAATTTGTTGTTCACTTTTCGTCCGGGAATCTCTTCGCTTACACCTTCCTCTTCGGAAACGGCAGCTATCATGTAGACGTTAAAATATTCCCGGAAAGATTTGTATGGTTCAATATTGAAAAAATAATGTTCGGCCTGACGGGACAGGGTTTCATAATACCCGCCCTTGTCCAAGTCGGTTTGCAGGAATCCGTCTCCCATAATAACGATATTAATCCCTTTGCCTTTGGTGGCTGCCTGTAGCTGCATATATTCGCCGTCCCGATAATATTCCTTTGTTTCGGCTTTTTGTGCGATGTGTAATGTCCTTTCCAAAATCGAGGCGGTAACGGTTAATTCTGTCTCGCGGTCAATACCGGTTTGGTTCTCTGATACTGATACGGAAAGTATGCCTTGGTTGTCGACTTCGACCGTACACCAGTCTTTTGCGTCTTCGGGAAGCTTGAGTTCCAGTAAAGGGATGTCGTCGTAATCCTGATGAGACGTCGTCACGATTACCGTCCTGCTCTCGGCAGACATTCCAAAATCAAGGGTCTTACGCGACAGGTTAAGTTCTAACGGATATTGGTAGATCTTTAGCGTATCGGCTAAAGAAGAATCTTTTCCTTTTACATAAACACTGCCGATCCGGGGAAGCCCACTGAAGTTTTCTTCTATGTTTATATAAATCAAATCTGACGACAATTCTTTCGGTTCGACCAGTTTCATCCATTCCCTGGCCTCCGGTTCTATTTCGACTGAGTATTCGATATTCCGTTTAATTTCTAACGGGAATATTCCTCCTATCTGCCAGAAACCAATTTCTTCATAAGGAAGCTCTAAAATTTCGTTTTTCTCTTGGGTGACTTTCAAAGTCTGTGACGTCGAACTCCCGCGGAAAATGATCTCGGCGGTACGTTCGTCGGGCGTATCGTTTTCCGTCAAAGTAATCTGTATCGCAGATGTTCCTGATTTTCCGGAGACAACATTCAGACTGATCCAGGATGAGGAAGCTGAGGGGACTATTTCGGCACTCCAAGATGTATTGGCATAGACTTCGACAGATTTAACTTCGCTCTTTGAACCGAAGGCTATTTCCGACATCGAAAGGTTTAGAACTGCATCTTCTTCTTCCTTACAACTTCCCAGAATAAGCAGGAAGCATAAACAGACTAATAAGCCTGCACGAGTTTTGTTTGCTCTCATATTATATTTACTCCCTGCACAAATAACTTTTGTAATTAATGAGATATTGGGCTAAGAATGCGAATATAAGTAAATTCGGTGAAATAGAAAAATATTTCGTGTTGTAAATAGGGAGGCTGTTCTGACTTTAGGAATTTATGCCTGTGAGGTATCGCTTGTAGAGACATTCTGCAAAGCCACCTTTCATTATCAGTTGTTTAGCTGCATCACTTGTAGAGATTACGAGGGTGTGATGCTCTTTCTTTACTTTTTCTTCTTTTGGGGCTTAGCTGCACTTGTAGAGATAAGGTTTTTTTAATCTGTTGTTTATGAGTGGTTTATGCGTTTTGGCTGTAGATGCCATTTTCTTGCTTTCGCCTTCTTCTCACCCTAACTTTGCAATATCGATTTAGAGAAACAGAAAGTATAACTGCTTGAGGCCTCACAGTGAAATTTTCCTGATTTCTTGGATGAGATAAGAGCTTCTTGATATACATATTATTATTAACGATTAAAAATTCAAAGATTATGGCTTTAAATTATGAAGTGAAAAAAAGAGTGTTCGGTTTTGATAAGACAAAAACGGAAAAGTATGTGGCTCAATTGAAAACACTGGGCATGGTGGAATTTGGAGACTTATGCGACGAGGTCACCAAGGTAGGTATGGCGCCGCGCGGTGTGGTGAAAATGGTGTTGGACGGCCTGATAGATACGCTGAATATGAATATCAATAAAGGCTTCTCGGTGCAATTGGGAGATTTCGGCTGTTTCCGTCCGGGACTTAATGCAAAAAGTCAGGATAAGGAGGAAGATGTGAAGTCGGATACGGTTTACCGCCGGAAGATAATTTTCACTCCGGGCCAGCAATTCAAGGAGATGCTGACACGTGCCAGCGTGACGAGAGCCGGGTGGGATAACTCGGAGGTCGTTTCAGGAGGAGGTTCCAATCCCGGTACTGGTGGAAATGGGGAAGAGGAAGAAAATCCGCTGGGATAATATGTTTTCGAATTTCCTAAGGTAAATCTCAGCAAGTGAGTGGGATATGAACTTTTCTCAGGAAAGGTTCATATCTTTTCTCCAAACACTTTTCGCACACTGGTACGCTGGATTAAACGCAACCGGAAACTGTATGCGGATCCGCTCCTTATGACATCTTTCTTATAATGCGAATGCAAAATTTGTAGTAGTATAAAAATCTACTGTTTCATTTATTATAATATCTATGGGTGTATAATTGTAGACTTCAGGTTTCTTATTGTAGATTAAATATTCCAAGATGGCTTTGATGGCCATATATCCTTGATATTCCGGACGCTCGGCTATCAGGTGGGAGATATATCCTTCTTTCAGGGCATTAACATTCCGGGTATTTATATCAAACCCTATCAGTTTGACGTTTTTGATGTTATTGCGTTTCATGAAATCGGATATGATATATGCACAAGTATTGAATACTACAGCTCCGCCGATATTAGGGTGGGTACGGAAAAAATCGGTTAGCATTTCTTCATTTTGTTTTGCATCGGTACGGTTGTATTGTGCATATACAATATTTATATTCAGCGAATTTTCTTTTAAATAAGAGAAAAAACCATGTTGGCACACAACAGATTGGATAGATGTTTCATCGCCTATTCGTTTGGCCTGAAATAAAGCGATTTCCTTATTGGGCTCCATGATAGATGTCAGTAGCTTAGCCTGTGTCCTGCCTGCTTGAAAGGCATGGAGGGCAAAGGTTGCCAATGGCTCTGTATTGTTTACCGGAGTGTCTACAAACACGTATGGAATGTCTTTCATATAAAGCTGGTTGGCAAATAATACAGTCTCGTCATAGAATGCCGGACCTATGATTACTGCGTCTTTTCTTAGGGCAAGTGCTTCTTTGAACACCTTTTGACATGAGAAAACATCAAACTGATCGTAGTATAAGTAACGGATCTTCAGTTTGGTATTGGCAAAATGGCTTAACGCTTTTTCGATGCCGGTCTCTATTTGTTCCCAATATTCTCCGGGGGCATGTTGGGGGAATATAACTAATAGACGTATTTGACGTTCGTTTTTAGGAGTTATTGAATGGATTTTACACACATAATTAATTTGTTGTAAAACGTCTTCCACTTTTTTGCGGCTTTCCGGTGATACGCCACCTCTATTGTGAAGTATACGATCTACTGTTCCTGATGACACGCCTGCAATTGCTGCGATGTCGCTGATTCTATATTTTACTTTTTCTCCCATCGTAGTTCCGTTCTGTTTTATTGATTTTAGTTGCAAATATACTAAAAGATATAATAGAACTGATAAATGCACGAATAAATAATAAGCATGAAATGGAAAAATGGCATTTTACACGATTACACGAATAAAAACACTATATTTTTTCTTGTAACGCTGAAAATGTGTTTTATAACAGTGTATAGAGTGCTATTAATATCAAAAGAAGCAGGATATTTGTATTGCAAAAGCGGAGATATGTTTCTTTTTGTGGAAATAATCAGTACTGATAAGAAAGAGAAATTTTAAAATACACAATAACACGAATTAGAAAATGAGCTGTGTAAATATGAAAAATATAATTAAAAAGATAGCATTGTTTTGGGCGACTATTGCACCGGGTATCTTTCACGTAGGATATAATATCGGGACAGGTAGTATTACAACGATGGCTTCTGCCGGGGCAAGTTATGGAATGACGCTGACATGGGCATTGGCTCTTTCTTGCTTGTTTACGTATGTCTTAATAATTGCTTTTTCGCGTTATACTATAATTACAGGAAAAACTGCATTATTTAGTTTTAAGAATAACTTTGGTAGAGGAGTTACCATCTTTATTTTATTTTCTTTATTATCGGGTTTGTTCTCAATCATATTATTGATATTGGGTTATTGTGTTATTTCTGCCGCCCCGAAAGGAGCAGGCAAAATCTTGAAGGGCCTCCATGCTTCCCGGTAGAAGTACCAGGCCCAGTTTTCTATCAGGGCTGCCGCCCGCGCTTCTGACGGCTCCCACACGATAGGCAAGCGGTATCTTACCTCGAAAGTTCCCAGGCTCCCCAGAAT
>OJQL01001355.1_pt1 | contig 18777 bp, 18 predicted proteins | sample 1598731 | NCBI WGS metagenome assembly OJQL01 (sample SAMN03922510, study PRJEB24848) | human gut metagenome | isolation source: stool sample | host: Homo sapiens | place: Germany | collected 2010-02
AAGGACTTCGAACGATTTTGGATTAATGCAAGGCGGCTTATTTCGGATGGTTACCGTAGTCCGCCGCCAAAGAGGACATTTCCAGCACACGCTCCGGAAGCCATGCGCTTATCGCGCGTATGTAAACATCCTTGATTACAGCCTTCATCGGTTTTGATTTATTTAGAGCCTGTTAACGTAAATTCACCCCCCCCGTTATATCTATCCGACTCCCTGTCATCCAGACACTTGCGTCCGACAGTAAATAGATCGCGAGGTAGGCGATTTCCTCCGGCTTGCCGTAGCGTTTCAGCGGGTAGAGCAGTTCGTCCTGGCGGTAGTCCGCACCCACCAGCTCGAAGTCCCGTATCGCAAGTTCGGTCAACACCATCGCCGGGCAGATGCAGTTCACGCGGATTTTCTGCGGCGCGACCTCCAGCCCGAGCACTTTCGCGTAGCCGAGAAGCCCAGCCTTCGCCGCCGTGTAGAGGGCGTTCCCCCGTACCGGGGCGAAAGGCGCGCGAGAGGCCATGAACACGATGCTCGCCTCGCATTCTATCTTCTTCGCCTGCATCAGTGCCGTCTGCAAAAGTACCGGCGCGGTGAAGTTCGTCCCCATCACGAGGTCGAGCTTCTCCCTGCGGATCATCTTGCAGGGCGTGCGGTCGCCGCCGATGCCCGCATTGTGGACGATGCCGTTGAGCCGCGGCAGTTCCGCCACAAGGCTTGACACCTGCGCCTCGTCGGTCAGGTCGGCGACCATCCGCAAGTGCCCCGTTCCTTCGAGCAGATCGAAGGTTTCTTGCAGCCGCTCCGCATTGCGCCCGGTGATGACCAGCGTCGCGCCCATGCGGGAGCATTCAATCGCCGTCGCCCTGCCGATGCCGGAGGACGCACCCGTCACGAGAACGGTTTTGTTTTCTAAAGAAAATGGATTGTAATTATTCATGTCTGTATTCGATTAAATCAGGACATACGATGTTGTCCGTTTCAAGATATACTGTCGCCCACGAAAGGCCCACGCCGAATCCGCAGCCGACCAGTTTCAATGGCCGCGTCCGCAGGGATTCCCGTATCTCCGTCACCATTGTCAGCGGTATGGATGCCGAACTTGTATTCCCGAATTTCCGGATGGAATACGGAACCTGCGACGGCGACAGCTTCAATTTCCTGACGACGGTCTCGTTGAGCATCAGGTTCGCCTGGTGGAACAGGTAGTAGTCGACGGCTTCCTTTTTCATGCCGGCCAGCTCCAACACTTTCTTGACGCTTTTCGGCACCTTCGTGATGGCAAAGGAAAAGACATCCATCCCGTCCAGACGGCAGTGCAGGCGGTTCCGGAAAATCCCCCCCCCGTCGATTCGTAAGATAATGAATTGTTATTCACCATATTGCGGTAGCCTCCGTCGGGAATGATAATCGCATCTTTGCCGCTCCCGTCAGTCGCCGTGTGGAAGGTCATGCCACGGGTGTTCTCGGAATAAACCAGCGCAGTCGCCGTTCCGGCATCCCCGAACAGAGGACGGACGGTCTTGTCCTCCGCGCTTCCGAGTTTCGTCGTCGTGTCGCCCACGAGCAGCAGGCCTTTCTTCATCCTGCCAGCCGACATGACCGACGCAATGGCGCTCAGTCCATAGACCCAACCCGAACATCCGAGCGACAGGTCCACGGCGTAGCACTCCTGCGACAACCCCAGACGGTCTTGAAGAATGCACGCCGTAGCGGGCAGGATGTAGTCGGGAGACTGGGATACGAAAACCAGTATCTCGATCTCCTCCCGCTCCCAACCCAGATCCGCCAGCAGCCGTTCCGCCGCCATGAAGCACAGATCCGAGGTGCAGGTATGCACATCCGCGACACGCTTCTCCTCCACGCCGATGGAAGCGACCAGCTTCTCTTTCTCCTCTCCGGTGAGGATTCCAAAATCCCGGTTCCGCTCGATCAACGGAGGAACGCACGCCGAAACCCCTCGGATTCCAACGGAGGGAATGGTGAACAGGGCCATTACTTTCTGCTCTTTACAACATTGTAAAGGTCTTCGACGGTACGGGCTCTGCGCATGTCCTCGCCCTTCAGCGACACGTCGTATTCTTCGTCCACCATCGCGATAATGGATAGTGCCACCAACGACGACCATTCGTCCAACTCGCGGAATTCCGTTTCCGCCTTGATCTCACTTGCGTCCGTTTCATCAAATTGAGATGCAAAATTTTCAATGAATTCTTTCAGTTCCATCTTATTGCTTATTATTTATTGGTTATGATTAACTCCGAGAAAGGCTACGTGTGAATCAAACTCTTCCACGCAACCTGTTCCTACTTGAATTGTCTTACGAGCGTATTGATTTTATTTTCCAACTCCCGCGTCACCCTGTGACGTCCATATATGGATTGTCCCTGCAGTATCAGTTCAAGATAGGACACGGCAAAACGCCTCGTGTCGACAACAGAGACTTCTCCCTCGCCGATTTTGGCAACCTTCCGGATGGCTCCATCGCCCGACAATTTCTCTATGACGGCTGTCCCCCCGTATTTTCGGCGGATGCCCTGCAACGTGCGATGGCACGGAGTGATGACGTACAGTTCCTTCCCCTGCCGGTCAATCACCCTGGTCCGAAAGGGTTCAGTGTAAATGTTCTTTACGGGGAATGCCGGTCCGAGCAAATCCTCAAATACATGAAAAAAGGTCAGATTGTGTACAGTCGCTCCGAAAAGCACGATTTTTCCACCGTTCACCAACAATTTGTAATAAGGGCTGTGTGGCCCGAACGGTGTCAAGTCCGTATGATGGTCGCGGGTATATTCTTCGGCTCGTGCCCCGATGGCCACAACGGAATGGGTAGGATGCAGACTCCTGAAAGAGTCTGCCCTTAAAGCAAAATACTCGTTCACCGCACCCATCGCTACTGGAGCCGTCCGTACATCGAACGTGGGGTTTGTCTTGAGATATTCCTCGAACCTCCCCCGATAGGGCAGGGCAGAGAACAGAAGCGTGTGTCGGGACAGATCCGAGTGCCCCGCTATCTGTTCGGACAAGAATTTCACCCCACCGGCCATTTTCCCGATGTTCATGGTCGAAATGTGAAACATCACGTCGCAATCCATATCCAACTTGTCAAGGGCGACCGCAATCCCCTCTTTCGAGACCTTGGTCCGCTTCATCCGTTCCATAGCCTGGGCGTATTCATGCTTCGCGATGATTTTCCCCGCCCGCTCACGGATAAATCCCGGCGAGAAGTACAACAGTATCTGAATGTATTTCCGTATCATCTGCTTCATGTCTCATGCTATTGTTCCGGTACCCTTCAACGATGTGTAAAACCCGCTGACCGTCATGAATTCATTTCCGTCTCCGGCGATGCGCGAACAAAAGTCCCGCAACTTTTTCAGGGAATAGGGAGTCGCCAGCTTCGGATGGCCGATGACGCAAAACGTTTCTTCTCCCGTACGGCACGCGTACCTGTACGCGTCGTACAGGTAATTTATCTTGAAACCGTCCGTGGTGGCCAGCCCCCATGTGCGGCGGGTCAGACGTTCGATGATGCTCCCCGTGGTAGCCTCCACGGAAACGCCGTCGCCGAGCAGCCGATGTCTCTTGGATTTCAAGAGCCTCGAAATGACATAGCGGTACCAGAAAATGGGCGATGTCCGGTAAGTGTAAACGGGCAGTTCCACATAAGTCCCCATTCCCGTCGGACACGACATATCTTTATCGAACCTGTATGCCGAGCGAAGGTCGATATTTCTGTAATCGTAATCCTGGCATCCGGAAAAGTAACAGGTCCCGGGACACACGGAGGAATCGACTTTTATCCCATGCGGCGAAAAGAGAGCCGCGATGCCGGCCGGCACGGAGAAGCCTCCCGCACGATAGGCGATAACGGGATTCCCGGAAACGGATTCGAGCAGTTCACGACAACGGCCGAACAAGGCGGACGCCTCATCGGCTCCAAGGTCGGACAACTTGTAGTGCCCTGCATCCATTCGCCAGCCTGTCCCGTCGAACGTGGAGTACATCCATTGCGGGTGAATGTGCAATTGGATATCGTGACCTTTCTCCTTCAGCAGGCAAAGCGCGTCGCGTATCCCGCGATACTCCTCTTCCAAAGCGGGGAATGAGGGAGCAAGTTCCTTCAATCGCAACAGGAAAGCCGCGTCGACGAACAACGTAAACCGGACACCGGCTTCCTCCGTCGCTTGCAGGTAGGCGTCCATGGGTTCAATCAGGCATTTCCGTACCGTCCCGGTACGGACACCCAAAAACAATTCGTAGTCGAGTGTGAAAAGTATTTTCATCGTAGTTGCAACCTGTCTTTCAAGTAATAAGACAACGCATTGAACATAAATGCATTGCTCCAACGCATATAAGGGGTTTTATTCGTCATCCATTTATGCTTCTGAAAATAGAAATACCCTTTCTTGTCTTGCATATTGGCCCTTGTCCAATTCCACACGTCATCTGCAAGTCTCTCGTTTTCCTCGAATATATTGAGCTTGTGAAGCACCACAAATATTTCTCCGCAGCAATGAATATCAATAGGATACTGTTGGTTATGATAATATTTTGGAACATGATGCTCATCAAAATGATTCTTCAACATAAAAGCTGCTCCCTTGTTCAAAGCATCGGTATAGATATATTCTCCGGTGATATCATGATATGTCTGGATAGCTTCCAAGTTATAGCCTGTATGAAAATTATCAATCCATCCCTGAGTCTTTCCACATCCATAGACCCAGCTTCCATCTTCTTGTTGCGCCTCCACGCAAGTGTCAATGGCTTGTTTGGCAATTGTTCTATACTCGTCATCGCCGCTGAACCGATAGCACTGTAGTAAGATACGTGCTCCAAGCAGTGAAGCGTTAAACACCTTATCATTGCCCTTGTACTGCGAGTACGAAAACAAGAACCCATTCTTATAGGGCGAGCGGTGCAAGTCCTTCAGCACAAAATCAGCCGTTTTCAGTACCTCTTCCTTATATCGTTCGTTGCGGGTTATTTCGTAAGCATGTGATAGCGCATCTACTGCGAACGAAGAGGCTACCACCGTAGGAGTATTGGGCGGGAAGAAGAAGTTCCGCCCCTGCCATCCGCCAGGATAGCCCCACCCTGACGACTGCAACCCCGGAGAGCGAAGCGATATGAGCAATTCCGCTACTTCCGTAATCTTTCGCGTGCATCCGTCCGCTGAAAGGGGCTTAAGCGCGTCCGGATTCTGTCTCACGATATCGTGAAGATTGCAATAACCGTTCAGGAACAGCGCTACCCCCTTTGCGTTCAGAAATTTTGGAACGCATAATATAGGCCGGATATTGAAATACCCTATACGATGACCTGTAAGCTGCTGCATCACGAATCGTACAAAGGGTACCTGACCAAGAAAACTTTTAGTCAGCAGGGGAGAAGCTATGCTGTCGCCAACATCCCAGCCCTTGTATTGCTCCGTTTCGCAATACAATTTCAATCTCAAAAAGCTGTCCAATAAATCATTTATCATTCTTTAATTCTCAATATTCTGGCAGGGACTCCTGCCACTACGGCATTGTCGGGTACCGGTTTGTTTACCACGGCGTTCGCGCCTATAGTAACGTTATTGCCGATAGTTATGCCTCCGAAAACGATGGCTCCCTTTGATATACGAACATGATTGCCTATAACGGGAAGACCCGGATAACGGGAATTCCCCCCCCTATTGTAACTTGCTGACCAATAACACAATACTCGCCAATAATAGCTTTGGAATGGATAACGACACCAATACCGCCATAACCCAGCTTCGTGCCTTTGCCTATCTGCGCCTGATAGGGAACCTTGCTGTTGTATATCAAAAATATCAGCAACGTAATCAGTTCGGGCAAGACCGGAATATGATGCAGATACAGCCACCGCGAAATACGGTAGAAAAATATGGCGTTCAACATGATTGAAAAAAATTCGTTATCAAATTATGCGTAAAATCATATATTTCTGATTATCAATTTATATTTACCGCATGGGGAAAATATAAGGGTCTCCATTGATATCAATCTTACATCAATATCCATGTTTCCATACCCTACTCGCTTCAACGTTTCTTCTTGCACAAACAAACGATCCTTTTCGGTGAATCCTTCATCCGGAACAATACATGCCATTAATTTCCCTTTTTCGTTCTGCACCCACTGACAGGCTTTGATATGTTCGCCTTTTTCGATAAAATCAATGCGTGTTACCATGGAACCGTCCTTGCAAATAACATAATCATCCGTCCTGCCGATTATCCGTTTGATTTTTACCCCCCCCCGTTTAACATTCTTTAAATTAGATATATACCGAAATTTTCCTCTTGATGTATAACGAATTTCATTCACCGTAACAAGTGATATCCGATAATCGATATTTCCTTTACCTAACCGGGAAAGAAGATTTTGTTCTACCTGTGCCTTATCATATTCCGTAAATCCTTCATCTGGCAGTATGTTTACATGTAATAATCCCTTTCTGTCTTGGATCAACTGGCTCATTTTAACATGGTTTATACCCTTAAACAAAAAATCTAACCTCATTACTTTTGAGCCATCCTTACAGATGATATAGTCCTCTTTTCGTCCCTCCACGCTCGAAATCAAGACTTTATCTTCATCCGGTTCTTCTTTTCCGCATAGTTCAATCACATCATCGGAGCGATATCGAATAAGCGGGAAAGCATCATTAATGAGCGATGTGCAAATCTCGCCATCTTCCAGATATTCATTGATGCTATATCCCGGAGCTTCATAATAACCCTTATGATCGTGCGTTTCCGACAGGAATATTGTTCTTTCAGTCATTCCGTAGTGGTCATAAATTTCTGTCTGCAATTGTTCCTCGATCAATGCCCGCTGATAATCGAGCAGAGTTTCACTGGAAGTAAAGGCCACCGGAATATTTAATTTCAAACCGGTCTCCTTCATCATGAGAGCAAGACTGTAAAGCGAGCTCGGATACCCTTCTATTGCGGTAGGATTATGTTTCCTGATCAATTCATAATATGTATGTACCGTGTTCTTATTGATATTGTAGCTTGACAAATACAGGGTATTGCTGACATGAATCTTCAAATAGAGTTGTCTCCTGTCCAAATTTCCCCTTAAGGACACGAGAGGCTGTCCGAAGGTAAAACCATAACGTTTCCTCGAACAATAGCCATAGGCTTGCGAACGCCATATGGACGGCCAATCTTCATACACCCGTAACGGAGTACCTGTGGTGCCACTCGTAGATGCGGCGTGAACCATCCAGCGCGGAACCGTCAGCATTTCGTCAGCATGAGCCTTAACCAGCTCTTTAGTCAGAACCGGCAGTTTTGTTATGTCTTCCAGACAAGTGATATCTTCTTTATTTATTCCGGCTTCGGCATAAAATCTATGATAAAACGGAGACTTGTCGTAAGCCCTGCGGAAGATTTGCAAGAAACGCTGTTCGTTGCGTTTGTTCAATTCCTCACGACTCATATCAAACAAGGCATTTACTTCTTTGACATAAGGACGAATCACAGGATAGCTGCGTAAGATATACTTGCTACTTTCCAACAGATATTTTTTGAAATTCATTGATTCATATTTTTGAAGCGTATTTTCATTAAATCCGAATCTCTGTCATGTCGGGCATTGCGTATTGCCAGGAAAGCAATGGCGACATATTCCAGGGAGGACTGAGGACTGGTGTATCCATGCCCCGCAAGAGCGGAATGACCGATGAACAGAGCAAGGGCTATCACGGTCCAATAACTGAAATTGTTTCTTGTTTTAAGAAATTTCTTGAGGGATATGACAAATACATAGATTGAAAACATGATGACACTGCCGCCGACAAGGATGCCGTAATAACCCACCAAGTCATGAAAATCCATTTCTGTCAATCTGAATCCGCCATTCCTCATTTGTCCCGTCTGTATAGCCACCGATCTCCCGAAGCCGGTGTATCCCCGTCCCAATGCCCAATCGCATATTCCGTATTTGGACAACACGGAAACTGCCGCATCTTCCAATCCGGCCCGGGAATCCCCTTCGAGCAGGGCATCCGCCTTGCGGAGCAAGTAGTTGCTGTTTGCCACAAAGTTTATACTGATAGTCAAGGCACTTGTTATTGCCACCAACAAGACAAGGAATCCTGTCAATTTCCTCCACGCGGAAATTACCCGATGCCGGGTAAATATTATCTTGAAGAACAAGAAGAGCAAAACGATTATCGTGCCTCCCATACCGGCCATTGTTCCCAACATAATGCCGACAGCGGAAACTGTCAAAACAGCAAACAGGTATTTCGCATGAAATGTTTCCGTGTATAAATAACACAATACGCAGTTACCTGTCAAAAGTACTAGGCCGATATCATTCCCGGCTGTGAACAGTCCTTTTGCGCCGAGGCCATCGCCATAGGAACTTACCCCGATACCGACAAGCTGGAAAAAAATTATCGACAGGGCCGATATGACAGGATAATATGTTATCAGCCTGACAAATCTCCTGTTTTCAATGTAATTCCCAAATCTGAATAAAAAGGCCAGGACGATGTACGGATAGATGCATTTCAATAAAAATCCGAGTTCCGCGTCAGGATTAAAATATGAATCGGCAATCGTCCAATACAAAAACTCTATGAGAAAAAGGAAAAGAAACAATAAGATGCACACCCTCCCTTTTGCAAAGGCCTTGCCCGAAAAACAGGCCACAAAACATACAGTCATCAGGAGTCCTTTGTACCCGAATGCCAACGGTGAACTGCCACCTTCGGAATGGATTCCATATCCGTTGTAAATATCAATGACAACGGAAAACGGAAATATCAGGAACAATGCGAAATTCAATATCGAACGATAAGGAATCTTAGTGCTTATCATGACAGAGGATTTGAGGATGCGATCTGTTCAGGATAATACAAAGACAGGAACCGTTCTAACAAAATATTCCAGTCATAATTGTGAATCAAGGCACCGCGCACGGCTGGGGCATCGAATGCCGCATTGAGCACATCCTTGATTTTCCCGGCCAGATCATTCGGGTTTTCAGTCCCTATATCGATTCCGCATCCGATATACTGACCCAATGTATTCCGGAATTCATCGATAACGGCATGGTATCCGATAACGGGAATTCCCACGGCCAAAGCTTCGGTATATACCAATCCAAAACTTTCGAATTTGCTCGGCACTACCAATATATCTGCCCTGCGATACATTTCAAGAATTTCAGGAAAACTCTTACGACCATAGACCCTGAGGTTGCACTTCCATCTTCTGCCTTTTATATATTCCTGCGCTTCATCGTTGCAAAGAATCCATAATTCCGTATTGTCACACAGATACTTATCATTATCCATTGCCTCCAACAAGAATCTCAGACCTTTTGTCTCAAGGCTTTCCTTATATCCGTTGAAAAAAATTATTTTCTTTGCACTCTGAGCCGCCGCACCGGCCAATTTTACCGGATAATCGCCAAATGAAGAGGGGTTCGGAATTTTCACCAATTTGGACATATCTCCCAATCCGGCTTTTTTATGTTCATTATATGCTATGTCCGATATATATATTACATGATGTGCCCATGCGTAATTGTCCCGCAACAATGTAAGTTGTTTCCTGTTGTAGAGCGTAAGCCAAAAACCGTGGTCGGTAACAATCCTGTTCCCTTGCCAGCCCAATAAAGACAAGGCTACGCCGGCAGGGTTATGCAGGGAATGAACATGAATGAAATCCGGCTTGTGTTCCTTGAGAAACGGATCCAATGTCCCTACATAATATGCAATCAATAGATTGTTCTTCAACGAGTAACGGGAAAAATGAAAATTACGGCTGAACAACAGTTTCAAAGTACCTCTGCATACCGCACCCAACCAGCCGACTTTTGTCGAATTAATGACTTCCGGATGCCTTATCCCAAACGGTTTATGATAACAAATCCATATTTTGACCGATTTTTTCTGAAGGCTGTCAATCAAACCTCCTATATGCGTGGCGATGCCGCCGGCTGCAATACCTATGTACTTCCCGGGTAGAGTGCCGATTATCAATCCTGTCTTATTCATAGGCAATTTATTTTTCCACCAATATCTGATCAATTATATTTTGTGATGCACTTTTCCCGTTGGGAGGCAGAAGTTCATCTGAAAGAAATGCATTTCTTTCAGCGCTTTTCTCGTCCCTGCCGACAATCACATCGACAATGAAATTCCTGATATCGGCCTTGTCGTGTGCTATCTGCTGTGCAAAAAGCGCTTTTTTACCGAACTCCGTCAAATTGACCGAAAGTGATTCAATATCTTTTGTTATGAACAAAACAGGTTTATTCATAAATTGATATTCAACGATAAAGGAAACACAGTCGTGAATCATAGCATCACTATGCTTGAACAAGTCTGCGTATGAACCCTCTGACAATTGCCCGTTTTCCATATTTTCCCAACATTCATAATACCCAATTGTTTTTTTCTGTCCCCAGATTTCATTCAATTTATCCCTCAATACAGGGTGCGGCTTAAAAGCGATTTGAATATCATCTTCGAATTCGGAGGCTAACGCCAACATATACTCCGCAATTTCAAGAAAATTGCTATACAATATCTTTTCTCCATTGAGACCCATTGAGTGATGCGGGGCCCAAATAATTCTTTTCTTTTTCCGACCTTGCGGCTTCCACGGATCACCGGAAGCCGGACTCAACAACATGTCCGCCATAGGCAAACCGGTATGCTTCAAACTTTTCCGTTTCCGTCCTATTATCTTATATGCTTCATCGATTGCCAATTTGCTCTCATAACAATCTATCCATGCGCACCGGTGTACATGAGGAAAATAATTTAACCGGGACTTTGATAAATGGCACGTATAGTGAATACATATAAAAAGACACTTTCTGAAATATCTATAAATGATGTACCGAATAGGAACCGAAAATATGTATGGTTCTGTATATATTACAATGTCCGGTTGAGGATCTATTCTTTCGCTCAATTCTACATATTCATATTTTTTCCTGTCTAAATAGGCGATTGCCTCATAGACTTTTCGTGCAACGGCCAACGGGCTTTCCGCTGTTCCTGTTGTTACACCCAATATCGGCTCGAACCTCTCGTGTTCCAGCATTTGAAGATATAAACCCTCTGATTTCCATTTCGATATGTCGTTCAAAAAGAATAGTACCACTATCTTTTCTTTCTTTCTCAAGCGCTTTACCTTCGATGGGATTGTCATTCTATATATTAGACAAACTACCCTATCAATACTTTCCGCTATGCACCGGAAAAGACTTTTCGATGGCCTTGTCTGCTGTTTTTTCAATCCGGAACCGTCCGGATTGTATTTTGCGCGGAGTTCAGCTTGTGTCTTAGAATCTGTCATGGAGATGAAATTTATTGATAATGATGTCTTTTACCGACAATATGTCTTGTAGTACATTCAACCTGAGAACAAATGTCAATAGGATATATCCGCCTGCGAAGATTGTGGCTGTCAATACAGGATGCATATTCCCCGTGATTTTCGGGATTCCGACTGCAAGAGCGAAACTTGCGATGCCGACAAGAAAGTTTGGGAGCAACATCCTGAACTGTCTGCCCACCGTGTATCCCACATATTTGACCGCCAACAGGGCATTGACCATAAAAATGTTGAATCCGCTTATTACCATACTCCATAAAATGCCGTGCATACCCCAATGTGAGCCACACAGCAATAAAACCAACAGCATCCCCCACTTGTAAATGCTCCATCTAAACAATGCCCGACTCTGACCGATTGCCGCAACCGCATAGTAGTTTATATTTTGAAGGCACACAAAAAAACCTCCTGTACATAATATTTGAAAATACGGAATGGACTCTATCCACTTTTCGCCATACAAAAATGCAATGAGAGGTGCCGCAACCAGAATCAATAAAAAGACAATGAAATAGACAATGCAGGAAATCAGACGAATAGAACGGTCTAACAAAGCGTGCATTTTCTCCCGATCCTCCTGCACTTGCGAATAGGCCGGAAACACTGTCTGGACTATAATACCGGATATCGTATTCACAGATACATCGTTCATTTTCTGTGCCTGGGAATAAAGTCCCATTTGAACCGCTGAGAATTTACGCCCAATAATAACACTTTGCAGGTTCTGGCATACCCCTTGCAAGATATTCGCCGCCAACAGATAACCCCCGAAATTGAACAATCTCTTCAAAGATTCGAAAGAGAAGTCTAAAGACGGTCTCCAACGAATAATACTCCATAATAAAATGTTTTGGAATATGCCGCATAAAAGAGAAAGTGCGACCAAGGCCCAAACGCCGCATCCTTTGTATGCCATAAAAACGGCAATGATCGCTGCGAGAAAATAAGAACTGACATTTACAATTGCCAAAGTGCGAAATGCAAGCTGTTTGCGCATGCGGTTGTTTTGTACGATAAACAGCGCATTGATAATCAAAGTCAATCCGAATACGCGCAATACTTTGCACAATATCGGGTAGTTGAAGAATCCCGCAATGTATGGGGCAGCGATGAAAAGCCCGAGATATAGAAAACTCGAAAAAAACAGATTCCAATAAAAAATTGTCGAATAATCCTGCTGCGTCACATTTTTGTTCTGAATCAATGCGGATCCGAATCCGGCATCGATGAACACATTGGAAACGGTAATGAAAATCGCAAGCATGCCAATGCAGCCGAAATCCTCCGGTGTCAGCAATCTCGCCAGCATAAGATTGGCGACAAACTGCAGTGACATTGTCCCTAAACGGTCAATTGTCACCCAGAGCGTTCCGCTCACTATTTTCTTCCCCAACTCAGACATAGACGGTCCATAATCTTTGTGGCAAAAAGGACATCGTGCAATCCTATGCCCACATTGTACGAAAGGATTCTCTCGTTGTCATTTTCGCGCCCAAGGACTTCTCCCGACAGAACAGCGGCGATTTCATTGTACTTTCGGAATTGGCGGAAATACTTGAACCCCTGTATATGCCCCGTATCGTCTCCGAACACTTTATCAAAAACCGTATCACAGTTCTGGAATCCGCGTGTATGGACGGGAACTACAAGCACACCCGGCTTGAAAAGGTTCACGTCGGGAACGATGTTCTCGGAAGCCTGCGTGATGCAAGATACGATCACGTCGGAACCCGAAATGAAATCCTCGATGGTATCTGCTATGGAGAAAGTCACGTTTCCATATCCAGAATACTCCTCCGCTATCTTTTCCGCATAGTCTTTGTATCTCTTGAGTTTTATAAGAAGGCTTGCTTCGGCGTTCGTATCAATCAGACAATCCAGTGTGGCTCTTCCGATTGTCCCCAATCCCATAAAAGCGTATATAGCGTTATTTCTCTTGCGCAGAGTGTTTATTGCCAATGCAGCGACCGCCCCGGTCCTCATTGCCGTAATCCAATCGGCATCCATCATGGCCAGCATCCCGCCCGTCAATGTATCGAAGAGCATCAGGACGCTCTTCAAGGGCGGATGCTGCCCACAGACGCGGGATACGATCTTGCAGCCGAAGCGGTTGTATTCCTCCGGCAGGATGCAGGGCATCGTATTGAAGAAATCTATCCCTCTCGGATGCAAGGACACCTTCGGGGGAAGCTGGCATCTTTTTTTCATGAGAAATCCCTCCCGAACCCACTCCACGCATTGCGCCGGTGAGATGTCCAATTGCCTGATTTGATAATCGCTGATTATTTTCATGGAAGTCAGATATCTATGTTCGTTTCCGCATATTTCAAATCCTCCGCGTCGTCTATCTCGTACCAGCGGACATCTTCGGAGTGCAGCACATAGAGCGGACGGATCCGTTGGGACATGGCCAGCAGCTGGTACTCATACCCCAGCTTCGGCTTTTCATTTGCAACCGATGCGTATTCTTCACACATCCTGCGGTAAAAGGACAAGGAGATCTTGTGAATCCCCACCAGTTCCCCCCTGACCTCTATCGCGTCCTTGTCCGTGGAGCAACGTGTCAGAATCCCGTCGCCGTCGTACTCGACATAATACTGATCCTGAAATTTGGTGACGGGCGTGACGAGCATCACGTCGGGACGGGAATCCTCCAGCAGCTCCGTAACGGCATTCCGGGTATATACGATGTCCGACTCCAGCAGCAGGAAATCATCGCGTCCGATCGCCTTGCGGCAGTTGTACAGGGTGTACATGCTGTTGGTCTCGGCATACCGGGGGCTGAACACGCACTCGATCTGTGGATACCGGTTCTGCAAGGCCTCGTATGCTTCTTTCTTGTATCCGGTTCCAATGATGATCCTTTCCATGCCGCAGTCGAGCAGAGTCTCGACGGAGCGGACGATCATCGGACGGCCGCAGACCTCTATGAAGCCTTTCGGCATCGTCTCCACCATCTGCCCGAACCGGCTCCCCAGTCCGGCGGCCATGATTACAGCCGTACTCACCATCAGTCGTTGTATTTTACGGGGATTTGAATATGGTTCTTTGTCAAGGCCTCCTTCAATACGATGAAGAACGCCTCGATATCCGGCACGTCTATCGCCCCCAGCGAACACAGGCGGAATGTATCGGCAGTGGATATTTTCCCGGGGTAAATGGTGAATCCTTGTCCATAACAATAATCGTGGACGGCAGTGAAGTCCCAGTTCGGATCATCGGGATAACGTACCGACACGACCAGTCCCGACTGCAGTTCCCTTCTGATGACATCCTTGAAGCCCAACGCATCCAATCCCGCATGGATCGCCTCGAATGTCCGGCGGTGGCGGGCAAACTTGGCCGCCTCCCCTTCCGCCCAATACTCTTTCAAGGCCTGAAGCGTGGCATAGATGGTCTGTACCGGCGGCGTGAAGTGCATCTCCCCCGTCTTCTCGAAATATTCGTATTGCAGGTACAGGTTGCAATAGTAGGAGCGTTTCGGATATTCCTTCGATTTCTCGATGAGCGAGCGGTTTCCGATGACGAACGACAATCCGGCCATTGCCATAAGTCCTTTCTGTGCGGAGGCCATGCAGAAGTCCACGTGGTCCTGTTCCATGTCGAAAGGAACCATTCCCAGGCTCGATGTCGTGTCCACCACGAAACAGGCACCGTAGCGGTGCGCCAATGTCCCTATTTCACGGATCGGATTCAGAATCCCCGTCCCCGTCTCATGATGGGTGGCATAAACAAGGGCGATGTCCCTGTCATTCCTTAATGTATCCCCTATTTTGTCAAGATCCGGCCGTTCAAAGATGGAAAACTGCAGATCGATATGCGGCAGTCCGTAATACCTGCATACTTCCACCGCCCGGCTGCTGTAAGCACCGTTGTTTACAACAAGCACCTTCCTGCCCTGCGGAAGAAGCGAATTCAGGCAGATATCGATATTGATCGTTCCCGAGCCGCAGAAAAGCACTGCCGTATGTTTTCCCTTGTCCCCGTGGGCCAGACGGACCAGATCTTCCCGCAAGTCCTTCATCTTCCCGGCAAATTCCTGCTCCCTCGGACAGATGTCCGGAACGACCTGCGCCATCTTCACCGTATCGGTTGTCGTGACGGGACCGGGATTCAACAATATGTTTCTCTTGATTTTCATTTTTTTCTGACTTTTCACGATTTCAGATTGTCCATAAACGCATTCTTGTTCTCCACCGGCGTTGTTGTCGGTCGCCCCAGATTGTCGCGGGAGCCTGTCCTGACGCGGATTTCCAGCAATGACGGGCCGTCGGCATGCCGCATCTTCTGCAGGGCTTGCCGGATTTCCTCTTCGCTTTCCGCGGTAAAGGCCGCTGCATATCCGCATGCCTTGGCGATGGCCGGGATGTCCACCTCGAATCCCACTGTCGGCTGCCCGCCAACGGATTCGTGCGCCCCGTTGTTGAAAACGACATGCCGGTAGTTCCGCACTTTCAATGTCCCGATGTTGCTTGTCGCCCCCGTGTGCATCAGGAACGCCCCGTCACCGTCCAGGCAATACACCGGCCTCTCCGGTTTCTCCAACGCGATGCCCAGGGCTATCGAACTGCTGTGACCCATGGAACCGACCGTCAGGAAATCACGCTCATGCCCCTGTCCGAGCGCCTCGCGGTATTCGAACAGTTCCCGCGACAGCTTTCCGGTCGTGCTGACGGCGACTGCATTTGCGGGCATCGAGCCGACGACAATTTTCAAGGCTTCCTCGCGGGAAACGACGTAGCGGTTTTCCGCCTTGTGCCGAAACTCATATTTGCCAAATGTCCCTTTGCGGATGAGAATGGCATGGGGCATGGAAATTTCCCGGCATCGCCCCACAATGTCCGTCACTTGTCTTTTGGCGGCGGCAGCCTCGTCCGACAATATCATGTCCGGGATCTGCATCGCCTCCAGCAAGTCCGGCGTGACGAGTCCCTGCTTCTTGTGTTGCGGCTCGTCCTTCACGCCCGGTTCGCCCCTCCAGCCTATCATAAGTAGCATGGGAATCGAATAGACCAATCCGTCGGCCAGCGAAAGCAGCGGATTGACCGCATTGCCCAACCCCGAATTCTGCATATAGACCAGCGGAATTTCCCCGGTGGCAAGGTGATACCCCGCCGCGATGCCTACCGCCGCACCCTCGTTGGCGGCGATGATGTGATGCCGGCCGTCGGTGTTGTCCGTGATGTAGGCGCATATATCCTTCAACAGGGAATCAGGGACACCCGTGAAGAACGATATCCCGTTGCTTGCAAGCGTATGGTAAAAGTCATCCGGCTGTAACATGGCGTATATGGTTTGTCATTTGGTTCCGGGTATCAGTTCGAGGATCTCCTTGATGGGCATGCATAAATCCCGCACTTCCAACGCCCGTTGGTTTTCCAGGATCGTCGCCGCCGCCCGTTTCATGGCGGGATAGGCCGCCCGCAGCAGGTGGTTGGCATAGATCACCACGTTGGCACCCCATTCGGCAAGTTCCTTTTCATAGACATGGTCGTAGGTGGTCGGGACGACGACTATCGGAACCTTGGGATGATCCTTGCGGAAAGACACGCAAAACTCCTTGATGTCCTCCCCGGATTTGTTTTTGCTGTGGATCATGATCCCGTCGGCTCCCGCCGCCACGTATGCCGCGGCACGCTCCAGCGCGTCCGACACGGGCTTCCCGGCGATAAGGCTCTCGATGCGGGCAATGACCATGAAATCCTTGGTGACCTGCGCCTCCTTCCCTGCACGGATTTTCTTGCAAAAGCCCTCGATGCTGTCCTGCGTCTGGACGGCATCCGTACCGAACAGCGAGTTCTTTTTCAGCCCCACCTTGTCCTCGATGATCACTGCAGAAATGCCATGACGCTCAAGCGTACGCACGGTGAACACGAAATGCTCGATCTTCCCGCCCGTGTCTCCGTCGAAGATGATGGGCTTGGTCGTACATTCGAGGATGTTGTTCAGGTCTTGGAGCCGTGTCGTCAGATCGACGGCCTCGATGTCGGGTTTCCCCTTGCTCGTGGAGTCCGTCAGGCTGCTCGACCACATGCCGTCGAAATGTTCCGTCCGGTTTCCTTTCCGCACTTCGAGGTTCTCGATGAGCAGGCCGCAAAGCCCGTCGTGAGCCTCAAGGATGCGGACAACGGGCTTGACCGCAATCAGACGGTGCAGCATCTTCATGCGGTTTTCCGGGGTCGTGCCGATGGATTGGACCTCCTTGAAGAGTTCGGAAGAGTTGATCCCTTTCGTATAGGGGACTTCTACGACCTTGCCGCCTATTTCCTCCATCGTCCGGAAAACCTGTTCGCGCAATTCCGCATTGGCTCCCGTTTTCCAGTCGTCCCCGTGGATGATGAAGTCAGGATGCAACTTTTTGAGGTTGGGGATGTAACTCCATTCGTCCTGCGGAACCACTTCCGACACGCCCTTGATGTTTTCAACGACCTCCTTGCGCTGTTCGTAGGTCAGATAAGGTAGCCGTTTCCTTTCCGCGACCGCCCTGTCCGTGAACAGTCCCACGACCACGTCGCCGTATTTCGCCCCCTCGTTGATGATCCGTATCAATCCCGGGTGCATGATGTCGGCGACCATGCCCAAATATACTTTCGGTTTGCTCATAGCTTTATTTCTTCTTTGAATTATGTATTTCATCAGTGTTTTGTCTCCTGTTCTCCCCTTCTTGGGAAGGTATCCGGTCGAAATGGTAGTAGTATGGATTCCGAACGCAGGCCGTTACAGTTTTCACCTGTCCAATATTTCCCTGATTTTCAGGAACCATTTCGAGTGCCCCACGTGCGTCCAATCGCCGAGGCGGAGCAGGGCGGAGTACAGTTTCGGATGACGGTTTCTGACCCGCACTATACAGCCGGATAGTCCGAAAGTAAGGCAGAAGCCTGTCATTGCCACTACGCAGAACTGCACGTTTATGGAGGCCCCGAGCGCATATGACAGCCACCATGCCCCGACAACGAGCGCATTCAGCAGTATCTCCGTGCAGGTCGTCCCGATGTGCGAGAAGTGCAGGCCAAACAGCAGATGGTGCAGGTGCGTCTTGTCCGCCTTGAGAGGCGACTTGTGGTGGAGTATCCGCACGGTCATCACCCTCACGGTGTCAAACACGGGAACCGCCAGTACCGACAGGCTGAACGGTACAAGACCGAGATCTCCCGGTACCGTTCCCTGGCGTGTCACGTTGCCGCCCACCGTCCCCATGACGAAACAGGTCATCACCGTTCCCACGAGCATCGTGCCCCCGTCCCCGATGAACATCTTTGAAATCAGACCGAAAACGTTGTGAAGCAGGAAAGGAATCAACGCGCCAGCGCAGGCAGCCGCGAGGAATGCCCCGTGCGTCTCCCCGACCACGGAGAAAAACACCCCGAAAGCGATGCAGGCGAAAATGCAGAACCCCGAGCACA
>OJQL01001390.1_pt1 | contig 18311 bp, 9 predicted proteins | sample 1598731 | NCBI WGS metagenome assembly OJQL01 (sample SAMN03922510, study PRJEB24848) | human gut metagenome | isolation source: stool sample | host: Homo sapiens | place: Germany | collected 2010-02
ATAGTAATCTCCGGCTCAAAATTCGGATACATCTTCCCGATAATGTTCATCACCGGTACAGCCGCATCAAGCTCGTACTGATTATGAACACCGATAGCTACTGTCCGCTTTTTCTCCTTAACATTGGTACTCAGGCGATGGATAGAATTCATCGCTGTTCTGACTATCGTTTCCGCATCGCCTATAAAAATCAGTCCCTCTTTTGTAAGCTGAACGCTTTTATTCGTTCTCAGAAACAACCTCACCCCAAGCTCCGCCTCAAGCGATGAAATCTGATGGCTGACGGCAGGCTGACTTATATTCACCATTTCTGCCGCTTTTGAAAAATTGAGGGTTTCCGCAACCGCAAGAAAGCATTCAAGCTGAGTAGTATTCATAACAAACTCCTTTTTTAATTAACGATAAATATTCTTTATTGATTATAACATATTTGTATTTTACATTCAAGACCGTTTGGTGTATTATTATCAAGGAGATAAACTGTTAGCATATTATCGGTAAGGAGGTTAACCGTTATGAATGAAACCGACATTCAGGCGATAATGATTGATAACAAGACCATAAATCAGCGTATCGAAAACAGTCTGAACGTGATTTTTGCCGATATTGATATTACTGCGGCGCAGGGCAGAGTGCTTATGTATATCGCAAATTCCCCAGGAAAAGATATATTCGCCGCCGACTTGCATAAACATCTTTGCATCTCAAAGCCTTCGGTTTCCGCACTTATTAAAAAGCTGAGAAAATCGGGATATATAAGCTGTACAGGCTGTGAAAGCGATGAACGCTACAAAAATCTTACCGCAACAAATAAGGGCAGACAGACAGCAGGGCTTATATCCCGTCATATGAGAAATATAGAGCAGGCGGCATTCCGTAGCTTTACAGATTCCGAGCTGAATGAATTCATGCGGCTTCAGAAAAAGCTGCTGAACAATATAGACAACATAAATACAGATAACTTGAAACAGAAAGGATGACAGATTAAGTGAAAGAGCTTCTTAAACAGGTAAAGCAGTACAAGAAAGATTCTGTCTTAGCTCCCGTCTATTCGGCACTTGAGGTTGTTATGGAGGTAATAATCCCTTTCGTAATGGCGTTGCTGATTGACGAAGGCGTAGAGAAAGGCAATATGAACAAGATACTGCTTTACGGAATAATTATGATAGTCCTCGCTATGATAAGTCTTTTTGCAGGAATGATGGCAGGCAAATATGCCGCAAGCGCATCGTCGGGCTTTGCCTGTAATTTAAGAGAGGCGATGTACCGCAACATACAGCGCTTCTCATTTTCAAACATAGACAAGTTCAGTACAGCAGGACTTGTTACCCGTATGACGACCGACGTAACAAACGTTCAGAACGCATATCAGATGATAATAAGAATAGCCGTTAGAGCGCCTCTTATGCTGATAAGCAGTATGGCTATGTGCTTTGTGGTAAATGCGGATATGAGCTTTATATTCCTCGGCGCTATAGTTTTCCTTGCGGTAGTTCTTGTGATAATTATGCTCAGAGCAATGAAGATTTTCAATGTGGCATTCACAAAATATGACGACCTTAACGCAAGCGTACAGGAGAATATCTCAGGCATCAGAGTGGTGAAATCGTACGTCCGTGAGGATTATGAGAACGAAAAGTTCAAGAAAGCCTCCGGCAATCTTTATAATATGTTCAAAAAAGCCGAAAGCACACTTGCTTTCAATAACCCTGTGATGATGCTTGTAATCTATGCCTGTATTATGGCAATCTGCTGGTTCGGAGCTAAGTTTATCGTTGTTGACAAGACCTTGCAGATAGGCGAGCTTACATCGCTGTTCAGCTATGTAATGGGTTCAATGATGTCGCTTATGATGCTCTCGATGATATTCGTTATGATCACAATGAGCGTTGCAAGTATGCGACGTATAACCGAGGTTCTGCGTGAACAGCCCGATCTTGCCGAGCCTTTCGCTCCCGTAGAGTTAATGTCAAACGGCAGCATAGACTTCGACAATGTGCATTTCAGATACCATAAGACAAGCGAGGAGGAGGTCCTCACCGACATAAACCTGCACATAAAGTCAGGTGAAACCATCGGAATAATCGGCGGAACGGGCTGCGGAAAGACCAGTCTTGTAAATCTTATCAGCCGTCTTTATGATGTACAGCAGGGAAGTGTAAAGGTAGGCGGCGTTGATGTAAAGGACTACGATATGAAGTTCCTGCGTGATCAGGTATCGGTAGTGTTGCAGAAAAATGTCCTGTTCTCAGGCACTATACTTGATAATCTACGCTGGGGCAACGAAAACGCCACAGAGGAAGAATGCATCGAGGCTTGTAAGTGGGCTTGCGCTGATGAATTCATCGAGCGTTTTCCCGATAAGTACAATACGGTTATCGAACGTGGCGGTACTAACGTATCCGGCGGTCAGAAACAGCGTATATGTATAGCAAGAGCACTTCTCAAAAAGCCTGCCGTGCTTATACTTGACGATTCCACAAGCGCAGTGGATACAGCTACAGACGCAAAGATAAGAGCGGCATTCCAGAAGTGCATACCCGGTACAACCAAGATAATTATTGCGCAGCGTGTATCAAGCGTTCAGGATGCGGATCGCATAGTCGTTCTTGACGACGGCAGAATAAACGGTGTCGGAACGCACGATGAGCTTGTTGCAAATAATGAGATATACAGAGATATATACGAATCTCAGACAAAGGACGGCGGCGACTTTGACCGCCCCCAGAATTAAGGAAAGGAGCGTAACGTAATGGATAAAAGAAAAATGGGACCCCGTCCCGATGTTTCACCGAAGGAACAGGTAAAACTGCTCGGCAGAATTATCAAATACACATTCAGCCGTTATAAATTCTCGTGTATCTGCGTTGTTGTATGTATTCTTGTCCAGGCGGTCGCAACGCTTGTCGGAATGCTTTTCATACAGTCGCTTATCGACGATTATATCAAGCCTATGATTGCAGCCAAAAGCACAGACTTCACACCTCTTGCGTTTGCAATGCTCAGACTTGCGATAGTTTACGTTGTCGGTCTTGCGGCATCTTATGCGTATAACAGGATAATGGTAAACGTAGGACAAGGTACGCTCAGAAACTTCCGTAATGACCTTTTCACCAATATGGAAAAGCTCCCGATAAAGTATTTTGACACACACCAGCACGGCGATATAATGTCGGTTTATACAAATGATATCGATACATTCAGACAGTTTATCTGTCAGAGTATACCACAGGTGATAAACTGCGGTACTACAGTTATAATCTCGCTTGTTTCTATGCTTATTATGAGCATACCGATGACGATACTTGCCGTAAGTATGGCGGCTGTGATGCTTGTTGTAACTAAGAAGATCGCCGCAAAATCAGGTAAATATTTCGGTAAACAGCAGCACGATCTGGGCGAGGTCGATGGCTTTATTGAAGAAATGCTTGACGGTCAGAAGGTAGTAAAGGTGTTCTGTCACGAGCAGGAGGCAATAGACGATTTTGTAAAGATAAACGATAACCTCAGAAACAGCGCATATAAGGCAAACAAGTATGCGAATATCCTGATGCCGATAAACGCCAATATAGGCAACATCAGTTATGTTTTATGTGCGTTGCTCGGCGCAGTGCTTGCAACAAACGGCTTTGGCGGTCTTACTCTCGGTACTATTGTTTCATTCTGTACGCTCAACAAGAATTTTACAAACCCGATTTCACAGCTAAGTCAGCAGATGACATTCGTGATAATGGCTTCAGCAGGTGCAATGCGTCTGTTCGATCTTATGGATCAGAAGCCTGAACACGATGACGGTTATGTCGAGCTTGTCAATGCGGAAATTGACGAAAACGGCAATATTACGGAGGTTGATCACCGCACAGGTAAATGGGCGTGGAAGCATCCTCATAAAGCGGACGGAACGGTGTCGTATAAAAGGCAGGAGGGCGGTATTGTCTTTGACGGCGTAGACTTTGGCTACACTGACGAAAAAATGGTACTTCACGACATAAAGCTCTATGCAAAGCCCGGTCAGAAGATTGCTTTTGTAGGCTCGACCGGTGCAGGAAAAACTACCATAACCAATCTTATAAACCGTTTCTATGATATTCAGGACGGTAAGATAAGATATGACGAAATCAATATAAATAAGATAAAGAAGCCCGAACTGCGTAAGTCGCTCGGCATTGTTTTACAGGAAACCAATCTGTTCACAGGTACGGTAATGGATAATATCCGCTACGGCAAGCTGGACGCTACGGACGAAGAATGTATAGCTGCCGCAAAGCTTGCTAATGCCGACAGCTTTATAAGAAGACTTCCCGACGGTTATCAGACTATGCTTACAGGTGACGGTGCTAATTTAAGCCAGGGTCAGCGTCAGCTGTTATCTATAGCAAGAGCAGCGGTCGCAGATCCGCCTGTACTGATTCTTGACGAGGCTACCTCGTCAATAGATACCCGTACCGAAAAGCTCGTGCAGGCGGGAATGGACGCACTTATGCACGGCAGAACAACGTTCGTTATCGCTCACAGGCTTTCAACCGTGCGCAACTCCGATTGTATTATGGTGCTTGAGCAGGGCAGAATTATCGAGCGTGGCACGCACGACGAGCTTATAGCAAAGAAGGGCAAGTATTACAGCCTGTACACCGGTAACTTCTCTGAAGAAACCGCCTGAGGCGGTAAGCACCCTGTTCGCCTTTCTCGAGGCAGGCAGTTTGTTAACATCTGCACAGAATCCGCTGTTTTTATAACGGCGGATTTTCTGCATCAACATATCAAAACGGGTCAAGGCGATGTTGGTTATTGCGTTATTTTAATAGAAATTATTTGCTGCCTTTTCATTCTTACCATAACTTCCTATTGCCAACCGTCCTTATTTGTGGTATCATAACATAAAGATTTACCCGAAAGGAGAACGCTTATGAGCGATAAATTATTTACCCCTTCAAACCCGAATGCGCAGCAGGGTGTACGCAATGTGCTTAAATATCTGTCCGATATAACCTATGAAAAAATCATAACGGGACAGCATACGCAGACTATGGCGCAGGAAGAGCTTCATCTTATAGAAAAGGTCACAGGAAAACAGCCTGCACTTCTCGGTTTTGAACTGCTTTCATATTCGCCGAATATCAACTATTTTGATACAGACGATGAATGTATGACAGAGGTCACGGAGAATTACGGCACTCTTAAAAGAGCGTGGGAGTGGGCAGAGAAAAAGGGGCTTATCACTATGTGCTGGCACTGGTTTTCTCCGCTTTATGGAAGATCTAAATCGTTTTTCAGCGAAAATACCGACTTTGACGCAAGCAAGGCTGTGATTGACGGTACACCCGAAAATAAAGCTCTGCTTTCGGATATGGATACAATGGCAGGAATACTCCGACCCTTCTGCGAAAAGGGAGTGCCGATTCTGTGGCGACCCTTTCACGAGGGCGACGGCGATTGGTTCTGGTGGGGCAAAAAAGGAGCGGATACCGTTAAAAAGTTGTTCCGCCTTATGCACGACAGATACACAAACATATTTCATCTTGACAATCTTATATGGGTGTGGAATTCACAGATTCCCGAATGTTACCCGGGCGATGATGTAGTGGATATAATTTCGAGGGATATGTATCCGCCTGAACACGAGCATACCTCACAGAGTGAAATGTACTATAACCTGTGCGAGATTACAAGTGCTAAGAAAATAACGATAATCGGTGAAACAGGCACATTGCCAAGTCCCGAAGCGGTAGTATCCGAAAAAGTAGGCTGGTCGTCCTATATGACCTGGTCAAAACCGTTCTGCCTCAGCGAAAAGTTCAATACCTTCGAACAGCTTAAAAAGGTGTATAACAGCGAATATGCCGTGACTAAGGACACGCTACCCGATTTGTATTGAGCAATGAAGGGAAGATAGGCATCAGGATATATCGGCCAAAGTTTCACCCATGCCCGTGATATGATTTTAATCAATTTGGAATAGAGCATTTCCGAACATTATTTTAAATACCGCAAATCCGGTTTGCTTACAGGACGGGTTTGCGGTATAGTCATATAAAACAGGAATGTGCATATGTAAATTTAATATGGCAAAATCAGCATTTTGACATATTTTCGGTTAAAACAACGATACGAAAATGAGAAATAAGACAAAAGTTAAGCGATTTTTCTATTGACTTTGCCCTTTATATGTGGTACAATACTAAAATGTATCATAATGGATTGATATGCGTTCAGGATGAAATCCCGCAGTGTCGAAAAGCGTAGATTTTCCTTTTATTATGCGGAAAACACGAGCGTATAAATATCCGTGAATAAATTAAGGAGTGGTAAAGCCCATGGTGAATGTCAAGCAGGTAAAGCTGGGTAGAAATACCCGTATGAGTTTTTCCAAAATCAATGAAGTTCAGAAGATGCCGAACCTCATCGAAATTCAGAAGGATTCATATAAGTGGTTTTTGGACGAGGGTATAAAAGAAGTATTCAAGGATATTTCTTCTATTACCGATGCTAACGGCAAGCTGGTGCTGAGTTTCGTTGATTATCGTCTTGATGAGGACCCCAAGTATTCTATAGAGGAGTGCAAAGAACGTGATACAACGTATGCGGCACCCCTTCGTGTAAAGGCACAGCTCAGAAACAACGAAACCGGAGAAGTTGTCGAGAATGAGATATTCATGGGCGATTTCCCGCTGATGACCGAAAGCGGCACATTCGTGATTAACGGTGCCGAGCGTGTTATTGTTTCTCAGTTGGTTCGTTCTCCCGGCGTTTATTACGGCTTTGACTACGATAAAACGGGTAAGAAGTTATTCAAGTCAACTGTTATCCCTAACAGAGGTGCATGGCTCGAATATGAGATGGACTCAAATGACATCTTCTATGTCCGCATAGATAAAAACAGAAAGATGCCGGCAACAACATTCATCCGTGCGCTCGGTATCAGCAGCGATGACGATCTCATCGATCTGTTCGGTGAAGACCCCAGAATAGTTCAGACGATTCAGGAAAAGGACGCTACAAAGAACACCGAAGAGGCTTTGCTTGAAGTGTACAGAAAGTTAAGACCCGGTGAGCCTCCTACGGTCGATTCCGCAAATACTCATATCAATAATCTGTTCTTTGACGCAAAGAGATATGACCTTGCAAGATTCGGACGTTACAAGTACAACAAGAAGCTCGGAGTTGCTTCGAGAATCGCCGGTCATAAGGCAGCTCAGCCGATTATAGATCCTACCACGGGCGAGATTCTTGTTGACGAGAACGAGTTCATCAACGCTGAAAAGGCACAGGCTGTAGAGCAGGCAGGCGTTAAGGAATGCGTAATCTTCTCCGAGGAAAAAATAGCAAAGGTTCTCGGAAACGGAATGGTCGATATAGCAGGCTACATTCCCGAATCTATAGATGCAGAATCACTCGGTATCAACGAGAAGGTATGCTTCAGCGTACTGCGTGAGATACTCGACAAGTGCGGCGATGATGTTGAGGCGCTCACAGCCGAGCTTTCAAACAGAGTAGAAGACCTTATCCCCAAGCACATCACTCTTGACGATATATTCGCAACAGTAAGCTACTTTATCAACCTTTGCGAAGGCGTCGGTGAAGTTGACGATATAGACCACCTCGGAAACAGACGTATCCGTAGCGTAGGTGAGCTTTTACAGAACCAGTTCAGAATCGGTTTTGCAAGAATGGAAAGAGTTATCCGTGAAAGAATGGGACTTCAGTCACAGGAGGGCGACAAGGTAACTCCCAACGCTCTTATCAACATCCGTCCCGTTGTTGCGGCTATCAAGGAGTTCTTCGGTTCTTCGCCGCTTTCACAGTTCATGGATCAGAACAACCCTCTTGCAGAGCTTACTCATAAGAGAAGACTTTCAGCGCTCGGCCCCGGCGGTCTTTCCCGTGACCGTGCGAGCTTCGAAGTTCGAGATGTTCACTATTCCCACTACGGAAGAATGTGTCCTATCGAAACCCCCGAAGGTCCTAACATCGGTCTTATCTCTTACCTTGCTTCATTTGCAAAGATAAACAAGTACGGCTTTATTGAAGCTCCTTACCGTAAGGTTGACAAGGAAACAGGCGTTGTACTTGACGAAGTAACCTATATGACTGCCGATATGGAGGATAATTACGTTGTAGCACAGGCTAACGAGCCTCTTGACGAGCAGGGAAAATTCGCAAGAAAGCGTGTAAATGCACGTTTCCGTGAAGAAATTCTTGAAGTTGACCGTGACCGTGTAGACTACATGGACGTTTCGCCTAAGATGGTCGTTTCTGTCGCTACTGCGATGATTCCGTTCCTTGAGAACGATGACGCAAACCGTGCTCTTATGGGTGCGAACATGCAGCGTCAGGCCGTTCCGCTTATGGTAACACAGAATCCTATCGTAGGTACCGGTATGGAATACAAGGCAGCCGTTGATTCGGGTGCGGTTGTAGTAGCAAAGGAAGACGGTGTTGTAACAAAGTGCAGTGCCGACGAAATTGTTGTTACCGATAACAACGGTGTTGAACACAGCTACAAGCTGATAAAGTTCAAGCGTTCAAACCAGGGTACTTGCGTGAACCAGCGTCCCGCTGTTTCAAAGGGTATGGAGATAAAGGTCGGCGATGTTCTTGCTGACGGTCCCGCTACCAGCCAGGGTGAGATTTCACTGGGTAAGAATGCTCTTATCGGCTTCATGACATGGGAAGGCTACAACTACGAGGACGCCGTTCTTATAAATGAAAAACTCGTTTATAATGATGTCTACACATCAATCCATATAGAAGAATATGAGCTCGAATGCCGTGATACAAAGCTCGGACCGGAGGAGATAACAAGAGAGATCCCCAACGTTTCTGAGGACGCTCTTAAGGATCTTGACGAGCGTGGTATCATTCGTATCGGCGCAGAGGTTCACTCGGGCGATATTATGGTCGGCAAGGTTACACCTAAGGGTGAAACAGAGCTTACCGCAGAAGAAAGACTTCTCCGTGCTATCTTCGGTGATAAGGCAAGAGAAGTAAGAGATAATTCACTTCGTGTACCTCACGGCGAAAGCGGTATCATCGTTGACGTTAAGGTGTTCACAAGACAGAACTGTGATGAACTTTCACCCGGCGTAAATATGGTGGTAAGATGCTACATCGCACAGAAGCGTAAGATTTCTGTCGGCGATAAGATGGCGGGTCGTCACGGTAACAAGGGTGTCGTTTCCCGTATCTTAAAGCAGGAGGATATGCCTTTCCTTCCCGACGGTACACCGCTTGATATTGTACTGAACCCCCTCGGCGTTCCTTCACGAATGAACATCGGTCAGGTTCTCGAGGTACACCTCGGTTATGCTTGTAAGGCACTTGACTGGCAGATAATGACCCCTGTATTTGACGGCGCTCACGAAGCCGACATCAGAGCTTGCTTTGAAAAGGCTGAGGCTGAACGTGAAAACTACAAGGATAAGGATTCCGCAAAGATAGACTTCTCTAAGATTCCTATGCGTCCTGACTGCAAGACACAGCTTACAGACGGTCGTACAGGCGAGAAGTTCGACAGCCCTGTAACAGTAGGTTATATGTACTACCTCAAGCTCCACCACCTTGTTGACGATAAGATTCACGCACGTTCAACCGGTCCTTACTCACTGGTAACACAGCAGCCTCTCGGCGGTAAGGCACAGTTCGGCGGACAGCGTTTCGGTGAGATGGAAGTTTGGGCACTTGAGGCTTACGGTGCGGCTTATACACTTCAGGAAATCCTTACTGTAAAGTCGGACGATATAGTAGGACGTGTTAAAACTTACGAGGCAATCGTCAAGGGCGATCCCGTTCCTAAGGCAGGCGTTCCTGAGAGCTTCAAGGTTCTGTTCAAGGAGCTTCAGTCACTTGGTCTTGACATCAAGGTACTTGATGCTGACAAGAATGAGATTGATCTCAGACAGACTTATGAAGAAGACGATGAATACGGTCAGGCAGCAGGCGAGGATACATTTGAGTATGTAGCTGAGGATGGCTCTCTTGATGACGGTTTCACAACTAAGGATATAGACGAAGACAGCGAATTCTATGCCGATAAGGACGATGAAGATGATTTTGACATCGACTTCAACGAAAATGACGCTGACGACTCGTTTGACGAATAATCAGACGATGATTTAAGCATAGGCATTGACAGAAAAGCGTGTGTTATCACACATAAACTTCTATAGAAAGAATTGAGGTCTGTAAATTGGCATATAAAACATTTGATTCAATGAAGATCGGTCTTGCTTCTCCGGATCAGATCCGTGCATGGAGCTACGGCGTTGTTGAGCGTCCCGAAACAATCAACTACAGAACACAGAAGCCCGAAAGAGGCGGTCTGTACTGCGAAAAGATATTTGGTCCTACAAAGGACTGGGAGTGTTCCTGCGGTAAATATAAGAGAATCCGTTTCAAAGGTAAAATATGTGAGCGTTGCGGCGTTGAAGTAACACGCAACAAGGTAAGACGTGAGCGTATGGGTCACATAGAGCTTGCGGCTCCCGTATCGCATATCTGGTATTTTAAAGGTACGCCCAGCCGTATCGGTCAGGTACTTGATATATCGCCCAAAAGACTTGAAGAAGTTCTTTACTTCACAAAGTATATAGTTGTCGATCCCGGCGATACAGTTCTCACAAAGAAGCAGATACTCACAGAAAAAGAGTATGCTGATATGAGAGAGCGTTATGAGGATGATTTCAGAGCCGAGATGGGCGCAGAAGCTATCAAGGAGCTTCTTTGCGAAATCGACCTTGACAAGCTGTCCGAGGAGCTTAAGAAAGAGCTTGAGGATACACAGCAGGGTCAGAAGAGAGTAAAGTTATTAAAAAGACTTGATGTTGTTGAGGCATTCAGACTCAGCGGTAACCGCCCCGAATGGATGATACTCGACTGCATACCCGTAATTCCTCCGGATCTGCGTCCTATGGTTATGCTGGACGGCGGCAGATTCGCAACTTCCGACCTTAACGATCTGTACAGACGTGTTATCAACAGAAACAACCGTCTTACAAAGATGAAGGAGCTTCACGCACCCGACATTATCATCAGAAACGAAAAGAGAATGCTCCAGGAAGCCGTTGACGCACTTATCGACAACGGCAGACACGGCAGAGCGGTTACAGGCCCTTCAAACCGTCCTCTGAAATCTCTTTCGGATATGCTTAAGGGTAAGCAGGGACGTTTCCGTCAGAACCTTCTCGGTAAGCGTGTTGACTATTCAGGACGTTCTGTTATCGTAGTTGGTCCTGATCTTAAGATGGATCAGTGCGGTCTTCCTAAAGAAATGGCTATCGAGCTGTTCAAGCCCTTTGTAATGAAGGAGCTTGACAAGCGTGGTATCGCTAACAATATAAAGAGTGCAAGAAAGATGGTAGAGCAGGCTAAGGATCCTGCTGTATGGGATGCTCTTGAAGAAGTTATCAAGGATCACCCCGTACTGCTCAACCGTGCGCCTACACTGCACAGACTCGGTATTCAGGCATTTATGCCGGTACTGGTTGAGGGTCGTGCAATCAAGCTGCATCCGCTGGTTTGTACAGCGTTCAACGCAGACTTTGACGGTGACCAGATGGCAGTGCATCTTCCTCTGTCTGAGGAAGCACAGAACGAGGCAAGAACACTTATGCTTGCCGCAAAGAACCTGCTGAAGCCTTCAGACGGTCGTCCTGTTACAGTTCCTACTCAGGATATGGTACTCGGTTCTTATTATCTTACTATCGACAAGCCCGGCGAAAAGGGCGAGGGTAAAGTATTCCGTGACTTCAATGAGGCGATTATGGCTTACAATGAAGGGGATATTACAATCCACTCGGCTATCAAGGTTAGAGTTACCAAGGATGTAGGCGGAGATCATCCCGAAACAAAGATAATCGACGCTACTGTAGGACGTATTCTTTTCAACGAGCATATTCCTCAGGATTTGGGCTTCGTTGACAGAAACGACCCCGAAAAGAAGTTTGATCTCGAAATCGGATTCAAGGTAAGAAAGAAAGAGCTTGGAAAGATCATCGACAAGTGCCTTAAGGTTCACGGAACACCTATGACAGCACAGGTTCTTGATAAAATAAAGGCAATGGGTTACAAATACTCGACAAAGGCGGCAATCACAGTAGCTGTATGCGATGCTACAATACCGCCCGAGAAAAAGGATATTCTTGCAAATGCGGATGCACAGGTTCAGGAAATCAACGAGTATTTCAACAACGGTTTCATTTCGAATGCCGAAAGAAAATCTGCAGTGCTTTCAGTATGGAACCAGGCTACAACAGATGTTACAGTTGCACTGACAAAGGGTCTTGACGATTATAACCCCATCTATATGATGGCAGACTCAGGAGCCCGTGGTAGTACAAACCAGATAAGACAGCTTGCAGGTATGCGTGGACTTATCGCAAATACATCGGGTGAAACGATTGAAATCCCGATCAGAGCTAACTACCGTGAAGGTCTTAACATCCTCGAATACTTCATTTCTTCAAGAGGTGCGAGAAAGGGTCTTGCCGATACGGCGTTAAGAACAGCCGACTCAGGTTACCTTACAAGACGTCTTGTTGACGTATCACAGGAAGTTATCGTAAGAACCGATGACTGCGGTACTACAGACGGTATCGACATTTACGAGATTCGTGAAGGCAAGGAGCTTATCGAGTCGCTTGAAGAACGTCTTACAGGCAGATACCTTGCCGAAGATTTCACTGATGACAACGGCGAAGTCCTCGTTTCAAAGGATAAGCTGATAACGGAAGCTGATGCCAAGATGATAGTTGCATCGGGCGTAAAGACCGTTAAAATTCGTTCAGTTCTTACCTGTCACGCAGAACACGGCGTCTGCGCAAAGTGCTACGGTTCTTCACTTGCAAACGGCAAGAAGATTACAATCGGCGAAGCAGTTGGTATCATAGCCGCACAGTCTATCGGTGAGCCCGGTACACAGCTTACTATGAGAACGTTCCATACCGGTGGTATTGCATCGGCTGAAGATATTACACAGGGTCTTCCCAGAGTAGAAGAACTGTTCGAGTCACGTCGTCCCAAGAATGCCGCAATTATGGCTAAGCATTCCGGTAAGACAAGAATCGACGAGATAAAGAAAACCAGACACGTTATAATTACAACAGCTGACGGCGAGGAGCATCCTTATCCCGTACCTTTTGGCTACAAGCTGAAAATACAGGATGGTGATTTCATCGAAGCAGGTGAAACACTTACAGAAGGAAGCGTAAATCCTCACGATGTACTCGAGGTAAAGGGCGAGGAAGCAGTTCAGAACTACATTATCGCCGAGGTACAGAAGGTATATCGCTTACAGGGTGTTGACATCAACGATAAGCATATCGAAGTAATTGTTCGTCAGATGATGAGAAAGGCTCGTGTAACCAATCCCGGCAGCAGTTATCTGCTTCCCGGCTCGGTTATTGACAAGAATGAGCTTGTCAAGGTAAACAATGAGCTTGAACAGCGTAAGGAAGCCGGAGAACAGATTGAACCGGTAGAGTGCGAAGCTGTTCTTCTCGGTATCACAAAGGCTGCACTTGCAACAGACAGCTTTATGTCTGCCGCTTCATTCCAGGAAACCACAAGAGTTCTTACCGATGCTGCAATTCACGGCAAGGTAGATCCGCTGCTCGGTCTGAAGGAAAATGTTATCATAGGTAAGCTTATTCCCGCAGGCACAGGTCTTGAGGCAATGGAGAAGGAAAAAGAAGAAAGAGAAAAGGCAGCTGAAGCCGGCACTGAATCGGAAGAAAACGAATCAGACAGTGAAGAAGTTGGCAAAACTGCACAAAATTAAGTTGTAATTCAGTCCAAAGGCGACGATTGTTACAAAGTTTTTTCGGTAAAATGAAAAGGCTTGACAATCGCCGCCTTTTTGTATATAATATTTAAATGTGTGCAGAATAAATGCGTAAAAGCGTTATTCTGTGGCATAAATTTTTAATAATTTTGCAAGGAGGTGTAACATTTGCCAACCTTTAACCAGCTCGTTCGTAAGGGCAGAGCAGTTGCAGAAAAGAAGTCTAAGGCTCCCGCACTGCAGAAGAGCATGAACACTCTGAAGAAGGAAACAGTAGATATGTCTTCTCCCCAGAAGAGAGGCGTATGCACAGCTGTTCGTACTGCTACCCCTAAGAAGCCTAACTCTGCTATGAGAAAGATTGCCAGAGTAAGACTTTCCAACGGTTATGAAGTTACTGCTTATATTCCGGGTATCGGACACAAACTGCAGGAACACAGCGTTGTACTGATCCGTGGCGGCCGTGTTAAGGATCTCCCCGGTGTACGTTACCACATCGTCAGAGGCACACTTGATGCTCAGGGTGTTGACGGAAGAATGCAGGGCAGATCAAAGTACGGAGCTAAGCGTCCGAAGGCTGGTGCGAAAAAAGCGTAACTGATGACTTTTAGCCACTTTTGTGGAGTAATATATTATATTACCTCTGCAATTGGACGGCGGGAGTTAATCGCTTTCGAGTACCGATGATTTTCATTATTTATGAAGGAGGGAAGTAAAGTGCCAAGAAGAGGTAATGTTCCTAAGCGTGATGTATTACCCGATCCTATGTACGGCTCAGAGCTCGTAACAAGACTCGTAAACAATATCATGCTCGACGGCAAGAAGGGTGTTGCTCAGAAGATCGTATACGGTGCATTTGACATCGTAGCCGAGAAGTCAGGTAAGGGCGCACTTGAAGCTTTTGAAGAAGCTATGGAAAATATCATGCCTCAGTTAGAGGTAAAGGCACGCCGTGTCGGCGGTGCCACATATCAGGTTCCTATGGAAGTTCGTCCCGAAAGAAGAAGAACTTTAGGTCTGAGATGGATTACTCTGTACGCAAGACAGAGAAATGAAAAGACAATGAAGGAAAGACTTGCAAACGAGATCCTCGACGCTATGAACGGTCAGGGCGGAGCTTGCAAGAAGCGCGATGATACACACAGAATGGCTGAAGCTAACAGAGCTTTCGCACATTACAAGTGGTAATCAATAAAACGGAGGAAATATGGCTAGAGACGTAACTCTTGAAATGACCCGTAATATTGGTATCATGGCTCACATCGACGCAGGTAAGACAACTACGACCGAGCGTATCCTGTTCTACACCGGTATCAACCACAAGATCGGTGAGACCCACGACGGTTCTGCTACGATGGACTGGATGGAGCAGGAGCAGGAAAGAGGTATCACAATTACTTCTGCTGCTACTACTGCATACTGGAAGAAGCACAGAATCAATATTATCGATACTCCCGGACACGTTGACTTTACTGTTGAAGTTGAGCGTTCGCTGCGAGTTCTTGACGGTTCTGTTACAGTTTTATGTGCTAAGGGCGGTGTTGAGCCCCAGTCAGAAACTGTATGGCGTCAGGCAGACAAGTATCATGTTCCGAGAATGGCATACATCAACAAGATGGACATCATGGGTGCAGACTTCTATAATGTTGTAAGCATGATGAAGGACAGACTTAAGTGTAATGCTGTTCCGATACAGCTCCCTATCGGTGCCGAAGATACATTCAGAGGTATCGTAGACCTTATCGAAATGAAAGCTGACATCTACTATGATGATCTCGGTAAGGACATGCGTGTGGAAGAAATTCCGGACGACATGAAGGATAAGGCTCAGGAATATCACGATGCACTCATCGAGGCTGTTGCTGAGCAGGACGAGGAACTTATGAACAAGTACCTCGAAGGTGAAGAAATCACCGTTGAAGAAATCAAGGCTGTACTCAGAAAGGCAACGATCGACAATGAGATCGTTCCTGTAACCTGCGGTACATCTTATAAGAATAAGGGCGTACAGAAGCTCCTCGATGCTATCGTTGACTATATGCCCTCTCCTCTTGATGTTCCTTCTATCAAGGGTGTTAACCCCGAAACAGGCGAAGAAGTTGAAAGACATGCAGGCGATGATCAGCCGTTCTCTGCACTTGCTTTCAAGATTGCTACAGACCCCTTCGTTGGTAAGCTCTGCTTCTTCAGAGTTTATTCAGGTATCGTAGCAGCCGGTTCTACTGTTCTTAACGCAACTAAGGACAAGAAGGAGCGTATGGGACGTATTCTTCAGATGCACGCTAACCACAGAGCAGACCTCGAAGTTTGCTACTGCGGCGATATTGCAGCTGCTGTAGGTGTTAAGAACACTACAACAGGTGATACGCTGTGTGATGAAAACAATCCCGTAATCCTTGAGTCTATGGAATTCCCTGAGCCTGTTATCTCGCTCGCTATCGAACCCAAGACCAAGGCAGGTCAGGAAAAGATGGCTATTGCTCTTGCAAAGCTCGCAGAGGAAGACCCCACTTTCAAAACCTATACAAATGAGGAAACAGGTCAGACAATCATCGCCGGAATGGGCGAACTTCACCTCGAAATCATCGTAGACAGACTTCTCCGTGAATTTAAGGTTGAGGCTAATGTCGGCGCTCCTCAGGTTGCATATAAAGAGACAATCACCACTAATGCAGACGTTGATACAAAGTATGCACGTCAGTCAGGTGGTAAGGGTCAGTACGGTCACGTTAAGCTCCACGTTTACCCGAACGAGTCCGGTAAGGGCTATGAGTTCATTAACGCAATTGTCGGCGGTTCTATTCCTAAGGAATATATCCCCGCAGTTGACGCAGGTATTCAGGGTGCTTTACAGTCCGGTGTTCTTGCAGGCTATCAGACGGTAGACGTTAAGGTTGAGCTTTATGACGGTTCATACCACGAGGTCGACTCTTCTGAAATGGCATTCAAGATCGCAGGTTCAATGGCTATCAAGGAAGCATGCCGCAAGGCTAACCCCGTTATCCTTGAACCTATCATGAAGGTAGTTGTAACAGTTCCCGAAGAATATATGGGCGACGTTATCGGCGACTTAAGTTCACGTCGTGGTGAGATACAGGGTATGGAAGACAGAAACGGCGTTAAGCAGATTAATGCTTTCGTTCCTCTGTCAGAAATGTTCGGTTACTCAAACGATCTGCGTTCTAAGTCACAGGGTCGTGGTCAGTATGTAATGGAACCCAGCCACTACATTCAGGTTCCCAAGTCAATTGCAGATGGAATCATCAGCAAGAGAGCTAAGGACTAATAAAATTTTTCTGAAAGAGCAAAAAAGACTTGTTTTTTGAGAAATAATCTGATAAAATACTAAGTGTATGGAATACACATAATTAAAGGAGGAAAATTCCAATGGCAAAGCAGAAATTTGAACGTACCAAGCCCCACGTAAACATTGGTACAATCGGTCACGTAGACCACGGTAAGACTACTTTAACAGCAGCTATCACTAAGGTTCTTTCACTCAAGGGCTATGCTCAGTTCGAAGCATACGATATGATCGACAAGGCTCCCGAGGAGAGAGAGCGTGGTATCACAATCAACACCGCTCACGTTGAGTATGAGACAGACAAGCGTCACTACGCACACGTTGACTGCCCCGGCCATGCTGACTATATCAAGAACATGATCACAGGTGCTGCTCAGATGGACGGTGCTATCCTCGTTGTTGCCGGTACAGACGGTCCTATGGCTCAGACTAAGGAGCACATCCTTCTCGCTCACCAGGTAGGCGTTCCCGCAATCGTTGTATTCATCAACAAGTGCGATGACGTTGACGATCCCGAGCTTCTCGACCTCGTTGAGATGGATATCCGTGAGACACTTTCAGAGCACGACTTCCCCGGCGATGACGTCCCCGTTATCCGTGGTTCTGCTAAGGTTGCTCTTGATTGCCCCAGCAAGGACATCAACGCTCCCGAATATGCTTGCATCATAGAGCTTATGAATGCAGTTGACGATTACATTCCTACTCCTGATCGTAAGTCTGATCTCCCCTTCCTTATGCCTGTTGAGGATACTATGACAATTTCTGGTCGTGGTACAGTTGCTACAGGTAGAGTTGAGAGAGGTATCCTCAAGCTCAACGATACAGTTGAAATCACAGGTCTTACAGACGAGCCTAAGCAGACAGTTGTAACAGGTATCGAAATGTTCCGTAAGCTCCTTGACTTCGCTGAAGCAGGTGACAACATCGGTACACTTCTCCGTGGTATCCAGAGAAATGAAATCGAGCGTGGTCAGGTTCTCTGCAAGCCCGGTTCAATCCACCCCCACAAGAAGTTCAAGGGTCAGGTTTACGTATTAAAGAAAGAAGAAGGCGGACGTCATACTCCTTTCTTCTCAAACTACAGACCTCAGTTCTTCTTCAGAACAACTGACGTTACAGGCGTTATCACACTTCCCGCTGACAAGGAAATGTGCATGCCCGGCGATAACGTAACAATGGATGTTGAGCTTATCACTCCAATCGCTATCGAAGTAGGTCTTCGTTTCGCTA
>OJQL01001400.1_pt1 | contig 18212 bp, 16 predicted proteins | sample 1598731 | NCBI WGS metagenome assembly OJQL01 (sample SAMN03922510, study PRJEB24848) | human gut metagenome | isolation source: stool sample | host: Homo sapiens | place: Germany | collected 2010-02
TGACAGTCTTCAGCGCCGTCTTCTGCGCCTTGTTGCGAGCATTCTCAACCTTGGACTTCACGTCGCGCTTCATTGCGGACTTGATATTGGGCATTCCGTTTGCCACCTCCTCCTATAAAATTGCACAGGCTACTCGCCCGTGGATTGTTATTTTACCATTCAGAGCTATAAAAATCAAGGCTTTTTTACAATTTTACTTTGAAATTTGCATACGCTCCGCCCCGGGCGCCAAACTATACATTATCTTGTGTCACAGAGGTGCAGCAACGCAATGTACAGACGTTTCAGGACAGACCTCGCCGCCGAGCAGCGTGAGCTCACAGTCGGCGCTGGCGAGCTCAAGGGCGTGCGCGCGGAAACTCAGCAGCGCGGCGGCTTTGATGTCACCACCGTGGAGATACTCGACGAGGAGGGTGCGCGCTCATTATGTAAACCCATTGGCAAATATATAACGCTCGGCCTCGAGCCCCTGATGTGCCGCACATCGGAGGCGTTCGAGGACGCCGCCGGGCTGCTGGCCGAACTCATACGCGGCCTCCTCCCCGCCGACAGCGGAAAGGGCACGCTGGTTGCCGGGCTCGGCAACGACGAGATGACCCCCGACGCCGTCGGTCCGCTGGCCGTCAACTCCGTCATAGCTACGCGGCATCTCAAGCGCGGCATGCCCGAGGACTTCGCAGGGTTCACGACTGTGAGCGCCGTAAAGCCCGGCGTGCTCGGCACCACAGGTATAGAGTCCGCCGAGCTGCTGCGCTCTGCCTGCCGCGCAGCCGACCCCGCGCGGCTCATCGCTGTGGACGCCCTCGCCTCTGCCTCGCTCGAGCGCCTGTGCCGCACGGTGCAGCTCACTGACGCGGGCATAGTCCCCGGCTCCGGCGTCGGCAATGACAGGGCAGCCGTCAATCAGAAGTCGCTGGGCCTCCCTGTCCTGGCTATCGGCGTGCCCACCGTGGTCGACGCCTCCGCGTTCTCAGACTCACCCGACGCCGCCGGGATGTTCGTCACGCCGCGAGATATCGACGCCTCTGTCAGAGACGTAGCCAAGCTCATAGGCTACGGCATTAACCTGGCGCTGCACGACGGCTTGACCGTGGCGGATATCGACATGCTAAAGTCGTGAGCCGATGTTTCACGTGAAACAGGACGAAGCTCGCCGTTTCACGTGAAACATATTGAATATCCCGCGTGAAACTGCTATAATCGCAGAGAGAAAAGAGGGATAGTATATGGGCAAGATAATAGCCGTCGCAAACCAGAAGGGCGGCGTTGGCAAGACCACCACATGCGTCAATGTGGCCGCAGCGCTTGCCAAGCGGAACCGAAAAGTGCTGCTCTGCGACTGCGACCCGCAGGGGAACAGCACCTCAGGCATGGGGGTCAGTAAGGAGCACGCGCCCAATGTCTACGACCTGCTGGTCCGCGGCGCAGACGCCTCGGACTGCATCGTCAAGACCCAATACGGCGATGTGCTGCCGTCCAACAAGGAGCTCTCCGGCGCAAGCGTGGAGCTCGTGGACATGGACAACCGCGAGTACGTGCTAAAGACACGCCTGCTCAGCGCCGAGGAGACCTACGACTACATATTCATCGACTGCCCGCCCTCGCTGGAGCTGCTGACGGTCAACGCGCTGGCCGCAGCCGACAGCGTGCTCATACCCGTCCAGTGCGAATACTACGCGCTTGAGGGCATAGCCGATCTGATGACTACAATAAAACTGACCAAGAAGCGGTTGAATCCCTCACTCGAGATACAGGGCATCGTGCTCACAATGTATGATTCCCGCACAAATTTCTCCGAGCAGGTGGCCGCTGAGGTCGAAAAGTTCTTCGGTACTTCGGTCTACAAGACGAGGATACCGAGGAATGTCCGCATAGCAGAGGCGCCGAGCCACGGCGAGCCGGTCATAAAGTACGACCGCATCTCCAAGGGCAGCAGGGCGTATCTGCATCTGGCGGACGAGTTCATAAGAAGGGAGGAGTGACCGTGGCGGCAAAAAAGGGCCTCGGAACGGGGCTTGACGTGCTCTTCGGCGACAGTTCACGCGAAGAGGAGAAGCCGCAGGGCGTGCTGGAGCTGCCGATCGCGAAGGTCGAGCCGCGAGACAACCAGCCGAGAACGGTCTTTGACGAGGAGGCGCTCTCAGAGCTGGCCGAATCTATACGCGAATACGGCGTCATACAGCCCGTTACCGTGCGAAAACTGGACTCCGGCTACTATCAGCTCATCGCCGGCGAGCGCCGCTGGCGGGCGGCGAGGCTTGCGGGCCTGACGGATATACCGGCGCGCGTTATAGAGGCCGACGACAAGCTGACGACCGAGCTGGCGCTTGTGGAAAACCTCCAACGCGAGGACCTGAATCCTGTCGAAGAAGCACAAGGCTATCGGACGCTGATGGAGGAGTACGGTCTCACGCAGGACGAGGCGGCGCAGAGGGTTGGGAAGTCCCGCCCTGCAGTAGCAAACGCGCTCAGGCTGCTGTCGCTGGCGCCGGAGGTGCTGCAATTCGTGGAGCAGGGCCTGCTCTCAGCCGGACACGCAAGGTCACTTGTCACGGTCAAGCCCGAGGAGCTGCAGATAGACGCCGCAAGGCAGGTAATGAAGAACGGCCTCTCCGTGCGGCGCACAGAGGAGCTTGCAAAGCGGCTCATGCGCGCCAAGCCCGAGGCTGAGGACGATGGCGCTATACGGGTGGACTACGCAGCAGAGGTGACAAGGAGGCTCGAGAGGGCGCTCGGCCGCCGCGTGCTGCTCAGCGAAAACGGCAAGAAGGGCCGGATAGTGCTCGAATATTACGGCGCAGACGACCGCGAGAGGCTTATCGAGGCCCTCGCCGGTTTGAATAAAGAATGATTGAGGGGAAAGGGAAACATGCTAGACATCAAATTTGTACGCGAGAATCCGGATGCGGTGCGCGAGAACATAAAGAAAAAGTTCCAGGACGAGAAGCTGCCGCTGGTCGATGAGGCCATCGACTATGACGCGCGCCTGCGCGCCGCAATAACCGAGGCCAACGACCTGCGCGCCTCGCGCAATGCGCTGTCCAAAAAGGTCGGTATGCTGATGGGCCAGGCCAAAAAGGACCCCTCCAAGCTGGAGGAGGCCGAGAGCGTGAAGGCCCAGGTCAAGGCCCAGGCCGACCGTCTCGCTGAGCTCGAGGCCATGGAGTCCGAGCTGGAGGAGAAGCTCCGCGCCGTCATGATGCGCATTCCGCAGATGATAGACCCCAGCGTGCCCATCGGGCCCGACGACTCCTATAATGTGGAAGTGCAGCGCTTCGGCGAGGCCAAAGCGCCCGAGTTTGACATCCCCTATCACACTGAGATAATGGAGAGTTTCGGCGGCATAGACCTCGACGCCGCGCGCCGCGTGTCCGGCAACGGTTTCTATTATTTGGTAGGTGATATTGCCCGTCTGCACGAGGCTGTGCTGGCGTATGCGCGCGACTTCATGATAGACCGCGGGTTCACGTATGTCATTCCGCCGTTCATGATACACGGCAACGTGGTCGAGGGCGTCATGTCCTTCCCGGAGATGGACGCGATGATGTACAAGATAGAGGGCGAGGACCTGTATCTGATAGGCACGTCGGAGCACTCGATGATAGGCCGGTATATAGACCAGATCATCCCGGAGGCGCAGCTGCCGCTGACGCTGACGAGCTATTCCCCCTGCTTCCGCAAGGAGAAGGGCGCGCACGGCCTGGAGGAGCGCGGTATATACCGCATCCACCAGTTTGAGAAACAGGAGATGATCGTTCTCTGCCGCCCCGAGGACAGCATGATGTGGTACGACAAGCTGTGGCACAACTCGGTGGACCTGTTCAGGAGCCTGGACATCCCAGTGAGGCAGCTGGAGTGCTGCTCGGGCGATTTGGCGGACCTGAAGGTGAAGAGCTGCGACATCGAGGCCTGGAGCCCGAGGCAGGGCAAGTACTTTGAGGTGTGCAGCTGCTCGAATCTCGGCGACGCTCAGGCGCGCCGCCTGAAGATAAGGGTCCGCGGCGAGGACGGCAAGCTGTATCTGGCCCATACGCTGAATAATACCTGCGTCGCTCCCCCGCGCATGCTCATCGCCTTCCTCGAGAACAATCTCAACGCGGACGGCACCGTGGATATCCCCGAGGTCCTGCGCCCCTATATGGGCGGCAAGGCCAAGCTGATCCCCAATAAATAAACCCAGCCGCACTTTTCGCTGCGCGAAGCGCGAATGAAAGTTTCGTCCACCTTTTCAAAGGTGGCAGAGTCCAGGGACAGCGTCCCTGGCCGCGCTCCGCAGAGCGCGGAACCCCCTCTTGCTCATAAAAGCGCAGGAGGGGGTCCAAGGGGGAACCCTCGCCGGGGGTTCCCCCTTAAATCATACTAAAGTAAAAAACCCGCCCGTCCAAGAGGACGAGCGGGCTTTTCATGTACTCACGAAGGAGTTACAGCTGCTTGTTGGCGTTGATCTTGACGCCGGGGCCCATGGTGGAGGCGGTGACGCAGCTCTTGATATACTGGCCCTTGGCGGCGGCGGGCTTGGCCTTGATGATGGCGCCGATGAGGGCGTTGTAGTTCTCAACGAGCTTCTCGGGGCCGAAGCTGACCTTGCCGATGGGGCAGTGGATGATGTTGGTCTTGTCGAGCCTGTACTCGATCTTACCGGCCTTGGCTTCCTGGATGGCCTGGGTGATGTTGGGGGTGACGGTGCCGGCCTTGGGGGAGGGCATGAGGCCCTTGGGGCCGAGCAGCTTGCCGAGACGGCCGACGACGCCCATCATGTCCGGGGAGGCGATGACGGTGTCGAAATCGAACCAGTTCTCGGACTGGATCTTCTGGACGAGATCCTGGCCGCCGGCGTAGTCGGCGCCGGCCGCCTTGGCCTCCTCCTCGCGCTCGGGCTTGCAGAAGACGAGGACGCGGAGGGTCTTGCCAGTGCCGTTGGGCAGCACGATGGCGCCGCGGACCTGCTGGTCGGCGTGACGGGAGTCAACGCCCAGCTTCACATGGAGCTCGACGGTCTCGTCGAACTTGGCGGGAGCGGTCTTGACGATCAGCTCCATGGCCTCATTGGTATCGTACAGAGCAGCGCGGTCGATCTGCTTGGCGCTCTCCTGATATTTCTTGCCTCTAAACATTGTTCACACCCTCCTTACTCGCCCACGACGACGCCCATGGAGCGGGCAGTACCGGCGATCATGCTCATAGCGGCCTCGATGCTGGCGGCATTCAGGTCGGGCATCTTGGTCTCAGCGATCTTGCGCACGTCTTCCTTGCTGATGGTAGCGACCTTGGTCTTGTTGGGCACACCGGAGCCGGACTCGATGCTGCAGGCCTTCTTGATGAGCACGGCGGCGGGGGGGGTCTTGGTGATGAAAGTGAAGGAACGGTCAGCGTAGACGGTGATGATGACGGGGATGATCATGCCCACGTCGTTCTTGGTCCGCTCATTGAATTCCTTGGTGAAAGCGGCGATGTTCACGCCATGCTGGCCCAGAGCGGGGCCAACAGGGGGGGCCGGCGTCGCCTTGCCGGCGGGGATCTGAAGTTTTACGTATCCAGTTACTTTCTGTGCCACGAAAGAGCACCTCCATATGAAAAATGTGGTTGGATATGGACCAGCTCAGGCCGTGCCCGGCGGGTCCAACTGGCGGGACGGACCGTTCCGTCCCTCCCACGGGCCGCGTCTGCACGCGGCAGGATTGTGTATTCGTCGGCAGCGTCAGATGTGTATAAGAGACAGGGGTCAGGCTTTAACAGGCTCCACCTGGTCCAGCTCCAGCTCCACGGGGGTCTCCCGTCCAAACATGGACACCACCACACGGACCTTGCTGCGGTCCAGGTCGATCTCCTCCACTGTGCCCAGGAAGGACTCCAGGGCGCCATCGGTGATCTTGACGCTGTCTCCCACCTCGTAGCCCACCACGATCTCGCGCTTCTCCACGCCCAGGGCGGCGATGTCACTCTCAGACAGGGGGATGGGCTTGTTGCCGGAGCCCAGGAAGCCGGTGACGCCGCGAATGTTGCGCACGATGTGCCAGCACTCGTCGGTCATGACCATCTTCACCAGCACATAGCCGGGGAAGACCTTGCGCTCCACCTCTTTGGGCCCGTTGTCTGTGATCTCGGTGACGGTCTCCAGGGGGATGCTGATCTCGTGGATCAGATCCTGAAGACCGCGGTTTTCCACGTACTTCTCAATGGTGGCCTTCACCGTATTTTCGTATCCGGAATAGGTGTGGACCACATACCACTGCGCGCCGTCAGACATATTCGCCACCTATCAGCGGAACAGGCCGAGCAGGAACTCGATCAAAGCGCCGGCCACCGCGTCAAAGAGCCAGATGAAGATGCCCACCACGATGACGCAGAGGATGACGATCCCGGTGTTGTTCATCGTCTGCTTGAAGCTGGGCCACTGGACCTTCTTCAGCTCGCTCTTCATGTCCTTGAGCCACTTGCCGATGCGGGCGAAAATACTGGGCTTCTTCTGCTTTTCAGGCTTCTTGTCCTTCTTCGCCTTGTCGGCCTTTTCGGAAGCGGAGGCAGAGCCCTGGCCCTGCTCCATCTTTTCGTTTTCAGACATTCAGTTACCCTTCTTTCCTTTCAGCCATCTGGAGACGCATTACTTCGTCTCGTTGTGGACGGTATGCTTTCTGCAGAAGGGGCAGTACTTGTTCAGCTCCAGACGGTCGGGGGTATTCTTCTTGTTTTTCATGGTGTTGTAGTTTCTCTGCTTGCACTCAGAGCACCGCAGGGTGATCTTGATGCGAGCACCGGCCTTGCTTGCCATATGTTCGGCACCTCCTTTAAGTATTGCGGAGAACGGCCGGTCCGGGCCGCCCCGCTGATGTGAGCCAACAGCAAAAAAAGCTGGATCAGGCTCTGAAAGCCGAATCCAGCCATACGAGACACAGCAGGGCTGTGTCTGACATGCTCACGGTGGGATCCGGCGATTGCCTCCCTGTGTCCCGAGAGATGGGGGAGGGGTGCCTGCGCATACACCGTAAAAATGCGCAGAACAAAAAAGCCCCTTTTCACAGGTAGTGTCACTATAACACAAGGAAAGCGCGGCGTCAAGAGGAAATTGGGCGGACAGGGTTGTTTTTTTGCGGGGAGTGCGGTATAGTACAGTTGACAAAAAAACGCGGAGCGGGAGAGGGGGGAGTTTATGCGGATCATGGCCATCGACTACGGCGATGCCCATACCGGCATCGCCATTTCCGACCCTACCGGCTTCCTCACCGGGACTACCACGACTATCCACAGCAGAAAGGCGGAGGAAGTGGCAGGAGAGATCGCCCGGCTGGTCCAGGAGCACGGTGTGGAGGAGCTGGTGATGGGGTATCCCCGGAACATGGACGGCACCGAGGGTCCCCGGGCGGAGCTGTACCGGGACTTCGCAGCCCTGGTGGAGGACACCGCGGGGCTCCGGCCCGTGCTCTGGGACGAACGGCGGACCACCGTGGACGCCCACCGTATCCTGTTTGAGGCGGGAAAAAACGCCAGAAAGCGAAAAAAGACGGTGGATGCGGTGGCGGCCTCCCTGATTTTGGAGGGATATCTGGATCACAGAAGGCTGCGGGGCTGAGGAGGCCTCTCAGCCCCCTATATTATGGACAGAAGAAAGGAGAATGATTCCATGGCATTTATTCTCAACGTGACCTATACCATGAAGCCCGGGCTGCGGGCGGAGTTCCTGCGGGAGGTGTCCGAGCACGGCATCCAGAAGGCGGCGCTGGCAGAGGAGGGATGCCTCCAGTACCAGTATTTTGAGGCTGTGGACGAACCAGACAAGCTGCTGCTGGTGGAGCGGTGGACCGAACGAAAGGCCCAGGAGGTCCATATGACTCAGCCCCATATGGTCCCCCTGAAGGAGATCAAGGAGCGCTGCGTGGCAGACAGCTTGGTGGAGAAATTTGATGCCTGACCCGCGGTAATGACGCAGGGAGAAAGACAAGGAGGAACAGAAAATGGAGATGCAACGCGTGTGGGCGGTCTATTTCAGCGGTACCGGGACCACGGAAAAAGTAGTGACCCGGATGGCGAAGATCGCGGCGGAGGATCTGGGGGCGGAGTATAAGACCTTCTGCTTCAACCTGCCTAAGGACCGGGAGGGGGAGCTGTCCTTCGGGCCGGGGGATCTGGTGATTTTCGGCACCCCGGTGTATGCCGGGCGGGTGCCCAATCTGCTGCTGCCCTATATCCGGGACAAGGTGAAGGGAAACGGGGCCCTGGCTGTGCCGGTGTCTCTGTTCGGCAACCGGAATTTTGACGACGGGCTGATCGAACTGCGCAACGTGCTGGAGGCGGACGGCTTTCACACCGTGGCGGGCGGCGCTTTCGTGGGGGAGCACTCTTTCTCCAGGACCCTGGGGGCGGGCCGGCCCGACGCCCAGGATATGGCACTGGTAGAGGAGCTGGCTCACAAGACGGCGGAGAAGGTGAAAGGTCTGGAGCGGGCCCCAGAGATCCCCGCCTATGTGGCGGGCTGTGACCCCATCCGTCCCTACTATACCCCCAGGGACCGCCACGGGGAGCCCATCAAGGACTTTTTGAAGGCCAAGCCGGTGACTGACTCGGACAAGTGCGTCAAGTGCGGCCTGTGTGCCCGTCTCTGCCCCATGGCAGCCATCGACCCCAACGACGTGTCCAGTGTGGTGGGGAAGTGCATCAAGTGCTGTGCCTGCGTGAAGAAGTGCCCCAAGGGCGCCAAGTACTTTGACCACGAGGGCTATCTGTACCATCAGCACGAGCTGGAGGAGCTCTATGCCCGGCGGGCGGACAGCGAGATCTTTATTGAGATGTGACGACAGCAGAGGAGAGCAGAAGAGTGCCATGCTGGACAAGTGTGTGAGTCATGCTGCACAGCCTGCAAAAAAGGCTTCACAGAGTTTGACATGTGCAGGTACAAAAAATCAAGTCTATTCGGAAAGTGACAGCACCACTTTTTCGACAAATCAGGGCCGGCGGAGCAATGCTCCGCCGGCCTTCCTCAGAGATACAAGAATAAAAAGAAATAACCCCTGACTGTTGCACCCTCGGTTCACTCACAGTCAGGGGTTATTTCTGTCCATTCTTGTTATCTAACATCAATTGTTTACCTCTCTTTCTACAGATTCGCGCGACCACGTTTTTTGCTCTTTAGCAGTCTCCGGAACACTGTTGCACAACCAGTTTCATTTTGCACCCAACGCTTCGGTGCTCCCTCATACATGAGGCATTGTCTGTTGGAACGTTCCTTTTCGCTTGCTGAGATGCTTTTTCTGTGGCAACGCGTGGGGCTCAGATGTCGTGCGCGCGCTTCGCTGAGATGCTGTTCTTTTGCTGACCACTGCCGGCATGGACTTCATCGCCTGGAACCGCTTACATCAGGAAAAGATTTGATGCATGTTACGCATCCCCTTGTCTGGGGGAGTGACATCTGATCAATCAGACTTCTTAAAACATTGGACTCATCCTTTCTGGCTATAATGTACCACAAAGACAGGCGGATGTCAAGAGGTTTTGTGGAAAAAATATAAAATTTTTCAAAAAGGATGCGGCCCCCGGGGGCTGTCCCAGGGGCCGCGGGTATCAGCGGGAGGCATCCGGGGCTGGGTCGCCACGGAGGGAGAGAAAGTAATCGTAGTAGGGCTTGAGGAAGCGGAAGCTCTCCTCCGCCTCCCCAGCCAGCTCGGGGGTGAACAGGGAGCCCTCGCAGTTGCGGTCCCAGGTCAGGGCGATGTTTTTCCGGTTGTACCAGGGAAAGAGCAGGGGGCCGGGGTCCCCTTTGGGGCGTTTGTACATCTCGCCCTCCAGCACAAATCGGTGCTGCCGGCTGAGCCGGCGGGCCAGCTTCTCCATAGGGGCCGGGTCCCGGTCGATGCGGGAGCGGAACTTGGCCATGGTGACGGGCTCGGCGCCGTAATAGCCCATCCCCAGGCTGTGATACTCCGGCGCGATCTCAAAATAGAAGGCGGGGACATGGGTCCACCCCTCCTGCTCGGGCCGGATGGTGAACCACAGGTGGTCCTTGTAGGGGCCGCGGCCGTGGAGCCGCCGTGCATCCCGGTAGATGCGGGAGACATGAAGGTTCAGCTGCTCCTTTGGATAGGCGGCGGTCATGGCGGCATGGACCTGGCGGCCCAGCTCCTGGAGGGGGGCGATGACCAGATCCAGATACTCCTGCTTGTGGGCCTCGAACCAGCTGCGCTCATTGTTGAATCGGACGCCCCACAGAAAATCCACGGCGCCCTGAGAAAAACCTTGAAACATAGGAAACGGACCTCTTCTGTATGGTAAGATATGTGCTCAATAGCCGGGCGGAAGCTTCCCGGCGGGGATCTCATACCCGTAGTGGTCCTCCTCCGGGGAGGACTGAGCGGGGCCGTCAGCCGCCCCGTCCCCTGTGTCGGGCGCGGGGATATCCTCCGTGGGAGCGGAGGAGCTGCTGCCGGACTCCCCGGCAGACGTCTCGCTGTCAGTTCCTGTGCCGGCGGCAGGCTCACCGCCGGTGCCTCCCCCGGACTCTGTTCCGGTCTGCGTCCCAGTGCTGGTGCCGGCCCCGGTCTCTGCCCCGGTTCCGGGCTGGGCGCCGGGCTTGGGGGGGACCCCGTCTACCCAGGTGGAGGGATCGCCGTCAGCGGGATTGTAGAGGATGGTGGTGGGGCGCATCTTATAGGTGCTGACCCCCAGATCCTGCTTCTCCACCAAGGTGCCGTCCTTCTCATAGATGACACGCCAGGCGCGGGCAGAGCGGCCGGTGTAGGCGTTCTGCTTGGCATCCACCTTAGTGGTGCCCTGTGGGATGGACTCGTCGGCCCGGTACTGGGTGGTGGGGGATACAAAGTCGAACTGGGTGCGCTCCGGCACGGCGTACCGGCCGTCCACATTGGTGCCGTAGAGCTTGACAGTGAGGTAGCGCAGGCCGTTCTTGTCGTAGCTCTCAGTGACGATCTTCACCGGGTAGTCGGTGTTGTTTTTGAAGCGGAAGTCGGACAGGCCGAAGTAGACGGTGGCGTCCATGCCGTCAGGGACGTAGCCCACGGAGTACATGTGGGCGTGGCGCTCCACGATCTCCAAGGTGGTGTGGAGGACGGCGTAGTAGATGGTGGAGGAGGTCTGGCAGATGCCGCCGCCGGTCTCGTCCACGGAGGCGCCGCCGGAGTAGACGGGAGCGGGGAGATAGCCCTTGTCGGCGGAACGGCTTCCGGTGGTGTTGTTGTAGGAGAATTCCTCGCCGGGCATCAGGATCACGCCGTTGCAGGCCTCAGCGGACAGCTTCACGTTGAACTTCCGGTTGGAGGAGCCGCTCACCTGGCTGGTACCCTGCCCCAGCAGGTCGGCAAAGAGCCGGTCGGCCAGTATCTCCTGGGTGATGTCGGGCTGAGTGACGGTGAGGGGGACCTCCACGGTCTCTCCCTCCTGGGCCTGCTGGAACAGGCGCTGGGCCTGGGCGGTGTCAAAGTCCACCCCCACGGTGTGGGGCAGCACCTCGCAGGTATCCGGATCGATGGCTGCGTTGGCCGCCTCAGCGTACAGCTCCCCGTGGATGGCCTGGAAGTCCGGCTCCTGAGGAGCGGAATCCAGGATGGGGAGCTGGACCGTGTCCGCCTGACCCTGGGCCAGGAGTTGAGCGTAGGCAGACTTCACCGCCTCCTCCGCTCCCTGGCGGTCCACCGAGCGGTGGGTGTGCCCCTTTACCAGGGTCAGGGTGCCCGCCTCCAAGTCTGCGGTGTAGCCATCCTCGCTGCCGCCGCTGCCCAGGGCACTGTCAGCGGCCTGGAGCTGGCGCTCCAGCTCTGTACGGCCCGCCTCTGTCAGTTGGACCTGATCGGCACCAAGGTCCTGGGCAGCGCCGAACAGGTGGCGCAGGTACTGGGCCCCCCCGGTGAAGAAGCTGCCGCGTCCCACAGACAGGGACGCCTGGGCCAGGGAGGCGGCGTCCACCTGAAAGGATGAGCCGTCCAGCGTACCGATATAGCCGTCGCAGCTCAGGCCCACGGCCCAGCCGGAGCCAGCCTGCTGGGCGACGGAAAGATTCTCGTTGATGGCCTGCTCCGCCTCAGCCTGGGTCATGCCGGACAGGTCCAGTCCGGCGGCGGTGACGTTGGGCAGGATGGTGTCCGAGGCGCTGACCCAGCCGCACAGGCCCAGGTAGGCGGCAAGGAGGACAGCCAGGATGGCGGCCGGGACCCAGACGGCTGGGCCGGGCTTTCCGCCGCTTTTTTTCTGTACACGTGCTCCGTCCATGAAAACTCCCCTTCCTGTCCCACTCAGCCCAAGAACCCACGGACAGGTCAAATAATTTCAGACTATATTATAGCATCCTACGTTTCAGAATGTAATTACAGAACAGTTACAGTTGACCGTCCAAATTTCCCCGGATTTCCTCAATTTTGAAAAATATTTTTAGGAGGTTTACTTTTCACCTTCCCGGCAGTATGATAGAATAGTGTATGTGGAAGAGAGAGGGCCAGACCCAGAAGAGAAATTTTCAAGGAATTTTAAGAAAAAATCAATGTTGTTTTGGGATGGGTCTGGTATTCTATACAGCAGAACACCAGGGGAGGCAGAATGATGGCATATTACGGAGATCAGGGAAATGAGAACTACGGCGGAAAATGGGAGCCCCGCAGGAGCTCTGGCGGAGGGATGAGTGACCTGCCGTACTGGATCTTGGCGCTGGTCTTTCTGTTTGCCTTCCCGCCGGTGGGCGTGCTGATGATCGCTCTGAGGCTCTTCGGCGGCGGGAAGCGCCGCGTGGCCCGGGGGCGCCATCCCTATTATATGCAGCGGGATGGGCAGGCCCCCGTGGGGGCCCGGACCACTGTCAGTGAGCCGGCACGGAGCCAGGAAAAGACCGGCCGGAGGGAGAAAAAGCGCCAGGAAGGGAAAGCGGAACAGGATATGTCCCCGGTGTGCCTGGACGTAGTGGAGAAGATGGCCAAGCGGGGCCGGAGGCTGATCCAGGTGGGCGGGATCATTACGGCGGTCTTCGCCTTCACGGTGCTGGCCTGCCTGGGTAATGCGTCCTACTGGCTCCTCCACGGCGACGCGATCTGGTTCTGGGACCAGCTGCTGAACGCCATCCCCCTGCTCTGCTTCCTGGGCGGCGGTGCCGGCGTGCTGTGGGCCGGCCTGCGGAAAAAGAAGCAGGTGCGCACCTACCGGAACTATCTGGCCATGATCGGCCGCCGCCAGACCATCTCCATCTCGACGCTGGCGTCCGCCACCGGTGCCTCCCCGGCCAAGGTGCGGGACTGCCTGGAGGATATGCTGGATGACGGGCTGTTCCCCCTGGGTTTCCTGGACTACGGCGGGGACCGGCTGGTCCTCTCCGGTGAGGGGCTGAACGACCCGGCCCCGGCACAGGAGGAAAAGACGGAGGAGAAGAAGGCTGCCCCGGTGGACGAGGAGAACGCGGTGCTGGCCGAGATCCGGGCGGTGAACGACTCCATCGAAGACGCGGCCCTCTCGGCGCAGATCGACCGCATCGGGGTCATCACCGCCAAGATCTTCGAGTATCAGAAGAGCCACCCGGAAAGGTCTGCCCAGCTCCATGCCTTTCTGAGCTATTACCTGCCCACAACCCTGAAGATCCTCCGGGCCTATGCCCAGCTGGAGTCCCAGGGCGTAGAGGGGGAGAACATTGCCGCCGCCATGAGCCGGATCGAGGGGATGATGGGCAAGGTGGTGGAAGGCTTCGAGAAGCAGCTGGATCAGCTCTTTCAGGGGGATGCTATGGACATCACCACCGACGTGGCGGTTCTGGAGCAGATGCTCCAGAAGGATGGACTGTCCTCCTCCGGCGGGATGCAGATTGGAATTTGACTGATTCAAAGGCCGCGGGGATCTTCCCCGCGGCCTTCACGTTTCTTCTTTTACCCGACCGAACAGCTCGGACAGGCCGATGAGGATGAGAAAGCCCCCAAAGAGCTTTCGGAGCAGGTCCACGTCCAGGGCTGTGGCGGCCCATGAGGCCAGCGCGGCGCAGAGCAGGCCGGCGGAGATGGCAGGGAACAGAAGCCCCTTTTCCACATATCCGTTTTTCAGGTGGGCGGGCAGGGCGGTGAGTCCGGCGGGGAGAAAGTACAGCAGATTGATGCCCTGAGCCAGGTGCTGGTCCAGTCCGGCCAGGGTGGTCATATAGACCAGCAGAAGGGTGCCGCCCCCCACGCCGAAGCCGGACAGGACCCCGGTAGCCGCCCCCACCAGCAGGGGGATCAGCCAGCCGCTCACAACAGACACCTCAGGCCGCCCCAGATGAGCAGGGCCTCGAAGCCCCGCTTCAGCCACGGGAGCCGGACGCCCTTGAACAGCCGTCCTCCGGCCCAGCCGCCCACAGTGCCGCCGATGAGATAGGGCAGGGCGGCGGAGAGATCCAGTCCGCCCCGGAGGAGATAGACGGCTGCCGACAGGGCGCACAGGGGCAGGATGACCGCCTCAGCCAGCCGGCCCAGAGTCAGATTCCGGCCGTAGAGTGCCCGGTACTCCCGCTCCAGGGTGCCGATCACATCCCGGGCGGACTCCAGGCAGCAGCGGGAGAGTTGGAAGACGGCCTCCTCCCCGCACTCTTTGGCGAAGGGAGGGACGGCATAGGGCAGGATGTGGTTGATTCCCGGCAGCAGGCCGGGGACTGGGGGCCGGGAGCGGCGCACTGTGTTGCCCCCGATGAAGGGGTACAGGGTGGCCTCCACGAACCACTGCCGCAGAGAGGGCAGGAAGTACACGCTGTCTACCGGCCGCTTCTGCTGACTCATCAGGTCCCGGCCGTAGCCGGAGAGGATGCCCACCAGGACAAGCTGGATGTCCACCCCCTCCTGGCGCAGGACGGGGTCCAGGGCCTTGATGCGCACCCCGGGGTGCATCAGGTCGTCCACCAGGATGACGGGCCGGTCAAAGGATTTGATGGTGCGCACCTGGCAGGGGATGGAGGCGTAGTTGGGAAATGCCTCGATGGTGCTCTCGCTGAGGTCAGGGGAGTACACCCGGTCGGTGTGGATGGTCTTGGTGACCGTGTTGGGCACAGTCTTGCCCCGGAGCAGCTTACCGAAGGGGACGCACATATATTTCCCCAGCTTCCGGGGGGTGGTGGGCTCCTGGGGCACCTGGTTGAACTGGGTGATCATCCGCAGCAGCCGGTGGTGGATCACGTCGGCAGACAGGGTGAGGACCAGGTTGCCTGGATACAGGCCGGTGAGGGCGGTCTCGAGCCGCTGGTGTCCCCGCCGGATGGCGGCGAGCACCCTAGGGTTGCGGCTCAGGGGCTCCTGAATGGTGGTCTCCAAATTCTGGAGCAGCACCACCGGGGCCCGCAGATCGGCCTCCAGCGGCCCCCCATCCCGGCGGATGAAGCCCTGCCGCCGGAAGAGCTCCTCTGTCTCCGGGGGGCACAGCCCCTCGTGGGGGTGGAAGACAGCGTAGACGCACTCCGCCTCCAGGGCGTGGGAGAGCACCTCACTGACCAGCAGCTGGGCATAGTCCTTCTCCTGCTCCTCTTCGGCGGCCAGGCCGGTGATGAACAAAGTTTTACCTCCCGCCCGCAGGCGCACCTGGTCCGCCAGATCGGCGTTTTGAAACGCGGAGTAGAGGTCGGCTGTAGACAGATAGCGGAAGCTGAGCCAACCCAGCATGGGCTCCCCGCCCTCCCGACGGTGGCGCAGCACCAGCAGCTGGTCCCCGTCCCGGAGGATAGCGGTCCGCAGGCTCTCCCGCTCCCGGTGCCCAGCAGTGACATCGGCCACCAGCAGGGGGTCCGGCCGCTCCACCCACTGGAAGGACAGGTCCCGGGCGTTGAGCAGGGGCTTGTCCTGGGTGTCGCGGAGGTACAGGCCGTTCTGATAGATGAAGTCCTGGATCACCGGGTCGATGAAGGTGGAGATGTCCCGGTTCATGTCCACGTTCTCCCGGATACGGGTAGAGCTGATGTCCTCCAGGTGGGGGGGCAGCTGGAGCTGGATCACTTTTCCGGTGATGCCCAGCTCCTTTCCCTCCGGCAGGGGGGGCTGGCCCGCCCTGCGGAAGATGATGTGGTCCATGGAGTGGACCGACCAGTCCACAGGGGCGGCCTGATAGGCGCTGGCGTGGCCCACCACATCGCTGCCCACCACCAGATAGACCTCCTGGCCGGGGAAGAGCTCCCGCAGGCGGCGCAGGTCCCTGGGGTTGGACAGGTTCACCGGGATATCGTTGGGAAACAGGTGGATGTGGAAGTCCCCGGCGATGGACAGGTTGACGATCTGCCGGCGGATCATGTGGGGCTGGGGCTTTTTGGACCAGGAGAACTCGTCCTCCGCCAGATACACCTCGAAGCCCATCTCCCGAATGGCGTGGGCGATGCCCTTGTGGGACAGGGTGAAGGGGTCAAAGGTGCCGGGGAAAAAGGCGATCTTCCGGGGCTGGGAGAAGGCGAAGGGCCCCTTGTCCAACCGCCGCAGGGCGATGAAGCGGTTGATGTGGGCCAGGGCGGAAGCCCGGTAGAAGAAGGTCAGCGGGTCCTGACGGGGGCCCGCCTGGATGAGGAAGAGGAGCTTGCGGTAGCACAGGGAGAACAGGCGGGACTTCTCCTCCATGGAGAGCACCGGGCTGTCGAAGAGCATGGTCCCGGTGACCAGAAGGGCCTCCTGCCGCACCTCCTCCCGGTAGTGGGCCAGCCCCTGGAGCAGCAGGCCCAGCAGCTCCTGGCGGCGGGCCTCATAGGCCCGCTCCGGCTCAGGGAAGCGCCCCCGGTAGGCGGGGTAGTGCTGGAGCAGCACCCCCACGGTATTCAGCGCCCCGGACACGGCGATGTTGGTGGGGGAGCCCAGCAGGTTCTTCAGCCACAGCACCTGCTCGTCCAGCTCGCTGGGGTGGAGGGACAGGGCAGCCCGGCCCAGATACTCCGGGATATACTTGGAGATCTGGTACTGGCCCATCTCCAGGCCCTTGCCCAGCTCCACCACCACCTCGTTGCGCTGCTCCCGGCGCAGCAGGGGGATCAGGCGGACCAGGGCCTCGCCGGCGGCGTGGCGGACGCCCACCCGCTCGGACACCTTCACCAGGTTGGAGAAGTGGGTGGCGATGTGGAGCATGTGCTCCCGCAGGCCGTGCTCCACCTGGTCCTGGAGCAGCTCGATGCCCACCACCTTGATGATCCAGTGTGTGGCGCTCTTCAGGTTGTCCAGGAAGATCTCGCTGGTCACGTCCTGCTCATACAGGGCCGCCTGATAGTCGGACACGTCCTCCCCCGCCCGCTGGAGGACCTTATACCGCAGGAAGAGCAGCGGCAGGCTCCCGCCGGCGGCAGACCGGGCGGCCGCCGCGATCTGAGCCATCTGGGGGTGATCCTGGGGCAGGGAGCGCTGGGCCTCCCGCAGGAACTGGAGGGCCGCCGCCTGGAGGCGCAGGTTGCCGGAGGCGGCGAACCAGGCCGCAAAGCGGATGAGGCCGCCCCGGGTCTCCTGGTCATATTGCTGGGCGGGCAGATAGCGGATGGCGTCCAGCAGGGTGAAGGCGGTATCCTCGTCCTTCTCCTCCGGCCGGTCATAGTAGCGCAGCAGCGCCCCGATGAAGCGTGGCATGGTCTCGCTCCGGCCGTATTCCAGCAGGGCGTCCACCACCAGCTTCAGGGTATAGCCGATCTGGCCCCGCTGCTGGGGGGTGGTCTTGTGGTCGGGGTAGATGAGCTTGTCCAGATACTCCTCCCACAGGGTGAAGGGCACCTCCTCCGCCGGGTCAGTGCGGGCGTCGGCAGGCACCTCCTTGCGGTAGACCAGGTGGAATTTGGCGATGATCTTTCCGATGAGGCTGGCTGCCTGGCGCCGGATATCCCCCTCCCGGTGGATCAGCAGCTCATAGAGGAAGGCCAGGGCCTGGGTCTTCTGCCGCACGGACAGATAGGTGCAGTACTCGTCGAACACATCCAGATAGGCCCGCAGCTGCTGCCAGCTCTTGGCCGAGCGGGCGGCCTCGATGATGTTGCCGAACTTCCGCTCGCTGCTCAGCTGGTGCATCAGCTTCAGGTTGTGCTCTACCGACAGCAGGATCAGGCTGTCCACCGTCTCGTCCGGGGGCATCAGGGCCGGGTCCTTGGGGGGCTTCCGCGCCCCCGGCTGCCCGGTCAGGTCTACGTCCACCCCCAGAGAGCGCATGTAGTCCTCGAAATCGTGGAGCTTGCCGTAGACGAACTCATACCGGCGGCGCTTTGCCTGGTCCACATTCTCCAGCTTCCTCAGGATGATGTGGAAGGACTCCTCCAGGGGATAGAGGATGGT
>OJQL01001438.1_pt1 | contig 17765 bp, 17 predicted proteins | sample 1598731 | NCBI WGS metagenome assembly OJQL01 (sample SAMN03922510, study PRJEB24848) | human gut metagenome | isolation source: stool sample | host: Homo sapiens | place: Germany | collected 2010-02
TCCGAAACCTCCCATAGTACAATAGGCATTTCTAAAACTATAAAAGGATCTCCTCTCTACTCCCAGCCATGTAAGGATATTCCACAGATCCTCCGCTTTATTCATTGGAGTACCAGATAATCCTATCTTAACTGGAGCTTTCAAAAATCTAAGAGCTTTTCCCTGTTGAGAGCCTCCGTTTTTAGCCTTATGGATCTCATCCACAATAATAGCCCCTATATATCCATCCTTAATCCCCAGATAGAGAGCATCCTGTATTTTCTCATTTCTGAGGCTCTCAATATTGATAACCCCAAAATAAGAGGAGCCCCTGTACCAGTCATTTAGCTGTTGTACTCTAACATCCATTGTCTTACCGTCTACCATTACACAGCCCTCGTTAGAGTGGATCTGGATCTCTTTCTCCCAGTTATATTTTACAGAGTTCACTCCGCATACAATAAGGGTTTTAATGAGCTCTTTCTTTCTGGCTACACAAATATCAATACTCTCCTTTGTTTTGCCTAAGCCCTGCTCATCTCCGATAAGTAAAGAGTTTTTCTCCATTCCATAATTAAAAGCCTCGATCTGATGAGGGAGGGGAGCTGTCTCAAAATCAAAATCTCTTACAGGCTTAATACCCTTTAGCCTCTCCTGTGTAGCCTCCCTTTTATCCTCGATCTCCTTAGTATTGAGAGCTTGTACTACAGCCTCCTCACTTTTGATATTGCTAAGCCCTACTTTCTCTATGAGAGCTGGTAGCTCATGTGCTGGGATCTCCCACGCTCTATCCTCTGGTAAATATCTCCGCTCTGCCAGCTCTTTTACCTTAGCTACAGTAGTGGGATCGTATCTAAAAGAGATTTTAAAAGCATCATCAAAATAAGTACCTTTTTCCAGTTTTTCTACTGTTATCATAAAAATAAACCTCCTGTGATTTAGTCTTTATATAACTTAATCACAGGAGGTAAATATATTTAGATAACCCCTATATAATTTATGCTACTAACTGCACATAAAGCCCCAGCTTTCTAGTACAGTACATATAATCCTCTAAGTAGTGGATCATACTTTCAGTATGTATCTCGGAACATTTTGACCAATAAATCCATAAATTTTTCCTTTTTTTATTTGTAAATTTATGTGGTCTAATGCTAATGTTTGTTTATATTCTTTGGTTAAAGACTTTGCTTCTAAAATAATTGAACTCATATCCCAAACCTCCTTTACTTAAACCAGTATAACGGGCAATTTTAAAGAATTTCTTAAATCGTAATGAGAAAAGGTAAAAAAATAATAAAGCTAAGGAACGTTTAATCCTTAGCTTTATGTAGGCGGTAGCCAATGCCCCAAACAGTATCAATAAATTCTGTATCAGAGCATATCGCTTTTAATTTATTGCGTAAATTACTGATATGAACATTAAGTGTATTATCTTCAGCAATATATTCTGTATCCCAAACACTTTGAAAAAGATTCGATTTTGAAAATACTTTATCTGGATATTTCATCAACAATTCTAAAATGCCAAATTCTTTAGCGGTTAAGGATAATTCTATTCCATTCAAAAATGCTGTATTTTTCTCTAGGTCTAAAGTCAGATTGTTATATTGCAAACATTCTGTCTGGCTATTTTGAAATTGTACTCTTCGCAGATTACTTTCAATTCTGGCAAGCACTTCTTCCATATCAAAAGGTTTTGTGATATAATCGTCTGCTCCCAGACGAAGCAAGTCGATTTTATTTTGTGTAGTTTCTTTCGCTGAAATAATAATAACAGGTATCGTAAATTTCTTGCGTACATCAGATAAAATAATATCACCACTCCGATAAGGAAGCATAATATCAAGTATAATCAAATCAATTTTTTCTTTATTCAAAAAATCCAGAACATGAAGTCCATCATATTGGCAATGCACAGCATATCCTTTTTCTTTTAGAAAATCAGCCAATAACGCATTTATTTCTAAATCATCTTCAATAATCAATATTTTATTCATTAGCCTACCTCATTCCTGCAATGCTACTTTCCCATTATACATTTAAGGTTGTATTTCCTCAATACCATTGCAACCAATTATATGAGAGGGATTCTTATTTTGTCAATCTAATTGTAAGCAGAATAGTATAGATTGGATAAACAATTACCATACTATTCTGCTGTAATATTTATTCTACAATCTTCCAGTTATCGTCCTTATGTAACACAAGCTCATACTGTGAGATTTGCGTCATTTTCGACTTGTTATCCAGATACTTCACAGACACACTGACCTTAAGATTATCGCCATCTTTGGTAAAAACAGGATTTACCAGCTCCGAAAATACATAATCGCCGGATACAGGAGCAAGCACACCTTCTTTGACATAGTAGGCAAGTTCTTTTTCCGTAGCTGTCGGATACAGCTTAAAGAATGTTTCCAAGAAAGCGGTAGCGTCCTTGACTGTGTCGGAACTGACACTGACATCTGCTTCCTGTACTTTCGGTTCATACTTTGATTTCTGTACCGCCGGAGCAAGGGTTGGATTCTGGGTAATGACCATTGCACCGTCCTTATCCACATAAACGGTCACGGTGTAGTTTTCTGTGACTGCCTGTGTCTGTTCTCCCTCTTTTACCTGCTGATCTACTTCGTAGGCAACGGTAAAATCGTTCGTTCCAGACTGCTCTACATTCCAGACCAGCACATTTGTAACGGTCGCACTGGTTGGTATGTCCGTTCTGATGGTATCAGCGTTCAAGTCCTGTAATTCTTTGGTAAGGTATTTACTGATTTCTGTTGTCCTTGCTTCAATGGCTTCCTTGCTTGTATCCCATGAGTAGTAGGCTTTCGCAAAGTTCTTGACGAAATTCTCAATACCGTTGGTATCGTTCAATCTTAACTGAATGATTTCTTTTTCATGTACCGTGTGGGTGTCAATGGCGGTAAAGTTCTTATACACACCAAAGCTGGTGCTTGCCAGAAGCACCGCCCACAAAAGCAGAACAGATTTCTTATGTGTCCCGACTTTCATGGTACGCACTTTCTTATTCTTAGGTGCTTTCTCTGTTTTTTCTTTTTTCTTAAACATATTTCAAGTCCTTTCTATTGTTTGATTCTTCCGGCACAAATGATGTGCTGTTGCCAGTAGGCAGAGGTCAAATCGGTATAGCCTATTGGATTTCCGGCATGATACATCTGATTGTTCCCTACATAGATTCCTACATGGGTAACATAGTCACTGGTATTGTAGGTGGAATGGAAAAAGACCAAATCGCCAGCCTGTGCCTGTGACAATGGGATATGCTGGGTTGCGTCATACTGTGCCTGTGCGGTTCGTGGCAGACTGATTCCGGCTTTTCCGTAGCACCACTGGGTAAGACCAGAACAGTCAAAAGAGGTGTTCGGGTTACTGCCACCGTAGACATACTTCCAGCCTTGATATTTCAACGCTTCATTCATAACCGCCTGTACCGTTTCATTACTGAACTGTTTTATGTTCAGATATTGGTTGACCAGCTCCACATAAAACATATTTCCGTAGTTATAACGCCAACCACCATTTTTACTGACCGCTATCGGGTTCGTATAGGTCACTTTTGTACCGCCGGATTTATTCTTTGCGAAATTCTCTGCAAGATTGAAGCTGTGCTTTTTCCCGTTCTTCGCCACATAGTCTGCATAGCCACCACCATAGTTATAAGACTGTATGACCACGTTAATGTCATTCATGCCTTTGGCTTTACAGGAAGAAAGCAGGGACGCAAAATATTTACACCCCTGCTTAATGGATTCTTCTGTACTTAATGAGTTTGGCGGTAGTCCAAGACTTTCGCTGGACTGCATGACATCGGTAGCCGTACCGCCACTTTCCACCTGTATGATGGCAAGCAGGACGTTCACATACTCCGTGATACCGTTTTCTCTGGCGTATTTTTCTACCATCGGCTGATGTTTGAGGACATCGGCTGACAGGTTCATGCCAGAGTAGACAGTTGAATAACTGTTGGAACTGTCGTCATCTTCGCCGGAAATCAGTATCCCGAAAAAGAGGACGATGGAGAAAAGGACAGGAAATATCGTACCTATGATAAGGATACGCTTTAATCTCATTTCTTCCGTCCTTTCTCTGGTTGCTTCGTAACAGTCTTACGATTTTGTTTTTGGTTGACCTGTTTCTGTATGGTTGTTTTCTTTTGATTACTTCTGGATTCCACTACATTTGGCTGGTTCGTTCTGGTAACACCTTTGACCTGTTGTTCCTGTCTGATATTGGTTCGGACAGTTTCTTTTCCAGCCTTGACTTCTACATTTTTTATCACAGGAGAAGTAGCAGGACGCTTCATATCCGGCTTTATGACCGTATCGGTCTGTGCTGTTTTTGGAACAGGTGTGGCAACAGGGCGTTCATGGCTTCTGGTAGCTCCGGCTGTCGCTGATCCATTCGCATGAACTGTCTGCCTTGCTTCCTGTGCTTTCTGTAATTCCTGCTTTTTCTGTGAGATATTTTCCCTGTGCAGGTTACGTTTCTGTGTACGCTGTTCCTGTCGGTTTTCCCGTTCTTCCACAACGCCACGCTTAAAGTCTGATACATTATCCTTTGCTTTCTGTTTGGCAGAATGGACAGCATAACCAGCCTGTGTCGGCAGGTCTTTCACATTTTCTTTCAGTGAGGAAGCACTGTCACGGACTTTATTTTTCGTATCCATCACAGCACCCACAGCAGAACCAACACGGCTTCCCATGCTGGCAGAGGTATTTTCCCGTTTCTTTGGCGGTTGGTTCGTTGCTGGCTTTCCGGCTCTGGCAACACTTGCACCTGCCACCGCACCTGCAACACTTCCAGCACCGACAGCCCTTGCAATTCGGCGTTCCATACGTCTTGCCCTGTGTCGCATGAATACCATCGGTCTACGGAATATCCGGCGACCTATCTGCTGGCTGTCATTGGCATTAAGGCTGAACATACTCATTAGTTCTCCGAGCTTCATATAGATTCCGGCAAAACAGATTATCTGCAAAAATGCCACCATGAAAAACGGATAATCTGTGGAAATGTTGTAGAACATACTAGAAATCGAAAATGCCACGGTCACAATCAGTGTGATTCCGGCTCTTGTCATAATGGCATTGAACACACGGACAACTGCCTGTTTCGCCATGTTCTCATAGGTCGGTATCATGGATAGTAAGAAGCTGACAGGCAGGAACATGGCATATATGATAAATAGTATCTGAGAAAACAACATCATGCCGGTAAGCAGGAAGATAAAGATTGTGATACCGAGATTGAAAATAAGCAGGAAGAACACCATGCCGAGACGGTTGACGACCTGTGGAATGGTAAGGTTGTCATTGTCGTTATCCTCAATCTCTGTTTTCACAACATTTTCCCTTGTTTCCCCATCTTCGTCTGACGGGCTGGCAGATACCAGAGCTTCCACACGGTCAGCCCCGATTTCTTCGGTATCACTGTTCCCGAACTGCAACAACAGCCACGGTTTTTCTACCTGTATCGCAAAAAGGCTGTCACGGATAAGGTCTACGCTGTCCTTGCCTTTGCTTTGTGAATCGGGGAGCATGATTTTTGTCCCCAAGTCCAGAGAAGCGGTGCTGATGTCCGAACTGAAATCATTGATTTTCTGGATATAGTTGGGAGCATAAGCAATAAAGGACGCAGACACAATGAACACCACCACAAAGTTGATAACAGCGTGAAGTGCCTTGCTTGTTTCCCGTTTGAGAAGCCCTGTATAGGCGGTATAAACACCTACAATCAGAATGATAATGAGCAGGAATCCCACATAGAATCCACTGCTGGAAAATCCGTTTTCGGTTACTCCGGCAAGTGTCTGGATACTTTTCCCGATACTGTCAGCCATGTCATTGATAAAGTCCAGCTTATACGCCTGTTGCACCACATACCCAGTGGCATTGCTAAGATACAGGCTGATTGTCCAGACAAAATTTGTGATACAGTAAAGCCCGTACTGCACTGATTTTCCAATGCCGTTCAGCCAGTTCCACGGAAGCCATGACCAGCTATTGTCCACATAGAAATCAAGCTGATAGTTGGAAAGCGGATACTTTGAATACAGGTTGTCTGCATTGACCGTATCATCGACCAGTCCAGACGCATGAGCTACCGTCCCAAGCAGGGACAGCAGTACCAGCGTAACGGTCACGGCAAGCAGTACCAGTTTCAGTACATGGAATACCTTTTCTCTTGTGATAGATTTTATCATTCCAAATCCACCTCACTTTTTATCGGCGGTCTGGTATCAAAGGCATGGAGCAGTTCTACAAAGACAGGGTGTATCTGTACCACACCGACACGCCCGTATAAATCCTGCATTAAGCATTGTCCGTTCTCCAAATCCCTCAACCGTTTCTGGTTGTTTTCGTCCTCACTGTCCAGCCCGAAAAACTCTAAGGTCTGCTTGATTTCATTGGTATCTGTGGAGCGGAAAGCAAACTTTAAGCCAATGTTATTTTTCAGACTTTCTTTCGATACGTCCCCAGAGGATTGTGTCACGAAATAAACTCCGGCGTTCATGGCTCTACCAGCACGCACCAGCTTATTTGAGAGTGTTTCACCCTGTGCCACATTTAAGAACGCCCATGCTTCATCAAGGTCTACAATCTTAAAAATGCTTCGGTCTGAATGGATAAAGTCTAAGGCAAAGGTAGATATTACAATCAACATTGCCACCGATAATAATTCAATGGTCGTGTATTCGTCAAAAGTAGTATCTTTATCCGGCAGAACCAAATCCGCAACCTGTATGATATTGAGCTGGTTATCCAAACTGATAGTATTTTTCGCTGTTCCGTCTGAAAAGAGCAGGTGTGCAAAATCATAATTTGTAAAACTGTCAATATGATTTGCGATATGGTTTGAAATAGGCGTATTTTCTTTCCGTAATTCTGTGATAACATTTAGCAATCCTCTTTGTTCACTTTCTGATACTTTGCTGATTGCACTGATAAGCACAGGGAACTTGTCTCCATCACGGGTTGAGATACCTGTTAAAAATGTTAAAATTTCTTTTGCCAGTGTAGCTCCGTCCTCTTTATCTTTCATAATTACAAACGGGTCAAGAAGCCCTGCATTTTCCTTGTCGCTGGTAAGATTTACAATGTTGATTTCCTCTGCAATCTCCGGCAGTGTTTCTTTCCAGTTTCCACGCTCACTTTTCGGGTCTAGGATAACTGCCTGTCCACCGAACAGAACGGAATAATACACCAGCAGGTTATTACAGAATGATTTTCCACCACCAAGCGAACCCACAAAGGCAGAAGCCAACGCATTTGTGACCGTACCTTTTACCCCTTGACTGGCAAGGGACGGTTGCAGGTAGACATTTCTTCCTGTATCCACGGAATACCCGATATAGATTCCTGTATTTTCTCCCAACATCTGGGTAGCACCGAAACCAAGTCCGGCTAAAAAATCAGATTTCACATACTGGATATAATCATTGATATAACGCTTGCTGGCAGGAAGAAACTCTCCATGCAGTCCCATCATATCTCCGGCAGGGCGAACCAGTTTCACATTCAAATCATCGTAAAAGTCCTTGACTTCATCACAACGGCGTTTCAGTTCGTCAAGATCGGGTGCAGACACCCGTATGACGTAACTTAATTTATACATACTTTCCTTGCTCTGGTCTAAATCTGTTTCCAGTTCATCGACACTGTCCAAGGCTTCCACCACATTTGAACTTGTTTCATTTCCGGCTTGATAGGCGTGATTGTCCAAGTCCTTTAATTCCTTTTTCTTGTTACGGACAGTGGTTAAGGCTTTCTTATTCCCGACAATCTCAACATTCATAGACGTATCCACAGGGAATGTGAACTGCTGTTGCTGGAAATAAAAGATTTCCGATGATGGGAAGTCCAGCTCTCCGACAATGGCATTGACCGTAAAGTAGGATACATAGCTTTCGCTGTCCTCATGTTCCAGACGCAAATATCGCTGGCTTTCTTCCACCACACAACGGGTAGTACGGATAAGGTCATAATACTTAATCAGTGTTTCTCTTTTTAATTTTCTTTTTGGCAGAGGATACACATAATCTTCATAGGCTATCCCGTCCCTGCCGTAGAGGTGTTCCATCAGATACGCAAAGTCTTTGGCTTCCAGTCGGCGGATTTTGAACCTACGGGAGATTTTGTTTTCCAGCAGTTTTTCCATCTTCGCATAACGGTTGATTTCATCATTGCTCATGGAAACAAAGTCATTCATCAGCGTGTGCCTTACCTCATTCAAAAACTCACGGAATGTCAGAAATACCGATTTTTTGATGTTCTTCAGATTGACTTCGTCCTCTGTGACCATGAGCTTGAATCCCAGAAAGAAACGGTAATCAACTTGATTGTCGCCTATCATGGATACAAGGGCTTCGGTCTGGTCGTCTATCTTTTGGATTGCTACCTCACGGAGCTTTCCAGTTACCAGCTTCTTTGACTGTTCCTGTATGCTTCGGATTGAACTTTCAGTTGCAATCTGTAACGCATGAATCTTTCCCTCACGGGACTGTGCGATAAGCTGACGGAAGCTGTCATGCACAAGGTATTTCTGTTCTGGGGATAAGAACGAATAATTGTAAGGTATCAGCTCATAGTAGGCGAACACCTCATTGTCCTTATTCCAGACAAGGTTGTTGTCGATATATTTAATCGGGAACATAGGTCACACTCCTTACTGCCGTGATAGTTTCCTCAAATTTCTGCTTATGCAGGTTCACGGCTTTTCCGGCATAAGTCACTTTGGGACGCAGGGCATACAGAACCATCGTCTTGATGTAACTGTATGGCTTTTTCCCGTCAAAGGTTTTCTGTGACATAAACCATGTGAGGGCAACGGGAATCCCGAAATATTTCAAAAACGCACCCTCAATCATGGAAAGTGGCGGTACATCTGCAAACAGAATGATGATAAATTCCGTCAGCACAAACCATGTAATCTGGGTAAAGGTCACAGGGAATGGCAGGTTTACATCATTGATGGCATACAGTACCTTTTCCACGTTCCAGATACTTGTATAACTTCGGATTTTCTTCACTTGTAAATGCTCCTTTCTTCATTTTCCTAACAACAGGGACAGCCGGATTTTCCAGACTGCCCCCAAGAGAAAAGCTGACAGTAGCACCAGTGGAGGTGCTGATCTGCCAGCCCTTAACGCAGTACCTCACAGATACCAGCGTTTGTTGCAATAAATGTCCCCTCTATATCGAGGTCACGCCCGTAGGCTTCATAGTCGATATAGTTCTGTAAAGAGGACGGGATTTCTCCGAGTATCTGTTCTTCATCAATCAGATAGTAGGCTAAATCGGTCATCGTTTCACAGCCGGAATACAGAATGATGTCGCCCTTATGTTCCACCAGTTCTTCCAGACTTCCATAGCAGGATATAAAACTGTCCAAGTCGTCCAGCAGGTAATCCGGTAATTCTTCCAACTGCTCATAGATACGGTTCAGTTCTTCGATGGAAATGTATTCGCTAATCTCCATCGGGAAGTTGTCCGTATCATGGATTGCGTATTCTTCGTACTCTGCATTTAAGCCGATACGTTCTGCAATCACTTCTTCGTCCAACGGAAAAGAGAACCAGTCCCCGACCAGTTCTCCCTCATTGTACTTGCCAAGATTGGCTATATAGACTTGCATATCATCAATCATAAGCGGTCACTTCCTTTCACTCATTGTATTCATAAAATCTGCCATGCACACACAGGAAGTGTTCTGATGTTTCTTCCATATCTGAACAGTTCCGATGGTATGTAATATTGCAAAGTCCGGCTTCCAGCTCTTGCAGGTTTGAAAACCATTCTCTTTGAATTGCAGGTATATCTTCGGGTGGGATTTCACTCTCTGAAATTGCAAGGCAGACATTATTTAGCAAGTCGAGGTCTGTATCTTGCAGGATTTCAAAAGGAAAATCATAATCACTGATAAGATAACGGTCACTGTCCGGCGGTAAGCCAATGGATTGTTTTAATGCTTCTATGTTGCAGGGAAGTGTAAACCATGCACAGCCTGTATCTTTTTCCTGTTCATCAAGATTGATAACAAATACTTTCATTTCTGCCATAAGCAATACCACCTGTCAAAGTTTGAACATACCGTTGTTGCAGACAGCATAACGTCCTTTTTCTTCCAGTTCATGGGCGTAGGCTTCCAGATTAAAATATTTCTTTCCTTTTTCGGAAAGAGCAAAAAATTCAATGTTATGCTCCAAGCGGTAACGGGCAACATCCATGATGTTGTGACACTCTGGATAAAACAAAAATTCTTCGGATTCCTGCAATAAATCCTCAACACCGCCAAAATAAGGAATCAAGTCTTTGTATGCCTGCTGAACTTCTGGCGATAAATCCGTGTAAGTAAAGTACAGCTTGTTTAACCGTCTGACAGAAGTTGTCCTTACAATGTCGCCAGCAAAGGGGAGCTTCATATCAATGATTTGATAATCATTGCTGTCAGCTTCCACGCCGAGCAGGTCACGGAACAGCTCATAATCAATGGGTAAATCAAACCAGCGAGAGGTTTTATCCTCTGCTAATTTAGTCGTTTCAATCAATACGCTACATTCTTCCATAGGCTTTACGCTCCAATAATCTTATTGAATAACTGTAACAATACGTCTTTTACGCCGGACGCATTGAATACAAGACCAACGGCTACTAAGGCAACTACCAAGAATCCGATAAGTTTGGAAAACTCACGCTTGAATCCCAAGTAGATACCGATAACAACAATCGCCATCAGCACAAGGCTCTGTGCATTGCTTAAAAACCAGTTATAAAGGTTCTGTCCAAAATTCATGCTTTCTTTTCTCCTTTCAGTTCCATCATTTTTCGGTCAGACTGTCTGCCAGTCTGTAAAATACACATGGCAACCACGCCAAGTGTTCCCCCTAAAGAAAAGAACAGGAAGTCAAATAATAATCGTTGCATTTTTCAATTCTCCTTTTCTAAAATCACATCTTCGGTAGATGTGGTCTGCTGTTCAATTATCTTGTAATGCTTTTCCGTCAGTTTCGTGGATTTACGGATTTCTTTCAGATAATCAATCCCTGTTTTCGCTGTGATTGTTTCCAGCATTTTGAGTGTCGGGTCAACCTGCCGTTGAATCCAGCGTAGGGTTCTGTCCAGTGTGTAGGGTTCGGGTTTGGTCGTGAGCTTTAACGGCTCTCTGTTTTCCCCGATGAACCATGCCCAGCGGACAGATAATTTCCAGTCGCTCCGTTTCTTGTCTGCTTCCTTATCCACAAAGCGTACATAACGGTTGATAATAGAAAATGCCGTCCGTTCAGCGTCATAGTAAGTCAGCAGGTCACGGACAGCATAATAAGCACGTTCATTTTTTAACCGTATTTCAAATCTGTTTTTTATCGGTGCTTCCTCAATGGGAATCCCAAGTTTGATGTACTGCTCATAGCTTTTTTCATAAACACAGAAGTACACCTCACTTTTCAATGAGCCGATATAAAGTGTATAGCCCATACCAGCCTTGTCCTGTTCCTCATGCTTGACCAGTTCGCCGGAAGCATAGGACTTAAAGGAACGGAACACCGATACACATTCCTCATTCCGGCATTTTTCGGTCAGTTCTGGAATATCCAACATTCCTGTATGGTCATTGATGGCAAGGTCAAGGCGTTTCATCACACCACCGTCCACCAGAGCGTCCATAAGGAAATCATACCAGCTCCGTTCCTGTGCCAGCAGATAACTTTCAAACTGGCGACAGCCTTTTCCTTTCAGTTCCAGCAGGACACCTTTTTCTTCATCGGGAGAAGTATATACGAAAATATCTCCGATGTAGTAGTGTTCCGTGTAGCTGTAATGCCCGAAGTCCTCATGTATCATGTACTGGATATTGAGCTGTAAGATGTCCTTAATGATGTGTCCAATATCCAGTGTCGGAAACCGTATCCTCACATAATCAAACAGCATGGTAAGCGGTGCTTCTGGATTGAATTTTTCCAGAGCTTCCAGTAGTTTCACTTTCATTTCTTCTGTGACCGCCACCTTTCCGGATTCGATACGGCTTAAATGTTCACGGCTGATTCCAGCCATGACCGCAAGTTTCGTCTGGGATACACCGTACTGCAAACGTCTGTCTGCAAAATCCTGTATCCACTCTGTATCATTCAGTGCGATACCCCCTTTACGAAAAAACTGTGACATTTTATATCCGATGTCACAGCAGTAAAAAAAGCTACCAAACGCTTGATTTCAGCCAAGAATCGGTAACTTTTGTGTATGTTTCCTTGTGATTTGTGCCCCTCTGTTAGATACCGAGGGGCTATTGTCTGCTGGCGTGGCTACCGCCACACCAGCAAGGCTAGTCCGTACCTGTGGCTTTCGCTTCGCACGCCACCTGTCCGTCCTGCCTTATGTGTGTAAGTTTCCCAATCGTACCTAAGAAATCATAGCCTTTGGGTACAAGGGGAGTGTAAAATTCTGATATGACACTTGTTCCCACATCACAGTATCCACGCCCTTTGATTCGCTTCTGGAAAAACTGCTTTTTCACATCACTTCCAAAGAGCATACCGTAACCGAGTTCACTCATGCGACCAAGCCCCACACGGAAGTTGAAGTTATCTCTGATACCGTCCCCGAAATATTTTGCGTCTGGACGCTGGCAAGCCACAATTAGAAAGTATCCAGCCTGTCTGCCGAGCATGACAATTTTCTTTAACTGGCTTAACAGGGCGGTGCTTTCCTTTGTCGTGAGCATTTCCAAGAACGCCACATATTCATCAAAGATAAGGAACTGTGGAGCAAGCCCCAGATAGGCGTAGTTTTCTCCTGTGCGGTAATTCGGGTGCAGTTTCATTTCTTCCGAGCGTGTGACCATGCCCTCATAAAAGGCATTGACGCAGTCAATCATATCGTCTTTCGTGTGGTAGACGTTTCCCATGACCGTTCCCAAGTCCGCAAGGTCAGCGTTCTTCGGGTCAAGAATATATAAATCCACATTGGTTTTAAGCAGGGCTTCAATGATGGTCAGCAGAAAATAGGTCTTTCCACCACCTGTACCACCGCAGATAAGGGCATGGGGAAGTGAATCATATTCCCACACCAGATTTTTCATTAACCGTAGACCGCCGTTTTCGACAACCACTTCATCAATCGAAATACGGTTCGCTATCATATCATAGAGCAGGGTGTATTCGATATATCCGTCATGTAATGTCTTGTCGGTCAGCTCACAGTACAGCCCCGATTCCAGTTTATCCTCTAAGGACAGGAGCTGTTCTTGATATTTTCCCATTGTGATTTCACACAGGATATGGAGCAAGCCGTTGTCCATCTGGTAGTAGATTTTCGGAAACCACACGATTTTTTCTCTGGATCTGCTTTGCAGGTCAGTGAAAAAACCGCTGTCTTTGGTGTTTTCTGCTTCATACCATTTATTTTCCAGCACCATACGAGCCAACTTTTGTCTGTGTAACAACCGCTTGATACGGTCATATCCGTAACGGTAGTAGAGAAAAGCGACCAATGCACAAACACCAGTCGCTATCAGAACCGTAATGGAATTGTAGGTAGTCCAAGTAATTCCGGCATGGAGCAGGTTAAAATCTTTCCAGTCTATAACAAGGAGCTGTCGCAGATTCAGTAGCAGGAACACCGCAACGAACAGGAGCAACAGACAACCGATACAGAAGTGATAGACCAGCGATTTATCACTGGCACGAATCCTGTTACCTTTCTTTTTCCACGTCATACGCTAACACCTCTTATTTCTTCGGCGGTTGCTGTGGAGCATTGTTCTGTGGATTTCCGGCATGAGTGCCTTTGTTCTTCGGAACAATGTCATCTGCCTTTACATACCAGTCCACATCTGCACCACGGTAATTCGCATTGGCTACCGTATCTGCAACAGGGTTGATAAGTTCCACTTCGGCGTTGTAGTCATAGTCCTTTAACGGAACAGTCGCCGGAACGGATACCTGTATCATGCGTCCCTGTGTGTTGCACTTCAAATCGTAAGTACGTTCCTTGATTTCTTCACTGACTGTTCCATCTTCATTCTGTACATGAACCTCACGGCGTAATGCGGAGAACTTCAACACTCCAAAAGTCTTTTCTTTATCAATGACGATTCCATTTGCTAATCTCATAATCTGAATACCCCCTTATTTACTTTCTGCTGGTAACATATCGTCTGCAAGCAGGATATAATTGACAAATCCACGTTCCCCGATTTTATAACCATCGGTAGTGATTCGTGGGTTGATAAGTTTTACTTTCTGCTCCGGCGAGAAATGTTTTTCGCCAGCTTTGGCAGGAAGCACCACGACCACATCATCGGCTCTCTGCACATCGGAATACAGGTTATAGCTTCTGTTAATGACAGCCATACGCCCGTTGATTCTCTGCTGTTCCGTAGTATTTTCTCCGGCAAACTCCAAGTTTCCGAATGTCTTTTCCATATTTGGTACGACAAATCTTAATTCCATAAATAATTGACCTCTTTTCTTTCTATTTGTAAGTTCTTTCCTGCTGTACTTTGTGGGGAGCTACACTCCCCACGCCCCTAGTGGACTTCACGCCCCCCGTAAATCAGAGCTTCACGGGAGCGTGAAGTTGCAAAAAGGGTGGCGACCTTGAACGCTCTACCAACCGCTACATTACCGCCTTATGATTTCTTTCTACGGCGTTTGAAGTAAAGCATACCGCCAAGCCCTACGCAGGAAAGACCGAGCATGGCAAGGTAAGCATAGATATTGGTATTGTCGCCTGTTTTTGGGCTGTCACTTGTCTTAACCGTAGATGGTGTATCCGGCGTGTCAGTATTCTTTGGTGTGTCTGGGACTTCCGGCACTTCCTTGATTGTCACAGTCTGTCCATCGTCTGTGATGTCCTTATGTTCTGTCACTTTCTTTGGTTCGTCTGGATTGGTCATATCGTATAATTCCTCAAATGTAACAAGGCTCTTTCCACCAAGAGAAGAACCATCAAAGGTAAATGCAATCTCAACCGTCATTTTTTCATTGTCGGCTGTAAACTCATAATCATTGGATACTTTCTTTCCATCAATCAGAAGTTCTGCATTTTCCTCTTTTAACATCTGCCAGCCGGAAAGTTTGTATTTTGTTCCAACTTCCAGCCCATCTAATGTGACTTTATCCACAATCGTTACATCTTTTCCGGCTTCGATTTCTTTCTTGCCGTTCTTGTCCGTAGCGGTCGTATGGATTTTGATGATACGTTCTGTGATAAGAACAGTCTGTCCATCATCGTTGATGTCTTTATGTTCGGCAACCTTGACAGGCTCTTTCGGATTGCTTATATCGTACAATTCCTCAAAGGTAACAAGGTTATGACCGCCAAGAGAAGAACCGTCAAAACTGTAAGTAATCTCAACCGTCATTTTTTCACTGTCAGCAGTGAATGTGTAATCACTGTCTACACATTTCCCGTCAATCAGAAGTTCGGCGTTCTCTTCCTTTAACATCTGCCAGCCAGAAAGTTTATATTTTCTGCCTGTTTCCAAGCCATCAAGTGTGACTTTGTCCACGATCTTGATGTCTTTTCCAGCAACAATCATTTTTTCGCCTGTTTTCTTGTCGGTCGCTGTGGTATGGATTGTGATTTCTTTTTCGTATTCATCAGTCAGTGTCCCTAAATCTACGGTCACTTTATTTCGGGATACGACCACCTCAAAATCTGGAATCAGCTTAAATCCGGCGTTGGAATCACACTTTAATTCCTCAATCACATAGGTATCATAGAGTAATGCACCTTTGCTGTCGTCTGGTTCAGATGTCCCAAACCATACACCGTCCTCACTGGATTTTCCGGCATTGGTATTGACCTTGTGGGAAGCCCAGCTTGAAGCAGTAGAGAACTGACCGTTTTTGTCAGTAACTACAATATGGGATTCTCCCGTTGTCTTGCTTGTAATTCTGAATGGAACACCTGCAAGACGTTTGTGTGTACCTGCACCGATTTTTACACCCTCAATATCGCCACGTTTAATCTGGTTGTAGACAGAGTGGGATTTGTCGGTCAAGTCCACGATTTTTCCATCTTCCGTGATAGAAAAGTCGATTGCCTTTGCACCATCTGTCAAGTAGCCCTCTGGTGCTTTGCTTTCTTCTAATCTGTAATTTCCGTAAGGGAGCAAGTCGGCAGAAGTAGAAGCAATTCCGTCAATGCCTGTCTGAATCTTCTTTACGGTTTCATTCTTGTTGTATAATTTTCCCACAACCAGTACAGGACTGTCATTTAAAGAAATGATATTGAACTCTGTGTACTGTAAGGTCGCACTTCCCTGTGCTTTGGTATCCTTTGTTTCAAGGTCACGTTTCTGGATTTTCACACCGCCACGGATAACCTTGTCAGATACGGAATACTGGTTGCTTCCAGAAAGTACGGCAAGTTCGCCATCTTCGGAAATCTGTGTAAGGTACGTTCCCTTAATCTGTTCGGAACTTCCGTCAGCCTGCATATATGCACCATCTAATAAGTAGCCGTTTGGTGCTTTTGTTTCTGTGACAGTGAGTGTACCAAGTGGCAGTACATTTTTGCCGTCTTGTGTATAGAAGCTGTCGCCGGATACCTTGTAGCTGTCGGCAAGTCTGGATACATAATGGATAGTTCCGTCACTGTTTTTTTCGGCAACGGTTTTGGTTGTCCATGTACGGGTAGCCTTTGCAGGAAGATTATCTGCATTGTAGTAACCGTCATAATAGCTCCATGTGAACTCTGCACCCTCTAAAGATGCATTTCCCTGTGGAGTGGATTTTCCTGTTTCCATGTCGATTTTGAATAAATCAATCAAAGTTTCTGTGACCTTTGGAGTGTCAGCAACAGTCAATGTCGCTGTTTTTCCAACTTCCACATTTAAGGCATGGACTGTAGAATCCAGCTTGTAACCCTTTGGAGCAGAAAGCTCTTTGATGTAAACTGTTCCGGCTTTTACCTCAACTTCTTTGGTATCACCGTTTCCATCGGCAGTAAGTGTGGCAAGCTGGCTGTTACAGCTCTTATCAGAATAGACACCAAATGTCGCACCCTCAAAGGAATAGCTGGCGTTACCATCTGTGACCGTTGGATTGGAAGAAGTCTTTTTGACTTTTGCATTTCCCACATTTAACTTCGCCCAGAACTGTCCGATGTCCTGTCCTTCGCCAGTATAAATGTAACCGCCACATTCATAGCGTCCTTTGTTTGCTTTCACAAATGCTTTCGCACCAGCATACACTTCATTCTGTACTGCCTGTGAGATTTCATTATAGGAAGCTCTGACGTTGTCGCACTGCCAACCGAGCTGTTCACTCAATCTCTGCCAGACAACACATTGTTCCAGCAAATACTTCTGGTTGTTATTCAGCCCTGTATGAGTAGCGGTATATTGCTTGACGTACTCTAAGGAAAGAGCAACGTCCGCAATCTGATCACTACTCATGCGTGTACTTGCGTCAGACCTTATTTTATATCCATTCTTGAAATTGGTATTGATGTCCACGCAGTAGGCAGTTTCGCCCTCAACTTTCATGTGTCCCTCATGGAACGTGGATTTGATAGAACCGTCATTCATAATTTGTTCAATGTAGCCGACACGTTCTGCTGATTCTGTCCAGTATTGATTGCCGGAAGCATGAACCGCCGTCACTGGTAATGCCGTGAGGATAGTTGCAAAAGCAAGCGTTCCTGTCAGTAATCGCTTTACTAGCTTATTCATATTTTCTCTTTCTCCTTTCGATTTTGGGTATGAATAGGCGTTTGCGAAACGCCAAACACCGCATAAATACGGCATTTTTTTGTTGTTAA
>OJQL01001445.1_pt1 | contig 17668 bp, 17 predicted proteins | sample 1598731 | NCBI WGS metagenome assembly OJQL01 (sample SAMN03922510, study PRJEB24848) | human gut metagenome | isolation source: stool sample | host: Homo sapiens | place: Germany | collected 2010-02
CTGCTTGCCCTGCGATGCACTCTTGTCGTACTGGCGCAGAAAGAACTGCGCCCCTTTCAGCAGAGTGCGGGCAGACAGTTTTACAGTCGAAATGGCAAAATTGACTGTTTTGTGCTCGATTTCTTCCTGCATTTCCATCACCTCCAGTGCAGAAAGTCGTGTTTAGCGGTCAAATCCGGCATCCTTCGGCGGGGTGGTTTTGCTTTCTTCCGGGCAGACTGCTTCATCGGGCACACGAACAACCATCATCCGATGCCCCAGCCGGATAAAATCTTCCGGCTGATGGAAAAGCCGCTCGTACTTCTGCGCCATCTCCGGGGTCAGGGATGCAAAATCCTCCTCGCCCAGCCCCACCACCAGAAAGGTTCCGGCAACGGCATCGTACATCTGCCCGTCCTCGTCCCGCAGGGCACGGTTCAACGGCAGTCCCATCAGCTTACCATCATCGTTGTAGACGATGGCGACCGGGTCACTGAACGGATAGCTGGCACCGATGTTTCCACCGACTGCCTGCTGCAAGGCTTTCAGGTCAGGATTGATCTCGACCTGCTTCGGGTACTGTCCCGGTGCAATTTTCAGCACCGTCAGGGTGTTCTTTTCCTGTTCCATGCTTATCCTCCTCAAATTTGATGGTGATTTCCTGTCCGGCGCGCGCCGCATTCATCAGGGCTGCGATAAAGAACCCACAGAGCGCACCGGCTTCATAGATCAGAAAGTCTTTCACGAACTCCATTACGCAACCTCCGAAAGCGCAACACCAACATGGCGCATCTCAGCATCGTCATAGAAAAACAGATGCTCCCGAATAAAATCTTCCACATCGACCTTTTCATATCGGCTCGGAAGCATAAGACAACGCTCATTTTCCCTGCGGCAAAGAAATGCCGTGCCGGTCAGGATTTTTCTTCCGCTTGCGGCGAGAATCTGCTCTGGCTGGTAGCGAATCTGAAAATCCGTATGCGGAACGTCAAAGACTTCGTAAGTCCCCTCAAAGTAAGGAAACTTCTTTTGAAGGGATTCATCAAACGGCACACACTGAACACCTTTTTCGGCACTGATAAGGGCAACTTCCGGCCCAACCTCGAAATGGTGCTTCAGTTCCTTGAGACACTCCTCGATAATCTCATCGTGCGACAAGCCCGGATACATTGCAACAAACCTCGCTTTCTGGGTTTTCCGCTGTTCTCTTTTTTCTCTGGTTGACATAAAAGGCACCTCACTCCATGCAGATGCAGGGCAGCTTCTGGCCGTCAGCCATCAGGGTGACGCTGTGGCGCATCAGGTACTTCTGAAAGAGGTAGACCTGATCAATCGTCAGCGAGATGAACTCGCCATCCATGTTGGTGCGCACCAGAATGACCGGGCCGGTCAGATAGTGCTTGCCTGCCAGTTTCAGAACCTGAGCCGGGTTGTAGCTGAGCAGCAGCGAGCTGTCGGGGATGTTCAGGTACGCATCATCCTCGTCAAAGCAGGGCAGAATGTCGGGAGCTTCGTCCAACGTGATGACCGTCAGCTCCATGTCCGGGGCGATGGCGGCAAAGTAGGTCTCGCCGCTGCCACCGCTCTCCGACAATGCTGCACAGATATGCATATCAATGGTGATTTCCTCGGAACGAATAATGGGATTGGAATCATTCTTCATAGGCATTTTCTCCTTTTTCCTAAAGAAAAAGACCCAACCGGGTCTTTTCAAATTCATATCCTGTCAGCGTTCTTCACTGCGCTGACGCTTTTTCTGCCACTGTTCCAGCAGCTTGATGATGGTATCTTCCATCTGTTTGGGCGTGTAGCTGCGCGGAAAATACTTTTTCAGGGTGTCATTTTTGATGACGACCTTATCCAGCTCGTCCTTCTTGGCTTCTCCCATGATGGCAAAAGCCACATCATACGAAAACTGCCCATTCTGCGCCATCTTCTTGAGCCGCTGTGCCTGCGAAAGAGAGGGAAAGTTCTGTGTATCGTTCATTGCTTCTAAAAAATCCCGCTGTTGGGCTTCGTCCAGATAGGACAGTTCCACAGCGGGATTGAATGCAATTTTCTTTTCATCCACCATGTCGAGCAATTCGGGAACAAGATTTGTCAGACGGATAAACCGCTGGACTGTCTTATAGCCTTCACCAGTACCCTCAGCGACCTGTTCAATGGACAGTTTTGACTTCTGGACAACTTGTCCAGAAGTTAAATCCGACCTAGCACCTTGCTTTTTTATCGCCTCCAGCTTCATTTTGTAGGCAAATGCGCGTTCACTGGGCAGAATATGCTCACGCTGCAAATTGCTGTCCACCATAAGGATCACAGCCGCATCGTCCGACATCTCTCGAACAATGACCGGCAGCGTTTCCAGCCCTGCCAGTTCCGCAGCGTGTTGGCGGCGGTGCCCGGAGATGATCTCATAGCCGCCCTCTGGTCTGGGACGGGCAATCAGCGGCGCAAGCACACCATACTGCTTGACACTTTCCACGGTATCGCTCATAGAATCATCGTCCAGAACCTTGAAGGGATGGTTCTTGAATGGAAACAGCTCTCCAATCGGAATCTGCTGCACCTGCTCGCGCTGTTCTTCCTGCCGGGATTCTTCGGTGGAGAAAATGTCATCTGCCCCTTTCAGCGACACGTTTAAGCTGCCTTTCGGCATTCGCCATCACCTCCTCGGTCAGAGATTTATAGGCTTCTGCCACCTTGCCCTTGGGGTCGTGCTGGAAAATGCTCTTGCCCACGGCACTGATCTCCGCAGCACGGACAGACCGGGGAATGGTCTGGTCAAACACCTTGATCTTGCTGCCGTAAGCACCTCGAATCAGATTGTCGATCTGCTGTCCATAGTTGGTGCGGCTGTCGGTCATAGTCAGCAGAATACCCTCGATTTTCAGTTTCGGGTTGATCTGCCGCCGGACTTTCTGCACGGTCTGCAAAAGCTGTTCCAGACCCTTTGCAGACAGGTACTGCGCCTGCACGGGAATCAGGGTGGTGTCTGCTGCTGCCAGTGCATTCACGGTCAGCATCCCAAGGGAAGGGGTGCAGTCCAGCAGAATAAAGTCGTATTCGTGCTTTGCACTGTCCAGCACCTGCTTGAGCATCTTTTCCCGGTTCATGCAGTTGACAAGAGACACTTCCATCCCTGCCAGTTCGATGTTGGCAGGGATCAGGTCAACGCCCTCCACATGGTGCAGGATGCCTTCACCGGGCGGAATGCTCTGGTCGTTCATGGCTTTTGCCATCAGGGTGGAAAGGGTGGTGGGCAGTTCATCGGGTTGCTGCCAGCCCATGCTGATGGTCAAAGACCCCTGCGGGTCAGCGTCCACCAACAGGACTTTCTTGCCCTCCATCGCCAGCCCGATGCCCAGATTTTCACAGGTAGTGGTTTTTCCAGTGCCGCCTTTCTGGTTGACGATAGCGATTGTGGTACATTTCTTTGCGATAAAATCACCCCCTCGGCGAATCATGTGCAAAGTCATGGTTCATTTGATTTTGATAGGTTAGCTGCATCGTGGTGGGTGCATTGTACAGAGAAGCGAGCAGATATTGTTTCATGTTGCGGATTGGGCTGCTGTTCTCTGCAAGGCACTTCAGCACAAAGCGAATATGGTCGGCGTTCAGCTTCATAAACCGGCTGCGTACCACCTCGGCGGGCTTATCGTCCCCGGCAATGCGCAGCAGCTTACGGTTGGTAGCGCAGGTGTCCACCAGCAAATCTACGATCTGATAGATGGTATCCTCATCGTCCGGGCAGAGCCAGAGCAGAAGGTCTACCTCCAAAGACTGAGAAAAATATTCTTCCAGTTGTTCGTGCTGCCTCATCCCGTCGTTTTCTTTCGAATCGAAGGGATAAGTCTTACTCATTTCAGTATCATTCTCTTTAGTCTTATTACATCGTGATTTTGCAGGGTCTTGACACGCGATTTTGAAGCCACAAGAATCGTCATTATCACGATTCTTGACGCTCTCTTTTGAAGATTCTGCTGAAAAGTTTTTCACATACACCAAACTTGGCTTTCCTTGTCCTCGGCGTTTTCGTTCAATCAGACCAAATTCTTCAAGCTCCCGCAGCAACTTCGTCGCTTTGTTGTCTGCGCAACACAATGCCCTCTTGACATCCTCAATCGTGAAGATGATAAACACCCGGTTCTGCTTGTCCAGCCAGCCGTTTTTCACCGACAGGCTCATGCGGTCCAGCAGGATACCATACAGAGTTTTGGCATCCGTGGACAGGCTCTGGAACCGCTGCTCCTGAAAAAGAGCCTTTGGAATGCGGTAGAAGGAGAAAAGCTCTCCAGTCTGTCCGTAGAAGTAGTCAAGGGTCATGCGGTTGGTTCATGGATAAAAAAACAGCAAAAATACATCGGCATCGTTGAGAAAACCTCCTTGTCAATACTTTTGGGGAAAATAAAAAGCGCAACTTTGATGTGTAAAATCAAAATTGCGCTAAGTAACCTATCAGAAAAAATTTTTTCTCGTAAATGACCTTCTCTCTGAGCAAAACCCATTGACACACTTGAAAATTGAGTGGTAAAATTGCCTTGTAGACGTAGCATGATTCCTGAAAGCAGGATGTAGCTGTGAGTTTTTTGGTGGATAGAACGTATCAACGCGAAATTAAGCCTGTTCCCACGCTTTCGTGTGGGGGTGTGTTTTGATACCGTTCGGGAGAGCGCTTGCATGGCATGCAAGAGGTCAGCGGTTCGATCCCGCTATTCTCCACCAAAAAAGCACTGTACTTCGTAGGAAGTATGGTGCTTTTCTTTTTCTGAGCCGCAAAAAATGGGGGCTGCACTGCCGTGTCTGCATCGTTTTCAGATGTTTTGCAGGCGGTTCAGTGCAGCCCCCGAGTCATTGGTGCTTCGGCAGGTCAGAAAGTGCCGGTTCAGCTGACGATCTCCAGCATCTGATCGAACACCTCTTCCATCTGCCGCACCAGCGTGAACTGGGTGCGGGCGCGGTCAAGATTGTGGTCGGGGCGGGCGGTGTGGAAATAGTGGTCGCCCTCCAGATAGTCGGTCAGAAAGCGGATGCCGCACTCCAGCGTCATCAGCTTGGCACCCCAGGCAAGGCTCTTTTTCTCCGCAGGGCTCATGGAAGCCCCGGCGGTGGAGAGATACCCCTTGGCGAACACCTCGTACAGGTGCAGGTCAAAGTGGACCTTGCTCTGGTCGGGCTCGTCCTCGGCGCAGTCGTTGGCACCGGTGCGGATGGAGTCGCCGAAATCGTAGGCCGACAGGCCCGGCATCACAGTGTCAAGGTCAATGACGCAGATGCCTTTTCCGGTGGCGGCATCGATCAGGACGTTGTTGATCTTGGTGTCGTTGTGGGTGACACGCAGCGGGATCTCACCAGCCGCCAGCAGATCCAGCAGGACATGGCAATCTTTTTCCCGCGCGTGGATGAAGGCGACCTCCGGTGCAATGTCCTTGGCCCGGCCCAGCGCATCGGCGGCAAGGGCTTTTTCAAAGTTTGCATAGCGGTTGGGTGTGTCGTGGAAGCGGGCAATGGTTTCGTGAAGGGTAGAGGCCGGATAATCTGCCAGCTGGTTCTGGAATTTTCCCAAGGTCTCGGCAACAGTGCGGAAGTCGGCCTCGCTGCCCACCTGCTGCAGGCAGATGGTGTCCTCCACAAAGTCGTAGGCACGCCACGCGCCGCCCTCGGCATCCAGATGGCAGGCCGCGCCGGACAGGGTGGGGATCACGTTCAGGGTCTCCCGTGCCGGGTCGCCGCCTGCGGCAAGGATCTTTTCCCGCAGATGCTGGGTCACGCCGCAGATGTTGTCCATCAGGCCCACCGGGTCGGTAAAGGTGTCGGTGTTGATGCGTTGCAGGATAAAGCGCTTGGAGTGGTCCTCCCGCCAGACCACGAAGGTATCGTTGATGTGGCCTTCGCCGTAGTGACGGGCATCGCAGACCACAGGCCCGCCAAAATCAAAGGCATTTGCGGCGGCGCGGAGAATGGGTTCGGTAACAGGTTTCATTTTGGGTTCCTCATTTCTTATCCTTCATGCCGTTTGGCAGGTGCAGGGCGTTGTCCCTGCCGCACCTGACGGCGGTATTCGTTGGGGGTCAGGCCTTCCGCCTTGCGGAAGCACTGCGAAAAGTAGCTGGGGGAGGAAAATCCCATCAGCTCGCTGATCTGCGCCAGGCTGTAACCGGTGTTGCCCAGCATATATTTGCTCTCCTCAATGCGGCGGCGGTTCAGGTAGGTGATGGGAGAAATGCCGTACGCCTTCTGGAAGGTATGGGCCAGATAATATTTGTTGATGTGGGCAACCTCGGCAAGGGTATCAAGGGAGATTTCCTCCCGGTAGTTGTTGTCCAGATACCGCTTGATCTCCACGCATTCCCGGTTGTCGGAGCGGGGAGATTCCTCCACCTGCAAAGAGAGGGTGGTGCACCGCACCAGCCAGATGAGCAGAACTTCCAGCAGGTCCTGGCAGACGGTCTCGCAGCCGTCCAGACTGCGGTCCGCCTCAGCCAGCAGCATGTGCAGCAGCGTTACCATCCGCTCCCGGTTCTCCCGGCAGTTGAAGATGGCGTAGGTGGAATCGGCTTTGCCAAACAGGATCTCGATGCCCGAAACGCCCAGTACGATGTATTCCAAAGGCGAGGCGTTCAGGCTCAGCTCGGTGTGCTCCACCTGCGGGTTGACGATGACCATATCATCCGGCTTGACCGGGAACAGCTGCCCGCTGAGCAGAAACTGCCCCTCGCCGCTGAGGCAGTAGAACAGCTCCGTGCAGGAATGGGTGTGGACCGTGCTGTTCCAGTCGCCGCCGAATCTGCTCTTGCTGATGTACAGCAGCCGGAAGGATTCCCGTGGAGCGGGAGCGTGGCGGATATCAAAGCGCTCGGTACTCATAAAAGGCTCCTTTTGAAGCAGACGCAAAAAATATAAAAATAAAAGCAAGATACTAAAAATTAAATGCGAAAAACGCCGCACTGCTTCGTGCATTTTTTCTCATTATAGGGGCAAATAAGAAAAAAAGCAAGCCCTGTTTTTTAGCATGGTAAATATTTTCCTCTGCACAGAAAAACGGAAATGTGTCAAATTGGTTACAGGTTGGGAGAATGTACCAAAACAATGTCGCAAAATTTAGTACTTTTGCTGAAGAAAATGATAAAAAAGCAATATTTATAAAAAATGAAACAACAAAGACCTTGTTGAAAACTGCAAAAACCTCTATATTGGAATCACAAAAAACACAGCCCCTCGGGCAAAACCTGTTTGCTCCGGCTGTGCATGAACGGAACTTTATGATGGAGGACACATTATGAAACGCATTTCTCGTCGCAATTTCCTGAAAGTGGCCGGTGTGGGTGCCGCTGCACTGGGTCTGGCTGCCTGCGGCGGTTCTTCCAGCTCCACAGCTTCCAGCACGGCTTCTTCCGCTGCTGCATCTGCCGCTCCCGCTGAGGACGTGACCATCAAGGTCGCCGCCATCGAGACCGGCTATGGCGCTGATATGTGGAAGAAGGTCACTGAGGCCTTTACCGCCCAGACCGGCATCAAGGTGGAGCTGACCACCGACAAGAAGCTGGAGGATGTCATCGGACCTTCCATGCAGGGTGGCGATTACCCCGACGTGATCCACCTGGCTACCGGCCGTGAGGCTGCCCTGACCGAGCAGTTCATCAAGGGCAACCTGATCGCGGATATCACCGATGTGCTGAGTATGACCGTGCCCGGCGAGAGCAAGAAGGTGAGCGAGAAGATCGCAGGCGGCTTTACCGACACCTCCCTGACCAACCCCTACGGCGACGGCAAGACCTATCTGGCTCCCATGTTCTACAGCCCCTGCGGCCTGTTCTACAACGCCGGTTTCCTGAAGGAAAAGGGCTGGGACGTGCCCACCACCTGGGACGAGATGTGGGAACTGGGCGACAAGGCTGCCGCTGAGGGTACCTACCTGTTCACCTACCCCACCACCGGCTACTTTGATGCGTTCTTCTACGCACTGATGTATGCCGCCGGCGGCCCGGAGTTCTTCAACAAGGCCACCCACTATGAGGAAGGCATCTGGGATACCCCGGAGGCAAAGACCTGCTTTGACATCGTCAACAAGCTGGCTTCCTACACCAACCCCATTACCCCCGCACAGGCCAACGATCAGGACTTTACCCAGAACCAGCAGCTGGTGCTGGACAACAAGGCCCTGTTCATGCCCAACGGCACCTGGATCGTGGGCGAGATGGCCGAGGCTCCCCGTGCGGATGGCTTTGAGTGGGGCATGACCGCCCTGCCCGCTGTCAAGGCCGGCGGCGACCAGTACAGCTACACCTGGTTCGAGCAGGCATGGATCCCGGCTGGTGCCGAGCATCTGGATGCCGCCAAGCAGTTCGTGGCTTACCTGTACAGCGACGAGGCCTGCAAGCTGTTTGCCGAGAGCGGTGCCATCCAGCCTGTGCTGGGCATCGCCGATGATCTGGAAGGCGACAACAAGATGTTCTACTCCATCTACGACAACGGCGCAAAGGCCGCTATGGGCAACTTTGCCTCCTTCAGCGCCATCCCCGGCGTGGAGGTCCGCACCGTGTTCTTTGACCCCGTCAACTCTCTGGTGTCCGGCAGCATGACCGAGCAGCAGTGGATCGACGGAATCAAGTCCGCCAGCGACCAGATGCGTGCCAATATCATCGAATAATTGAACCCTGCCCAGCGGGGGCGGTTTTGACCGCCTCCGCTTTTTGTGGTTTTCGGGTTCCGATAGAAAGGAGCGGTTTGTCTATGAGATCTGACAAAAGCCGCAGACGGTTCGTCTTTCTCTGCGTGGCACCGGCCACGATCCTGTTCTTTCTCTTTATGATCCTGCCCACCCTCAACGTGTTCCGCATGAGCCTGTACGAGCGCGGTGCCTACTCGCCCAACGAGACCTTTGTGGGCCTGAAGAATTTCCAGCACCTGCTCAAGGACACCCAGTTCATCCGCTCCATGCAGAATATGATCCTGCTGGTGGTAGTGGTGACCATCGTCACCTTTGCCTTTGCGCTGGTGTTTGCGGCCATTCTCACCCGGGAAAAGATTAAGGGGCAGAATTTCTTCCGGGTCATCTTCTACATCCCCAACATCCTGTCGGTGGTCGTCATCTCCGGCATCTTCTCGGCCATCTATAAGCCGGAAAACGGTATGCTGAACAGCATCATCGGCCTGTTCCGGGATATGACAGACCCCATCCTCTGGAAGGGCGAAAAGCTGGTCATCCCCTCCATCATCATCGCCATGGTCTGGCAGGCCGTGGGCTATTACATGGTCATGTATATGGCTTCCATGTCCTCGGTGCCCGCCAGCCTGTACGAGAGCGCCAATCTGGACGGTGCGGGCCGCCTGACCCAGTTCTTCCAGATCACCATTCCCCTCATCTGGACCAACATCCGCACCACCCTGACCTTCTTTATCATCTCCACCATCAACATGGCCTTCCTCTTTGTCAAGGCCATGACCAGCGGCGGGCCCAACGGTGCTTCGGATGTGGCGCTGAGCTATATGTACAGCCAGAAGGACGCGGGCCTGTATGGCTACAGCATGGCCATTGGCGTGGTCATTTTCCTGTTCTCGTTTGCACTGTCCGCCTGTGTCAACAAGGCCACCGACCGCGATCCGCTGGAATTCTAAGGAGGGAAGAAGATGCAGAATACCACCGAAAGATCTTCCCGCTCGGCGGAAGGTCTCTACAAGTTCTTTATCTATTTTGTGCTGGTCCTGCTGGCGGTGATCATCATCGTGCCGGTGGCATGGGTATTCATGGCCTCCATCAAGCAGAACGCGGAGTTTTACGGCAACCCGTGGGCGCTGCCTGCCGGGTTCTACTGGCAGAACTTTGTCAATGCGTGGAACGGAGCCAAGATGGGCGAATATATGCTCAACTCTGTCATCGTGACCGCATTGGCGCTGGTGCTGCTGCTGGTCATTGCGCTGCCTGCCGCCTACTGCCTGTCCCGCTTCCGGTTCAAGGGCCGCAAACTGCTGAACACCCTGTTTATGGCGGGCCTGTTCATCAATGTCAACTACATCGTGGTGCCCATCTTCCTGATGCTGCGGGACGGAGATGTCTGGCTGAAGAGCCACTTTGGCAGCAGCTTCCTGCTGAACAATCTGGTGGTGCTGGCGGTGGTGTATGCAGCCACAGCCCTGCCTTTTACCATCTATCTGCTTTCGGGCTATTTTGCCACCCTGCCCCATGATTTTGAGGAGGCTGCCTACATCGACGGTGCAAGCTACTTCTCCACCATGACCCGTATCATCTTCCCCATGGCAAAGCCCTCCATCATCACCATCATCCTGTTCAACTTCCTGTCCTTCTGGAACGAGTACATTATTTCCATGACGCTGATGAGCTCCACCAGCGCGCCCCGCACCCTGCCGGTGGGCCTTTTGAATCTGATGCAGGCCCAGCAGAGCGCGGCCCAGTACGGCACCATGTATGCCGGTCTGGTGCTGGTGATGCTGCCCACCCTGATCCTGTACATCTGCGTGCAGAAGCAGCTGACACAGGGCATGACCGTGGGCGGTCTGAAAGGGTAAGGTGACAAACGATGAAAGCATTCTGGAAAAATCATCCCGCCCTGCGCATGGTGCTGATGCTGGTGCTGTTTGTGCTGTCCATCGCGCTGGTGACAGCAGGCTGGAAAATGACCGGGCAGCTGGCTGGTCTTGGCATCATGCTTTTGGGGGTGGCGCTGCTGCTGGCCGTGCTGGCGGTCTATAATGCCCCCTATCAGGATTGAGGAGAAGAGAGGTAAAGGAGAATTCCCATGGAAGAAAATAAAATGACCGGGCGCGTAACGATCCCGACCGATCTGGACGTGGTGCCCGAAACGCTGCAGATCCTGAAAAAGTGGGGCGCGGATGCCATCCGCGACTGCGACGGCACCGACTTTCCGCAGGAGCTGAAGGATGCCGACGCAAAGATCTACTCCACCTATTACACCACCCGCAAGGACAACGCGTGGGCCAAGGCGAACCCGGACGAGGTGCAGCAGTGCTACATTATGACCGGCTTCTACACCGCCCCCGGTGACACCGTGACCATTCCGCTGATGAAGGGCATCAGCCCGGAGCTGATGCAGGTGAACACCAACGACGATATCACCCGCTGGTGGGAGGTCATGGACCGAACCACCGGCCAGCCGGTGCCCCCGGAGCTGTGGAGCTACGCCGACGGCAGCGTGACGGTGCAGGCCGTGCCGTTCCATGAATATACGGTCAGCTTTCTGGCCTACCTGATTTGGGACCCGGTGCACATGTACAACGCCACCACCAACGGCTGGACCAACTTCGAGCATCAGATCACCTTTGATGTCCGCCAGCCCAAGACCCACAAATACTCGATGGAGCGCCTGCGGAAGTTCATTGCAGACCACCCCTATGTGAATGTCATCCGTTACACCACCTTCTTCCACCAGTTTACCCTGATCTTCGATGAGCTCAAGCGGGAGAAGTTTGTGGACTGGTACGGCTATTCCGCCTCGGTCAGCCCCTATATCCTGGAGCAGTTCGAGCAGGAGGTGGGCTACAAGTTCCGCCCGGAGTACATCATCGATCAGGGCTACTACAACAACCAGTACCGGGTGCCCAGCAAGGAATTCCGGGATTTTCAGGCCTTCCAGCGCCGGGAGGTGGCAAAGCTGGCCAAAGAGATGGTGGACATCACCCACGAGTGTGGGTGTGAGGCCATGATGTTCCTGGGGGACCACTGGATCGGCACCGAGCCCTTTATGCCGGAGTTCAAGACCATCGGCCTGGATGCCGTGGTGGGCAGCGTGGGCAACGGTTCCACCCTGCGCCTGATCTCGGACATCGAGGGCGTAAAGTACACGGAGGGCCGCTTTTTGCCCTACTTCTTCCCGGACACCTTCCACGAGGGCGGCGACCCGGTGCGGGAGGCCAAGGAAAACTGGGTCACGGCCCGCCGCGCCATCCTGCGCAAGCCCATTGACCGCATCGGCTACGGCGGCTACCTGAAGTTGGCGCTGCAGTTCCCGGAGTTCGTGGACTATGTGGAGAGCGTCTGCAGCGAGTTCCGTGAGCTGTATGAGAACATCAAGGGCACCACGCCCTACTGCGTCAAGCGGGTGGCCGTGCTGAACTGCTGGGGCAAGATGCGGGCCTGGGGCTGCCACATGGTGCACCACGCCCTCTACTACAAGCAGAATTACAGCTACTCCGGAGTCATCGAAATGCTGTCCGGCGCGCCCTTTGACGTGAAGTTCATCAGCTTTGAGGACATCAAGAAGGACCCCGCCCTACTGGATGAGCTGGATGTCATCATCAATGTGGGCGATGCTGACACCGCCCACACCGGCGGCATCTGGTGGGAGGACCCGGAGATATCCTCCGCGATCCGGAAATTCGTCTGGAACGGCGGCGGCCTCATCGGCGTGGGTGAGCCCTCCGGTCATGCCTATCAGGGCCACATTCTCCAGCTGGCCAGCGTGCTGGGCGTGGAAGAGGAAAACGGCTTCACCCTCAACTACGACAAGTACAATTGGGACGAGCACCCGGACCACTTCATTCTGCAGGATGCTGACCAGCCCATCGACTTTGGCGAGGGCAAGAAGAACATCTACGCCCTCGAGGGGACCGAGGTGCTGGTGCAGCGGAACCGGGAAGTGCAGATGGCGGCACACGATTTCGGTAAGGGCCGCGCGGTCTACATCAGCGGCGTGCCTTACAGCTTTGCCAACAGCCGCACCCTGTACCGTGCCATCCTGTGGAGCGCCCACAGCGAGGAGGAGCTGCACACCTGGTTCAGTTCCAACTACAATGTGGAAGTGCACGCCTACGTGAAAAATGGCAAGTACTGCGTGGTGAACAACACCTACGAGCCGCAGGACACCACGGTCTACACCACCGATGGAAACCATTTCGACCTGCATCTGGAAGCCAACGAGATCAAGTGGTATGAGATCTGAGTTCTCCGTTTCATAAGCAAACACCCCTCTGCATTCCGAAAGGAGCGCAGAGGGGTGTTTGTGTATCCGGGCGGCTCAGCGGGGAGAGCCCAGACGGTATTTGAAATCGTGGTAGCCGAAGCGGGCCAGCGGCTGGGTGGTGCCGTTTTCATGCAGCACCCAGATATCCGGCAGGGGCATCCCGTTGAAGGTGTTGTTCTTGCAGGTGGAATAGATGGCCATGTCGCCGAAGATGAGCCGGTCACCCTCGGTGAGGGGGGCGGCAAAGCTGTAATCGCCCACCACGTCCCCGGCAAGGCAGGTGGGGCCGCCCAGACGGAAGGTGCAGGGCTTTTCCCCCGGCTCGCCCGCGTCCAGCAGGGGCGGGCGGTAGGGCATCTCGATGACATCCGGCGTGTGGCAGGCTGCGGACATGTCCAGAATGGCAAGATGTGTCTCGCCGTTCTGCAGGGTGTCCAGCACCGTGGTGACAAGGTAGCCTGCGTTCAGCGCCCAGGCCTCGCCCGGTTCCAGATACACCTGCACGCCGTACTTTTCCTGCGTCCCGGTGATGCACTTTTCCAGCGTGACAAGGTCGTAATCCGGGCGGGTGATGTGGTGCCCGCCGCCAAAATTGAGCCACTTCATCCGGGGCAGCAGGTCACCGAATTTCGCTTCCAGCGCGGGCAGGGTGGCCGCCAGCGCGTCGGAATTCTGCTCGCACAGGGTGTGGAAGTGCAGGCCGTCCAGCAGGTCGGGCAGGTCAGGGCGCTGCGCCGCAGCGGCATCCCACTGGGCACGGGTGGTGCCCAGACGGCTGCCCGGGGCACAGGGGTCATAGATCTCGTGCCCCTCCTGGGTGGAGTACTCGGGGTTTACCCGCAGGCCCACGCTCTTGCCCGCCGCCTTTGCAGCCGGGCCGAACTTTGCCAGCTGGTGGGGCGAGTTGAACACGATGTGATCAGCGTATTGCAGCAGCTCCGCGAACTGGTCGGCCCGGTAGGCGGCGCAGAACACATGGTTCTCCTTCTCCGGCAGCTCCTCCCTGCCCAGGCGGCTCTCGTACAGGCCGCTGGCCTCGGTGCCCGCCAGATAGGGGGCCAGCACCGGGTAGAGGTCGTAGTTGGAAAAGGCCTTCTGGGCCAGCAGGATCTTGCAGCCTGTCCGCTGCTGCACGCCCAGCAGGATCTCGCCGTTGCGGCGCAGCCGGGCTTCATCCAGCAGGTAGCAGGGGGTGGGCAGGGCAGCCAGTGCAGCCTCAGAGAGGTTCGCCAGCCCCGCAAAGGGCGGGCGGGTGTCGGCCAGCCGCATCAGTCCACCAGAGCCGGGGCGTGGCTCTCGGAGCGGGGCAGGCCGTACTTGTCCAGAGCATCCAGATACGGGTCCGGATCAAACTCTTCCACAGTGTGCACGCCCTTGGTGGTCCACTTGCCGGTCAGCAGCATCAGCGCGCCGCACATGGCAGGCACACCGGTGGTGTAGCTGATGGCCTGAGAGCCGACCTCCTTGTAGCACTCCTGATGGTCGCAGACGTTGTAGATGTAGTAGGTCTTTTCCTTGCCGTCCTTCTTGCCGGTGAAGATGCAGCCGATGTTGGTCTTGCCCTTGGTGCGGGGGCCAAGGCTGGCGGGGTCGGGCAGCAGGGCCTTGAGGAACTGGATGGGCACGATCTCCTGACCGTTGAAGTTGACCGGGGTGGTGGACAGCATGCCCACGTCCTCCAGACAGCGCATGTGGTCGAGGTAGCTCTGGCCGAAGGTCATAAAGAAGCGGATGCGCTTTGCCTCGGGGATGTTCTTGGCCAGGGACTCGATCTCCTCGTGGTGGAGCAGGTACATATCCTTCTGGCCCACCTGATCAAAGTTGTACTCCCGCTTGATGCTCATGGCCGGGATCTCCACCCAGTGGCCGTTCTCCCAGTAGCTGCCGGGGGCAGAGACCTCGCGCAGGTTGATCTCAGGGTTGAAGTTGGTGGCAAAGGCATAGCCGTGGTCGCCGCCGTTGCAGTCCAGAATGTCGATGGTGTCGATGGTGTCGAACTCGTGCTTCTTGGCGTAAGCGCAGTAAGCCTGGGTCACGCCCGGGTCAAAGCCGCTGCCCAGCAGGGCGGTCAGGCCGACCTCCTCAAACTTCTTGGCGTAGGCCCACTGCCAGCTGTAATCAAAGTAGGCGGAGAAACCGGCCTCCTTGCAGCGCTTCTCGTAAATGGCGCGCCACTCCGGGTCGTCGGTGTTCTCAGGCTCGTAGTTGGCGGTATCCATGTAGTTCACGCCGCAGGCCAGGCAGGCATCCATGATGGTCAGATCCTGATAGGGCAGGGCGATGTTCATCACCAGATCGGGCTGGTAGCTCTTGATGAGGGCGATGACCTCATCCACATGGTCGGCATCCACCTGTGTGGTGGTGATCTTGGTGGTGGTCTTGGGGGCCAGCTCGGCGGCCAGCTTGTCGCACTTTGCCTTGGTGCGGCTGGCGATGCAGATCTCGGTGAACACCTCGGGGACCTGGCAGCACTTGTGGATGGCAACGGAGGCCACGCCGCCGCAGCCGATGATCAGAACTTTGCTCATGTCGGTTACTCCTTTATCTGTAAAGTTGTCTTTTTACGGTCTGTCCTTATACCTGAAAGCCCGGCCAGCCCTTGTCCAGCGCAATCAGCAGCTCCCGCAGGACCTTGCAGGCTGTGGCCGTGGAAACGCCGGTGGTGTCCAGCGTGGGGGCCAGCTCGTTGAGGTCCGCACCCACGATGTTGGCCTTGGTCACGGTGCGGATGGCTTCCAGCAGCTGCAAAAAGCTCACGCCGCCGGCCTCCGGGGTGCCGGTGCCGGGGAAGCAGGAGGGGTCCAGGCAGTCGAGGTCGATGGTCAGGTAAACGGGCACCTTGCTGGCACAGAGCTGCTCAGTGAGCTGGGCAAGGCCCGTGAAATCGAACTTGTGCATCTCAGTGTGGGCAGCCGCGAACTCAAACTCGGTGCGGTCGCCGCTGCGGATGCAGAACTGGTGGATGCGTCCGTCGCCGATGAGGTCATGGCAGCGGCGCAGGACACAGGCGTGGCTGAGCTTTGCACCCAGATAGTCGTCCCGCAGGTCGGCGTGGGCATCAAAGTGGACGATGTGGAGGTCGGGGTACTTTTCCACCATGGCCCGCACGGCACCCAGCGTGACCAGATGCTCGCCGCCCAGCAGGAGCGGGAACTTGCCGTCGTGCAGGATCTCTGCCGCGCGGCTCTGGATGTCGGCCAGTGCGCTCTCGCTGGAGCCGAAGCAGAGCTCCAGATCGCCGCTGTCGAAGATGTCAAAATCGGTCAGGTCGGCATTCTGGTAGGGGCTGTAAGTCTCCAGACCGTAGCTTTCGTGCCGGATGGCAGCCGGGCCGAACCGGGCCCCCGGGCGGTAGCTGGTGGTGGAATCGTAGGGGGCACCGTACAGCACGATGCTGGCGGCACGGTAGCTGCTGTCGCAGCCGATAAAGATTTCAACGTTGGGGTAAAGCATCAGTGTTCCTCCACTTCCCGCAGCATCTCCTCCAGAAAAGCAGGCAGGTAGAATGCTCCGATATGCAGTTTGGTGGTGTAGTACCGGGTGCGCATGTTCAGGGCCTTCCAGGCAGTTGCGTCCAGATCATCAATGGGGTGGTACTTCTTGCTGGCAAAGCCGAACAGCCAGTAGCCCGCCGCAAAGGTGGGGATGTGGGCCTGATACACCCGGCTGATGGGGAAGGTGGAAGCAATGCGTTTGTGGCTGCGCTGCATGGCGTTGGCATCCTCGGCGTAGAAGGGGCTGCCCTGCTGATTGACCATGATGCCGTCCTCTTTCAGGGCGTTGAAGCAGCTGCCGTAGAACTCGCGGGTGAACAGACCCTCGCTGGGGCCGAAGGGATCGGAGGAGTCCACGATGATGAGGTCGTATTCCTCCTCGCACTGGCGGATGAACTTGAGGGCGTTCTCAAAATAGATGTGCACCCGGCGGTCATCCATCCGGCAGGCATTGCCGGGCAGGTAGGCGCGGCAGGCCTCCACCACCTGGGGGTCCATCTCCACCAGGTCGATGCGCTCCACCCGGTCGTAGCGGGTCAGCTCCCGCACCACGCCGCCGTCGCCCGCGCCGATGACAAGGATATCTTTTGCCTCCCGGTGCACGGCCATGGGCACGTGGACGATCATCTCGTCGTAGATGAATTCGTCCCGCTCGGTCAGCATCACATTGCCGTCCAGTGTGAGCACCCGGCCAAACTCGGGCGTTTCAAAAATATCAATGCGCTGGTAATCGCTCTGCTTGGAGTAGAGCTGCTTGTTCACCCGGATGCTGTGCTTCACATCGGGGGTGTGAAATTCCGAAAACCAAAACTCCATCTGTTTTCCCTCCTTATGCCAGAACGTTCAGGTGCAAAATATCAGGGTCCTCAGGGCCGGTCATGCTGCAGCCCTTGGCCTTGGCGTACTCGATATAGTTCAGAATCTCCTTGGTGATGCGCTCGCCGGGGGCCAGAATGGGGATGCCCGGCGGGTAGCACATGACGAACTCGCTGCAGACCATGCCCTCGGTCTCCCGCAGGGGCAGACTCTTTTTGGGGGCATAGAAGGCCTCCTGCGGGCTGGCGGCCACCACGGGGTCGATGTATTCCTGGCTCAGCAGGCCGGTGCCGTCGGTGTGGTAGCGGCGCTTGATCTCGGCCAGAGCGCTGACCAGCCGCTCGATCTCCTGAGGGCGGTCGCCAATGGAGAGGTAGGCCAGGATGTTGCCGATGTCGCCGAACTCGATCTGGATGTCGTACTCGTCCCGCAGGATGTCGTAGA
>OJQL01001451.1_pt1 | contig 17497 bp, 9 predicted proteins | sample 1598731 | NCBI WGS metagenome assembly OJQL01 (sample SAMN03922510, study PRJEB24848) | human gut metagenome | isolation source: stool sample | host: Homo sapiens | place: Germany | collected 2010-02
AATCTGACAAAATGAATCGAATTTTTCATGCCCGCATCGCCTGGTACCAGTATTTCCTTCTGGCAGTACTTACAGTAAATGCCGTCGGCGCTTTGTGGTGTAAATATATCTTGCCGGCTGTGCTGTTTATGCTCATGCTTATTGTAGTGATCGAACAGATCATACATACAGTCTATACGGTGACTACGGACGGAAATCTCGAAATATCCCGCGGGCGCTTTATCCGCAAGAAGGTAATTCCTATTTCCGAAATCACGACTATACAGAAATACCGTTCCATGAAATTCGGAAGTTTCTCGGTGACTGATTACATACTGATAGAGTATGGAAAAGACAAGTTTGCTTCCGTTATGCCTGTCAAAGAACGGGAATTTATGGAACTGATTGAAAAGAAAATGAACTAAATAAGTTATATACTATGAAATACCAAGTGATTATTATCGGCGGCGGCCCTGCCGGGTATACGGCTGCCGAAGCTGCCGGCAAAGCCGGTTTGAGCGTGTTACTTATCGAAAAGAAGAATCTGGGCGGTGTATGCCTGAACGAAGGGTGTATCCCGACCAAAACCCTGCTCTATTCGGCAAAAACTTATGATGGCGCAAAGCATGCGTCAAAGTATGCGGTAAATGTATCCGAAGTCTCTTTCGACCTGTCCAAGATTATTGCCCGCAAGAGCAAAGTGGTACGTAAACTGGTATTGGGAGTGAAAGCAAAACTGACCTCAAACAATGTTACGATACTATCGGGAGAAGCGCAAATCATAGATAAAAATACAGTCCGCTGCGGTGAAGAAACTTACGAAGGCGAGAATCTGATACTTTGCACCGGTTCGGAAACCTTTATTCCCCCTATTCCCGGAGTGGAAACGGTGAACTACTGGACGCATCGGGATGCATTGGACAATAAAGAACTGCCTGCTTCTTTGGTTATCGTCGGTGGTGGAGTGATAGGAATGGAGTTCGCTTCTTTCTTCAATAGCCTGGGAGTGCAGGTGACGGTAGTTGAAATGCTGGATGAGATTCTTGGCGGAATGGATAAGGAACTTTCCGCTCTGCTGCGTGCTGAATATGCAAAACGGGGCATTAAATTCCTGCTTAGTACGAAAGTTGTCGGTCTGTCGCAGACGGAAGAAGGGGCTGTCGTTTCTTATGAAAATGCAGAAGGAAGTGGTAGCGTGGTAGCGGAGAAGCTGCTGATGAGTGTCGGCCGTCGTCCCGTAACGAAAGGCTTCGGACTCGAAAATCTGAATTTGGATAAGACAGAGCGTGGTACTATCAAAGTGAATGAGAAGATGCAGACTTCCGTACCTGGTGTTTATGTCTGCGGTGACCTGACCGGATTCTCTTTACTGGCACACACAGCCGTTCGTGAAGCGGAAGTGGCTGTACATTCTATATTAGGTAAAGAAGATGCTATGAGTTATCGTGCCATTCCGGGCGTTGTCTATACCAATCCGGAGATTGCCGGAGCGGGTGAAACGGAAGAGTCAGCCTCAGCGAAAGGCATTACTTATCAAGTCGTAAAGCTCCCGATGGCATATTCCGGTCGGTTTGTGGCAGAGAATGAGGGAGTGAACGGAGTTTGCAAAGTATTGCTGGATGAACAGGAACGGGTGATTGGAGCACACGTGTTGGGCAATCCGGCTTCGGAGATAATAACGCTTGCGGGAACTGCTATTGAATTAGGATTGACAGCGACACAATGGAAGAAGATTGTTTTCCCTCATCCTACGGTAGGTGAGATATTCCGGGAAGCGTTGTAGGGCGGAAGAATGATTACGAAGTTATTTTTGAAAATGGGTTCAATTATATAACGTATTTCTGTATTTCATCAATGTTCTGTCTAAATCAGACGACACAGTTTGTTTACTTGCAGAAGTCTGTCTGACTGACAAGGAGATATAGAGAATAATGGTAGAATCTGCCTCATCCTTAATAAATCTGCATCATTTTAACCATAAATGGTGCAGATTTCATCTTAATGATGCAGATAATAGATGGAAAAGCACTAATTTTGTGTAGATTAAAAAGAACAAGGATGCATATATTTGATTATAAAAAAGCCCCCAAACAGCTATTGACACCCGATATTGTTAATATGTTGTCGTCATTACATGAGTTTAGGGGAAAACAGGAATTATACATTGAGGCAGAATCGGATGTTCTGACTGCTTTGTTGGATATTGCTAAAATCCAAAGTACAAAGGCATCCAATAAGATTGAGGGTATATACACTTCTGACGAGCGATTGGAGGCATTGGTGATGGAGAAGTCCGAACCTCTCAACCGCTCGGAAGAGGAGATTGCCGGATACAGGGAAGTACTGGCAACCGTACATGACAGTTATGAGTATATTCCCATGCGTCCGAATAATATCCTGCAATTGCACCGTGACCTTTACAGTTTCAGCAGTAGCGATACAGGCGGAAAATTCAAGAACACGGACAATGTGATTGCAGAATCGGGAAAGGATGGAAAAAAACGGGTGCGGTTTGCTCCCGTTCCGGCTTTTCAAACGGCTGATGCAATGGACATGTTATGTGCCGAATATAATTCAGCCATCGAACGCTCTGAGTACGACCCTTTGCTATTGATACCGATGTTTGTTCTCGACTTCTTATGTATTCACCCTTTCAATGACGGTAACGGACGCATGAGCCGTTTGCTTACCTTATTGCTGCTCTATCGCAGCGGGTATATTGTGGGAAAATATGTCAGTATGGAGATGCTTATTGAAAAGACGAAAGAGACTTATTACGAGGCATTACAAAACAGTTCTACGGGCTGGCATGAAAGTATAAATGACTACACATCCTTTGTAAGATACTATCTGGGGGTGGTCTTGAAAGGATATAATGAGTTCCAAGACCGCATAGAACATCTGAAATACCGTAAACTTTCAAAAGCAGATAGGGTAAAGGCTGTATTTGAGAAGAAACTGGGCATCATTAAGAAATCGGACATTGCCACACTCTGCCCCGACATAAGTGAAACCACCATTGAGCGCACTTTGAAGGAGTTGCTTGAGAGCGGATTTATCGAAAAAGTAGGAAAAGGCAGAGCTACGGGATATGTGAAGAAATAACCTATATGTCGACATAACGAGATACTTGTCGTTTACCTTCCTGTTGAATTATTAAGTTTTTCTTAATAGTTGCTTCCGTGGGTAATTCGCCTTGTTCATAGATAATGTTATATTTCTTCTGTAAAATTGGAGATAATCTTATAACTATGCGGAATCGAAAAATTATTAACTCATTTCCAGATATAAAAAAGGACTGCCTCACTTTTGGGGCAGTCCTTTCCATTTTATATAAGGATATATGGTAGTTTTGTTTATAAGCTATTTATTCTTTCTTCATTTCAATTCTCTTTCCATCTGCCTGCACAGCATAGAATTTAGTTGTTCCGTCAATGGTGACTGTCGGTGGAATTGAATACGAGAGGAAGTTGAAGAAGTCTAATATTTCTCCGTTTTCACTGTCTTTACGTATTTCGAATGCTACCGCTTGTGTACCATTATTTATAGTAATCCTATTTCCGGATAGTTTATAGGCAGGGGTACCTGTAATTTTTACATTATCTTTGAATTGCGTGTAATGTCCAACATCGCCCACTTGATAATTTTCAATGCCGACATCACCATTCTTGCGGTCTTCCAGATAGTAGATAGGTGGTACCTTCTTGGAGAAGGTTGCCATATACTCTTTAGTCTGGTTTATCATTGTTTGCTCTACGACATATGAAGATGAAGAACCATATTGTCCATATTCAATGTTGACCGGCGTGAGGAATCCCCATCTGTCAAAGAATTCTGTCATATCCATGTTAGCCACTTTGCTGACAGCCTTAGCATATTGCATTTGTGCAGTTCCCGGATGGCTTGTATAAAGAGGATTGGCGCGCAACTCTTTGAAAAGCTCGGGGAAGAAGTCCGGCATATTGCCCAGCCGGTGGAAATAATTCCATAATTGCCATTGCATACGCATGTGTATCTCCGGATCTTCGCCTTGGTAGGCATCATTATCACCTAGTAGAACCCATGACTTCTTTTGTCTGTAGGAATCTGCAAGAACACTGATTTCCAATCCGCGCGAACAATACTTACCAAGTTTGTACAACACATAATTTGAGAATAGGTTGTTACTTGATTCCGTACAACTAGCCCAGTTGATAGCTATTTGATGGACGTGTCCGATTTCATGTGCCGGCCCCCAGACATTGTCTTTTTTAGACATGATCGTTTCAGGTATCAGAATCCTGTTAAATGCCCCTTTGGGGAAAGCTACCCGGTATTCGGATGCCCACATGGTACCGGCATCCGGTGACATGGCAAATATATGGTTGTTCATTTGGCTGGGATGGAATTTGTCAATGCCCGACAGTTCCTGCTCCCATTTGACAATGTTGTTCCAAAAATCCAAAGTTGGCAGGATTCTCCGTTGTATCACTTCCTGAAGTTGGCTTGTATTGAAGTAGAACATGATCTTCTCACCACGAATACAAAAATATTTGTGAGTTGCTTTTGATAATAATTCTGCATATTTCTCGTCTGTCTTATGTCTTTCCAGGTCGAAATAACCTGTGACTTTTCCGCTTCCCAGTGGAATATGGACTTTGATTGGCAAGGCGTTCGGAGAAGTGATGTCTGTGTTATACATCAGAAATAGCTGTCCGGGTTCAATCATGGTTATCTTGTTGACCCCCGGATTCAAAGCAACTGTATATCCGGTGACGGCAGGCTGTAAATATTCAAACTCGGCATGGGCACTGGTAGTTTCTTCACCGATACATTTCAGATATATTGCTTGTCCATGAGTATCTCCTACCAATACGATCACTTCATCTCCTTCCTTGACACAGATTCCTGTCGGATTATCCAGATAGCCGTATTTCCTTGTCCGCAGTTTGAATGCCCAGTCTTCGCTGTTGCTATATGCTTTATACTCTTGTATACGGAAATCTTTTTCCCATTCATTATATCTGCCATCTTTCAGAGCATAAGCAATGCGCTTAAAGTAGTCGGAATTTAACTTTTCAATGGCCTCATTATTGATATCCGGTTTTAGTGCTGAACAAGTGATATCTGTGAAGACATTCAACAGTTCGTCTGCCAGTGAAGCTGTTCTGGTGCAGAATTCCATTTTGCTACAACCTGCCATATCACGAGAACCACTTAGTATCTCAATCTTTATCTTGGTAGCTTTCAGACTTGTAGCAAAGTTGGTGGTTGTACTTTCGCTCTTCTCCTGAAAGTCGTACTCTCCTTGTAATACATAGTCCGGATTTTCGGCCGTGGATGTATATACCTTTACTTTACCAAAACTTCCGGTAGCGCCGACAGGAGTATAGATAAAGTAATCGATGACTTTATCACCTGTGAAAAAGTATTCTAAGGTTGCAGGAATGGTGCGGGTCATATAGGGTGAGCTGCTGCCATTCCATGTGTTTTCAATTCCATTATTGGGTCCTGCCGGATCACTACCTTCTCCCCCGGTAGGCATCACTCTGGCATCTTTACCGTCCGTAATCACCACATCATTCTCTCCATATTGATTGACTGTCAGTGTATATTCGGCAACCGGAGAGGTGACCTTGATGGCAGTCGTTCTTTTCTTCTTGTCGGGGTTGGCTTCGAATGACAGTACGAGGGAATTCCTCTTCTTTCCATGTGTAATCCATGAATCACCGTACTCCACTTCCCAGTCGTTGATGGTCAGTGAGCTGCTGATAGGAACATAAACAGTCGTTGATTCCTTGTCGACATCGACAATTAAATCTTTGGGGGCAATTTCGAAAATACCGCCGGCAATATCATCAGATTTGCAGGAAGATAAGATGATGCCATACATCATCAGGCTAAGGCATATCGCTAATATTTTTGTTTTCATTGTGTTTAAATTTTTATGTTTTACAATAGTATGTCTATCATTCCGCTCAACTCGCTCACTGCCTGTTCATCGGAACCGGAGAAGCCTACAAGCTTGAAGCGTATATTTCCCTCTTTGTCAACAATATACTTTGCCGGAATACCTTTTGCACCATAGCTTGTTACTACTTCGTTTTTTTTGCTTGTGGGGTTTTTGAGGTCGAACAGTACATTGAAGCTGTAATTATGTTCTTCAATGAACTTCTTCACTTCCGGCAGAGGGTCTTTGGCACTTTCCCATGTGTCGATGAACAAGAAAGCTACGTCTTCATTGTTCTTATACTTGTCAACCGCCTTTTGCATGGCAGGGAAAGAACTCTTGCACGGGCCGCACCACGTTGCCCAGAAGTCGAGTATTACGACTTTCCCTTTCAGGGCTGCCAGTGATACTTCCTCGCCTTTCATATTTTTCAGTGTGAACAAAGGGGCGGGTTCGCTGATCATCCGGTTCCGGATTTCTTCCTTCTGTTTCTCTGCCGACTCTTTCAAAAGTCCGTTGAGGAACTTGTTGAACCCTTTATCCGAACCATTGTTGCCGACATAGGCTTCTTTCAGTTGGGCTTTCAGGATTTCCGTGCCCATGCCGTTCTTGAAGATATCTTCCAGGATGGGGAGTGCCTTATTGTATTCTTTCTTGTATAACTGGACAGCTACGTAGCTTTTCTTCAGCTCAAAGTCGGCACCTTCGCCGTTTCCATAGGCTTGTTCCACCCATTTCCCGGCTTCCGCCAGTTTACCTTGTGCGGCTAGCAGATTGCCGTATGCGCCGGAGATAATAGACAGTTTTTTATTCTCCTCAGTATCTTCGGGCTTTTCTTGCTGGATTTTGACGGTCGATTCGGCTGCTTCCTTGATATAAGGCATTGCCTTGTCGGGTGCACCGTTATCTTTGAGTGTACAACCGATGATGAATATTGCATCGCGGCGGAACACTGATGGGGCGATTTTACTTATGTAGGTTTCTACCTGTCCGTAGTTCTTCTCTTTGGCATATCCTTCAATGACATGAAACACCATCATGTTCAACATTCCCGAAACTTCCGGCACATCCTTGTAGCTCGCCATTGCGCCTTTCAGTATAGCTTCTTTCTGTTCCGCTGTTCCGGCCTGCATCAGTGCCATCATCTCTTTTTGTATTTCCTTTTTGGGATTGCTTTTACCCAATAGAGCTTCAAGAGTCTGTTTCAGCTTCGGGTCGGACGGGCGCAATGCATTTGAATCATAGATTTTTCCTTCTTGATCGATGATGACAATGCGCGGTACAGAGCGAATGCCGAATTTCTTCGGCAGTTCCGATTTGAATCCGCCGGGAACGTTCAGGTTGAGTACTGGACCTTGTGCGTCTTTTATCATCTCCTTCCATGAATCCAACAGTTGGGTACCGGTATCCAGTGACATGGAGATGAACTGGATAGGATCACCTTTCATTGATTCCGCTATCTTCTCCATATAAGGCATTTCCATCTTGCAGGGCACACAACCGGTGAACCAGAAATCGAGCACGACTACTTTTCCGGCAAAGTCGGACAATTTATATTCCTTGCCGTTCACGTCGACAGCGGTAAACTCCGGTGCGGGCATACCTTTCAGAACGGACTTGTTGGCTTCTTTCAGTTCGGCATACTTCACTTCCAGTTCTTTCAATGCAGCCTGATCCTTATCGCCGATGATGGCGCTGCGGATACTTTCTACATAGGCAGGGAAATTGTCCGTATATCCTTTCTTCAATGTAAGGTCGAGCAGTTTTATCAGAAAAGCGGAGCGCACTTTCTCATTTCCGATCTTGTTGGCGTATATCTGCATGAAGCGGTCTTTGTCTACAGAGATGAAGCCTCTCCTTTCCATCTCGCCGAAAGCGTTCAGCATTGTATCAAACCATTTGGGAAGGATGAGGATAGCAGGATCATTGAACCGGGCAGTTTTCAGAAAATCATAATAATTGTCCGGCAAGTCCAGTTGCATCTTCATAAATGTAGCCATCAGGGGGGCATTCAACTGCTGGGCGTAGTAAGAAAACCGATAATACAGTTTCTGTATATTCACGAAATCTTCGGGAAAGCCATTCTGTGAGACTTTCTCACAAAGATTCTCCAGTTCTTTCCTGCATTCGTTCTGCCATTCGGGAGAGTACATCTTTACTTCCTTATTCATGTTCCCCAAAAAGCGGTTTGCATTGATAAAGCTGTTGATTGATGCATGGTCTCCTTCGATGGCGACTCCGGCGGCGCTTTCTGTAATCTCGGTTTGGGAGCCGGGAGTCAGGTAGATGCTGTAGAATCTTTGTTTCCCGTCCATGTATTGGTAATAGGCGGGAGCTTGCAGGTCGATATTGAAAATCTGCCGGCCTTGGGCATCAGGGGTGACGGCGGTGTAGCCGGGAGTACCTTCCGGCTGGAAGTAGCAGTCCTTGCCCGTTTTATTGGTAATGACCACTTGTGCGGCTTTACTTTGGAAAGCCCTGCCCTTTGCCTGCTGACCGAATAAGGTCAGTAGCAAGGCCATGGATAGAATGAATTGTTTCATTATTTGGAGTTTTGTATCAGATTGGTAGTTTGCATTGCTTTTATCGGGAACGGGAAGGTCAGCAAATGAGAATCCGGTTTCAGGGTATAAGTATGCGTACTGCCGTTAGTGTCGGTATAAGTCTTCGTCAGCGTTTCATTAAACTCGGTACAGAAACGGCGCATATCGAAGAAACTGTTACAACTGGTGAAAAGTTCGCGTGCTCTTTCCTGTCTTATGTACGTCAGTGCCTTGTTCTTATTATTGTCAACATCTGCCGGTACGAGGTCTTGGTAATACTTGCTGTAAAAGCGGGTCTTGCGCAGGTCGTTCAGATACTTCAATGCGAGGTCTATATTGCCTTGGCGTGCGTAGCATTCGGCAATCATCAGATAGACTTCGGAGAGACGGATACCACTCTCGTTCAGTAGGATGATGGTAGAGTTCATGAAGTAGAGGCAACCGGGTTCTGCCGTAGGGCGGTCGGGCATTGTCGGGTTACAAATAAGATTGTATCTTAAATCCGCTGCTGCGTCAAAGGTATCTTTCAGATGTTTGCGTAATATGGCGGGAGCTCCTCCGGTTCTATTCGGGCAATAGAGCAGATTCTCCGGATGAGAGTATTTATGTGGGTTCATCATCATATCCATACGGAACATCATATACAACATACTGTCATTCGTTCCGAAAGAAGGGTTCTTCTCCAGATAGGCGGATAATTCTGCACTTAAATCCCATAATTCATGATTAGAGAACTTGAGGACTTCCAATGCATCACTCAATGCGTTATCTATATTTCTCATAAAGAGATGAACTTTCGCTCTAAAGGCGTATCCGAAAGCTCTGTCCGGTTGATATGCGTTGACTGATTTCTCCGGCAAATTGCCTACAGCTTCATCCAAGTCCTTGAGAATGAAAGCATAGGTGTCGGCCACACTATATTGTTTGCCTACTTCTTCAAGGTCGAATTTTGTACGGATGATAATACCGTTGTCCGTAGCTGCGGTGGACGGGTTGTAAGGTTTGGCAAATGTGTTGACCAAGAAGAAATAGTTGTATGCTCTCATGGCTTTTGCCTGTGCTATTCCCATTGTTTTTTCACTCTCCGGGCCTTCTGCGTCTCCCATATTATCGATCAGGATATTGTAGCGGGCAATTCGTGCATAACACTTGTTGTATAATTCGGTGAGACTTTCATTATCGGTGATATTGCCTGCACGGTCGTAGCCTTCGTCCCAGAAAAAACCGGCAGAGCTTATGGGATATTTGTAACTTTCCAGTTCGGCCATGTTGTTCCATGCCTGTTCATTGGAAGTATAGTTGAAGTTGTCAATTGTATATTCAGCATCTACCGGTTCCAATAATCCCAAATAGTCTTCCGTAGTATTCAGCACAGCCTTTCCTTTGGGAACTATATCCAGATAGTTGTCGCATGCCGAAAGGCTGACAGCGGCACAAATGCATGCTAATATGATATTTCTTTTCATAATTGTCTTTTGCTTTTTAGAAGTTAATGTTTAAGCCTACTACATAGCTGGTTACTTGCTCTTGGGTACGTGTACCATTGTTGGCATTGAATGCTTCGGGGTCGATACCGTTGTGGTTGGCTGCCCAATAGAAGGGATTATCCACCTGTGCACGTACGCTGATGTTGTTGAATCCCCAACTGCGGGTCAGACTTTGCGGCAGTGTGTAAGAGAGTCCGATATTACGCATTTTGATGAAAGAAGCGCTGACTACCTGTTTATCGGCATATTTCCAGTGTGCACCGCGGTACTGGTCATTCGTGTCATGAAGTCCCATTCTGGGGATGTCGGTATCCGTATTGTCGGGTGTCCATCTGTTTACGAAGTCCTTGTTCATACCTGCAGAAGGCTCTTGATAGATAGGAGTTACATCTTTACGTAACGAGTGTCCGGTGTAGTAGACGATTTTAGCGAACATCTCGACTGATTTCCAGCGCAGGTTAAGGTTGAAGGCTCCCTGCCATTTGGGAGTCAGTTGGCCTGCGTTCACAACAGCACCGATATTATCTACATTTATGTTTGACTTAATTTCTCCGTTTTCGTCGTAGATGGAAGGGTCCCCTTCACTTGTCAGACCGGCATAACGGAATGCATATACTGTTCCGTAAGTATCTCCCACCAAATAATTGGAAGTAGGATCCTTGAGCATATCTGAAGCATTAGTCGGGAGATAGCCGACTTCCTCAATCGTATTTTTGTTATAAGAGGCTGTCAATGAGGTGTTCAGTGCCCAGTCACGGGTCTTTAGCCAGTCGTAGGAAAGACTGATTTCCATACCGATATTTTTCATGGCTCCGTTGTTAAACTTAGCTTGCTCCCAGCCTACTGTGGCGTCAAGGGTTTTGTTGGCAAGCAAGTCCGAACTGTAACGGCGGTAAACATCAAACGAACCGTTCAGCCGTTTGAACATTGCAAAGTCCATACCGAAGTTGAAAGTGGCGGTCTTCTCCCAGCGCAACATCGGATTGGGCGGGGTGAGGATTCTTGTCACTCCTGTATTAGTCAAACCATTTATAAAATAGTTTCCAATCAGGTATGGACTGGTATTTTGGTCTACGTTACCTGTGATACCGTAAGTCATTCTCAGCTTCAGCATATCCAGCCAGGTGACAGGCTTCATAAACTCTTCGTTGTTCACGTTCCAGCTCAGTCCGACTGACCATAAGGGGCGGTAACGGTATTTAGGGTCAGTACCGAAAAGGTCGGCTTGCTCTATACGCATACTTCCATTGAAAGAGTAACGGCTATCATACGTATATCCCACATTGGCATAACCGGAGAGATAACGGTGAGTGGTTTCGCTGACTGATGATACTTCACTTGAAGTGACTGCTTTGTTGAATAATTGTCCTAGTACTCCTTGCTGCAATGTTGGCCAGTCCACCGATTTGGAAGTCAGTTTCTGATCGTCATATCCATAACGTTCTCCTCTGGTAGAGCGCCATTTATCCTGACGGATTTCACCACCGATGAGGGCTGTGATATTGTGTTTTTCGGCAAGGGTTGTGTTGTAATTCAACTGTCCGCGGATATTGTAGAAGTAAGAGTGGCTGTTTTGTTCGGACATATGTCCTCCCATCGGGATGTTATATATAAATCCGCCTTTGCCATCCGAGCTGGCATAAGTATCTATCTTATTACGCATGAAATAAGAGTTCTCTTCGTCATACCGTTCGGTGTTGCCATAATTGTCCTCATATTGGAATTTCAAGCCAAGATCGAGTCCTTTAGCCAGTTTGAAGTCGGCTTGCGTAAAGAGACGCAGATACAGGTTCCGGGTAGTTTCTACATTGTTTCTATATTCTTCCATTGCATTATAGCCAAGCGACTTCAGTCCTTCCGTATTACTGATTTTTTCTGCCAGATAATGGTTGTACAGATATTGGTATACAGGATTCCCGTTATCGTCCGAAATTCGTTCGTATGGCATGAAAGACAGAAAACTTATGCTTTCATTTCCTTTTCCCGATTCTCCGGTCTGATAGTTAATATTGGTACCATAAGTGAACTTGAACCATTTGGTGAAGTCGAAAGAGTTTTTCAGGTAAAGGCTTAGTTTATTACTCTTTAACGAAGTCTTCGAGTTGCTTCCAAAGCTTTGGAAACGGATGGATGTGAACATATCCGACTTGTCACCACCTTTTGACAGGGATACGTTATAGTCCTGTGTAAAAGCTAATTGTGTCAGTTTGTCCTGATACTCTTTCCTGTAATCGTATTCGCGCAGTTTTTCTATGGCGCCTTCTACTTGGGCTAATGACATATTGCCTTTTGCCATTTCGTAGTAAAGCCTTTCTATCTGTGTGTATTTTTGCGGTGCGGACGGGTCATTCTTCTTGTCGAAATAGTCCATCGGGTTATTCTTGTAATAAGAATCTGTGAGCAGATAGTTTACTTCGTAATCTACAATATCACTGGTAGATGCATAATTCAGATAATCCAGCGAAGGACTCGGGCTAAAATAAAAGTTGGCCGAAGCGTTGATGACTGTCTTCTTGTCTTTGGGTTTCTTGGTGGTTATCACGATAACGCCATTGGATGCGCGTACACCATAAAGTGAGGTGGAAGCGGCATCTTTCAGTACCGTGATGTTCTCAATATCTTCCGGGTTGATGCCGGACATTCCCTGATTTACGACTTGACCGTCCATAACAATCAATGGGCTGGTTCCGACGGCAAATGAAGAAGTACCGCGAATGCTCATGCTTCCGCCATATGTACTGAGTCCGGCACTCATACCTTCCAGTTTGCTTACCAGGTTGGTCGACTGTATTTTGTCAATCTTATCCTTGTTGATGATGACAGCCGCACCGGTAGCCCGTTCGCGTGAGATAGTCTGGAAACCGGTGACGATGACTGCGTCCAGTTGTTTCACATCCTCCACCATGACTACCTGCAGAAGTTCTTCCCCACTGTAGACCACGTCGTGAGGCTTCATGCCTACGGAAGAGAAATTCAGTACCGTTCCGTATGCCAGTGGTTTGGAGAAAGTGAAGCGTCCGTCGATGTCGGTGATAGTACCCTGGCTTTTATCCTGTGTGAAGATAGAGACCCCCGGAAGCACGTTTCCGTCGCTATCAGTGACACGGCCGTTCAGTGGAGTTTTCGTTATCGCCTTCTTGGGGATTGCAGTGATGACAATCGTCCTTCCTTTAATAGAGTATTGCAATCCGGTTCCTGTGAGAAGCGTTTTCATCACGTTTTTGATGTCGGCATCCTGTAGGGACGCGGATACATGGACTCCTTTCAGTAGAGAGGCATTATAGAAAAACTGGTAATCATACTGCTTACTCAATTTCTCCAACACATTTTCCAACGGTTTCTTGGTAACCGTAACGGTGATCTTCTCCGGATGACTTGTTTGAGCGTATGCCAGCGGAGCGGTGCAGGACAGGGTGAGGGCAACAGCCAACATAAGTCCTTTGGAAATAAACTTGCTTGTCATAACTGTGTGAGGTTTATAATATTAGAAGTAGCTATTAATTCTTTTTCTCTATTGCGTCTATTTTCCTGTCCTGATAGATTTTGAAGTCAAGCTCGTTTGTCAGGTGCAGGATATTGAGTATTTCCGTAAGCGGTTGTTTACGTGATAGTATGCCGTTGTAGCGTATGTCCCGTATGTCTTCGCTCACGGAGATTTCCACGTTATACCAGCGGGAAAGCTCGTTCATGATAGTGCCGATTGTCTCGTTGTGGAATACGAACTTGTCTTCCGTCCAACTGGTGATAGCAGATATATTGGCTTGTGCAGTGTTATATTCGCGTGCCGCTTTGTGGTAAGTGAACAGTTCACCGGGAGACAACGTGGCAAGAATCTTCTGTCCCTCGCGCACGTTGACCGAACCTTCAATCAAGGCAACACATATGTTTCCTTCTTCTTCGTAAGCTTTGATATTAAAGGTAGTTCCTGTCACTTCTACATTCAACGTGCCGAGCAGTACATAGAAAGGCCTTTCCGGATTGTGTTTTACCTTGAAGTATGCCTCGCCTTTCAGTTCAACCTGGCGTGTATGCTTTTTGAAATGAGTGGGGAAAAGCAGTTCCGAAGCCGCATTCACCTGAACCGTTGTCCCGTCTTCCAGCGTCAGCCGGTATTCGCCGCCTGCCGGAACGGACAGCTTGTTGAACTGGTTGTCGGGTTTCAGTTCGATGGCAACATTTCTTTTGCCGTCCAATGTACTTCCAATCAGGTGGTTGCCCTGAACGGTCAGGTTGCTTTCCGCCAGTTCCACCGGTTCGTCGTTTTGTGCGATAAGGGAGATTTTGGCAGGTTCGGGTACGGATGCTGCCCATTCGGCAACAGTTTCTTCGCTGTTCTTCATCCATAACCACATGGTTGCCGCTCCCAGCACTAATAAGAAAGAAGCCGCAATACCTATATTATATATAGTACGTCTGCCGAATCTTCTTGCCGGAAGAACGATGCGGCTATTCACTTCTTCCAATGCCCGTCCGGTATCAATGGACTCGTGGAAAGAAATCTCTTGCGACAGGTTTTCCTGTTTCCGTATTTCTTCATATAGTTCGGGTGATTCCTCTTTCCACTTCTGTGCCAGAAGTGAAGTCGAGGGCTTGCCGGTGCAGATTTCTTTCGCCAGTTCTTCGGCTATCTGCATGCTTTCTTTGAGCTTTTGATCTGTCATTTATATAACGAAATTTGTGTTATTCTATAAGTAAAACAACACAAGTGAAATGTAGTATGATATAAAAATCAATTTTTTATAAAATAAGTAGCAGAAACCTTAATTCTTCCAGCTCGGCACGTAGTCGGGCGTATGCGTGCATCTTGTGCGTTTTGACAGTAGGAACCGATATGGACAGCAATTCGGCTATCTCCTGGTTGGATTTATTTTGAAGGGAAAGAATGATAATTTCCTGTTCGCGCGGAGTGAGTTCCTTGATTTTCTGTCGTACCATGAAAGACACTTCCTCGCGGATGATGTTTTCCTGAATAAATTCTTCGCTTTGCATCGCCTGTATCCGGCTTTCGGCATAACGGTCTTTCACGTCCTCGTGTTTCAGGTAGTTGAGGCAGCGGTTGGAGATGGAACGGTAGAAGAATGCCTTGACAGTTACGATGGAAGAGAAGTTCTCGCGTTGTTCCCAAAAAGCGATGAAGACATCCTGGACAATATCTCGTGCCTCTTCCGCATCCAGACGATAACGGCAGGCAAAAGAAAGAAATAGAGTATAGTATTTTTTAAAGAATAAATCAAACTCTTTTTTGCTGCTGATGTCCACAAAAATACCCCTTCCATACTTAATAAAATGTATGAAGGGAGATCTGTAATTATTCCCGCGGAAACTAAAATATCATCGCGCGCGGATGACCTTCTGGCGCAGACAAAGCCGGGGATCTGTACACTTCGCTTTTCTACAGCATCACCCGCAGCATTCCCGGCAAACAGCGGAATTGCAGCTTCGTGACATCACCACAGTATTCTCCATCCGCATGCAGCACCATAGGATCCTTCAGCCGGACCTCGCATGTGCCGCAGTCGTCTATGTCAAATCCGCGGATTCCCGTATGCTTTGCCGCCACGAGGAACGGCAGGCATAAAAATGTGCGCCACTTCGGAATTCCGTGTACACTGCAGATCGAAAGCTTTCCGTCCGTGGCATCCGCCTTCGGCGCCATGGGAACGCCGCCTCCCTCTGCCTTAAAGTTCATCGCCGCGATATAGATGATGCGGTCTAACTTCCGCTCCGGGGTCTCGTCCAGACGCACCGCAGCCTCCGTCGTCTGCATGGAAAAAAGCGACTGCACCGTAATGAGCAGATAGGTCAGTTTGCCCAGATGCAGCTTATTTAAAAATACTTTCAGCTTCGATGTTAGGGCTTTTTTGCAGACTAACGCGTCAAGTCCCACGCCGGCACTGATGGCGAACTTTCTCGGCTTCTCGCAGTCATCCCATGCCACCTCTCCCAGATCGATCACGGTGCATGCCTCTCTCCCCCGCTGCATGCAGGAGAGCATGCGCGCCAGATTCTCCAACGGCGTGCCGCTAAGCTTTAACCCTCTCGCCAGGTCATTTCCCGAGCCGGTCGGTATCAGTCCGAACCGCACTTTTTCCGGATGTGTGATGCCGTTGATGACCTCATTTGCCGTTCCGTCCCCGCCGACCACTGCAAGGCAGATATCATCATCCGTCTTCGCGCAGATCTCGACAGCAAGACGTGTGGCATGCCCCTCATGCTCCGTGACATAATGCCGGTAATGGATTCCTCTCTTCACAAGTTCTCTCTGTACCTCTTTCCAGATCTGCGCGCCCCTGCCGCTTCTGGACTTCTCATTCACAATAAAATAAAGCATCTGTTTCTCCCACCGTAACATACATTCTGCTGTTTCCGGCATGTGCCGGACATACACCGCTCTGTTCCACGTCTGTTTTTCCTATATAAACACAATCGAAAACGCCCACCCGGCCTCTGCCAGATGAGCGTTTCTCTTCTGCAATGCTCTTTTTTATCGTATCACGGATACACGGCAATTACAACTGTTTACTGCTCTTTTCTGTCTGCATCTTCGCCCACCCAGAGACGTCCGTACATTTCCATATAATTATAAAGCCGTTTGGCAAGCTTGACGGTAATCTGATCTGATGTTGCACGCCACTGCCAGTTGCCCCCCAGTGTGGACGGCGTGTTCATGCGTGCCTCCGAACCAAGACCGATCAGATCCTGCATCGGCACCACCGCAAGCTCCCCGACCGAAGACCATGCACCACGCATCATGCCCCAGTTATAGCCTTCCTCTTTCGTGAGGTTTAAGTATTCCTTTGCAAATTTGACGCTCTCCTTCGGCGCAGTCTTCATCCAGCCAAGCAGCGTATCATTGTCATGTGTTCCGGTGTACACCACACAGTGCTCCGTGTAGGTATGCGGGAGATAATTGCTTCCCTCTCTCGAGTCAAACGCAAACTGTATGACTTTCATTCCCGGAAATCCGGAATCCGCAACAAGCTTTAACACGGACGGTGTCAAAAAGCCCAGATCCTCCACGATAATGTTTAATCTGCCAAGCTTCTGCTCCAGCGTATGAAACAGATCCATGCCCGGTCCCTTGCGCCACTGACCATTCTTTGCCGTCTTATCCTTTGCCGGAATCGCATAGTAGGAATCAAATCCGCGAAAATGGTCAATCCGGACAATATCGTAAAGCTTTGACATTGCCGCAATGCGTTTCGTCCACCAGGTGTATCCGTTTTTCTTCATTACATCCCAACGGAACAACGGATTGCCCCAGAGCTGTCCGTCCTCGGAAAATGCATCCGGCGGACACCCTGCCACATCAATCGGATTTAAATCCTCATCCAGATAGAACTCTTCCGGATTCGCCCATACGTCAGCAGAATCCCCTGCGACGTAGATCGGAACATCCCCGATGATCTCAATACCTTTTTCATTCACATAGGCTTTTAGCTCCCACCACTGCTTGAAAAACAGATACTGTAACATCTGGTAAAACCGGATATCCTTCGCATAGGTGCTTCTCGCCTCGGCAAGCGCCTCCGGTTTTCTCATCTTTAAATCTTTTTCCC
>OJQL01001456.1_pt1 | contig 17467 bp, 16 predicted proteins | sample 1598731 | NCBI WGS metagenome assembly OJQL01 (sample SAMN03922510, study PRJEB24848) | human gut metagenome | isolation source: stool sample | host: Homo sapiens | place: Germany | collected 2010-02
GGATGCGTTTGATGTAGCCGCTGTTGTACCACCGCTCGACCGTCCGGTACGAAATGCCGAGTTCAGCGGCCATCTCTTTTTTGGTCAGCAGCTTCACGGTGTTATTCACCAAGCCGAGGTCGTTGATGCAGGTATCCATGATTTCAGTATTTTTCTCGATGCAAGGATACGACGACACCGAAAATAAAAAAGCAGACGTCGAATAAGACGTCTGCTGATTTTGTCTGTAACACGCTGATTCAGCGATGCAATTTTTCGGCCTCTTCCCGAAACACGACGCGCATTTTGTCGAGAAAGGGCGTGTCGTTTTTCTTGCGAGAAAGCAACTTGGTCTTGCGGTCGTAAGGTGAGGAAATCGTGATGCCGAAGATTTGTTCGACGAGCTTCACGGCATCCGTATAGCTCAACGGCTCACCGGAATTCGCCGACAACCGTCCTGCAATTTGAAGCGGGATGGTATATTCGAGCAGTTCGGCAATCGTCCCGTTCCAACGAGCCAATGGTCCGCTGCCGTCTGAAAATGAGATGAAGCGCTCCGGATGCTCCAATTCCATAGTGATAATGCGCATCTCGCATTCGATAAAATAAACCGCACTACGAATAGTCTTCAAAATAAGCTTTGTAGGATCTGACTCTGCGATACCGAGTTCTGCAACCAACAGCTCGCTTCGGGCATAATCCAATGATCGAGTTCGTTCCGCGATGTTCTTTTCAGTACGACAGTAATTATGCAATTCAACGATAAACTCATCGAGATACTCGTCCAGTTCCTTGTATGTTCCCGGGAACTCATCGGATGATTTAAGTACTCCCCACAATTTTGTATGAGAAAATCGTTGCATCAATCAGTCTTCTATAACTCGTCGTTTGGTTAAAATTCATGCGTAATACAAATGCTCAAAACTTCCATATTACTTGATCAGAGGTGAACTCAAATAACGATAAATATTACATATTCATTCCCATTTCATACGCCTCTTTCATACAGGATTTATTCCGAACATCTCCTTTATCCATCACCCCGACCGCGCAAATCATTCCACGTTCCTGCGAATCGTCGAGGCAATACAACAGACCTTGGAACTCGGCGACAGCCCTGTCCATCGCGTCTGGCATCGGGTCGGCGGCTGTGAGAATATAGTAGAACTCCTTGCCTGTGATCTCGTTGTAGCGGGAGCAGCAGCGGTCTATCATGGTCTTGAGCTGGCCGCACATCGTATAGAAATAGATGGGTGATGCCAGAACTATGACATCCGCCGCAATCATCCTGTCGAGGATTTCCGGCATATCGTCTTTCAACGGGCATCCTTTCCCCGCATAGCACACTCCGCATCCGTTGCAATAGTGAACTGTCTTTTCGCGCAACGCTATCTTCTCCACCGTGTGTCCGGCATTTTTCGCACCTTTGGCGAACTCGTCGCACAGCAGGTCGGAATTTCCTCCCCTGCGCGGAGAGGAGGAAATAACCAATACTTTCTTTTTCATCGCTGTATGTCTTTACTTACTCTTTTGCAGTACTATCCGGGACCTTGTTTACCGCCCCGACAGTAACGAACCAACTTGTAATCCTGCTGTCGAGCCGCCCGGCATTCATGGAACGGACATGGGAAAGTCCCAATACCTCTTTCGCCACGTCGGCATGGCTTTCTACTGCCATTCGGCGAAATTCGGAATCGTAACGTCCGGGCGTTCCGGCATCCGTGCGAAAGCCTGCAACCCGTTTGCCCGTAAAGTCCGACTGTGCCATGTAGCTCATCAGAGGCGTTGCCATATAGTCGGACCACACGGGACCGCCGATGAGAATAACCTCATACTTCGATAAGTCCGGCAATGCTCCGCGCAGTTCGGGTAGGTTTCCGGATTCACGTTCCTCGACAGCCCGGTAATGAGTTTCGTCACCGTTCGACGGATAGGGCACGGCAGGAACCACCTCGTATATGTCGCAATGCAACATCCGCTGCATCCGTTCAGCCACGCCACGTGTCGTGCCCGACCATGAATAATAGACAATCAGTACCCTTGTATCCTCGTCCGGCGTTACCGTACCGAAACCCAAGTCCAGCTCATCCTTGTGGCATGCTGTCACGGTCAGTGCCTGCATAATCATAAGCAGGTATAATACAATCTTCTTCATTTCTCCTCCTTTTCCGTTTCTTTATATACCTCTTGCAGTTGGGCGAACACGCTCCACGCTTTCGGCCACCCGGTATAGAAGGCAAGCTGGGTGATGACCTCCACCATCTCATCACGGGTAACTCCGTTTTCCTTTGCCTTTTGCAGATGCCCGCGCAATGATTGGTCGGTAATGCCGCTACCCATCAGGGCGGCTACGGTAACCAGGCTGCGGTCGCGTGCCGACAACTCCTTTTCACGTGACCATATCTGCCCGAAAAGAACGTCATCATTGATTTCCGCAAACTTCGGGGCTATCTTTCCCAAATAGTCCCTGCCGTCGGTCACTTTCTTTTTCGGTGCAAGCGTGTCTGTCTCTTGTGCAGACAGCGTGGATGATGTGCCGAACAATGCCGTGACTGCCAGCACTAATGTCATAAATCGTTTTATCGTTTTCATACTTATTTATCGGATAAAGTTTGTAAATACAGGTGTTTCCTGCTCCGGCGGAGCTATTCCTGCCTTGTCGGCAGCTTCCTTGCAACGCAGGGAATACGCCATGTTGCGTGCCAGTACTCTCATTGTCCATAGTCCTTCCTTGTCCTGACGCACCTCTTCGGGTGTATCGCCATGTACCATGTTCCAATAGACGGATGAGATGACAGGCATCTGATGCAGCGTGAAATACTTGTTGAGCTGGTCGAACGTCGAGGTCGTTCCGGCACGGCGTGCCGATACAACCGCCGCTACCGGTTTCAGATAGAACGCACGGTTGTCATTTCCCACCAGTTCCGAGATAAAGGCTCTGTCCATGAAAGCGGTCAGCGATCCGTTGGCGGAGGCGTAATAGACGGGGCTTCCGAAGATAAAACCATCCGACTGTCTTGCCAGTGCGAGGAACTCTTCCACCTTGTCGCCTTTGACAAAGCACCGTCCCGTGCGCTCGCAACTGTGGCAACCGATGCAACCTGCTATTGGCTTGTTGCCTATCCAGAATATTTCCGATTCGATGCCTTCCTTGTGCAAGGTGTCCGCAATCTCGGACAATGCCGTATAGGTACAGCCCGACTTGTTCGGGCTGCCGTTTACCATCAGTACCTTCATCGCAAGCTCATTTTCAGGATTTCGATTATATCGTCTTTCGCAAGCGGAATCCATGCGTACCCGACACCTTCGTGCGCCACGCAATGTTCCGCCATAGCGGAAAAATGCTCCATACCGATACCGGCTTCCTCCAATGATTTAGGGATTGGCAGGCTGTGCAGGAACTTCTCGGTAACCTCAATCGCTTTCAAGGCAAGGTCGGTATCGTTTTCTGCCTCCAGTCCCCATACGGCACGTGCATAGTGTGCAAAGCGTGGAGCGACGGTTTCGGGATGTTTTTCCAACACATAGCGCATCCAGCGTGGGGTAAGGATAGCCAAGCCCGCACCGTGCGCGATGTCGTAATAGGCACTCAACTCGTGTTCGATGGCATGAACGCCGAACACGCAGAGGCCATTGCCGTTGCACAGTGTGGCATTGTCGGCAATGTTGCTTGCCCAAAGCAGTTGGGCGCGCGCTTCGTAGTTGTCAGGCTCAGCGATGGCAACAGGAGCATACTTGATGACCGTCTTCATGACGCTTTCCACCAGCAAGTCGCTCATGAAGGTGCTTTTCGACACGAAGTATTGTTCCAGCAGGTGTGAAAGTATGTCAGCCGAGCCTGCCGCCGTGTGGAATGCCGGAACCGTAAAGCTGTAAGTCGGGTCGAGGATCGATGCCTTGGGCAGGATGTACGGACTGAAAAAGCCCCGTTTCTCGTGTGTTTCCGGATTGGAAATGACACCGCCAGCATCCATCTCGCTGCCCGTTGCCGCCATCGTGGGAATGGCTATCAGTGGCAGTGCACGCTCGATGGTGGCCTTGCCTGTAATCAAATCCCACGCCTCCCCGTCGTACAGGGCCGCGGCGGCGATCGCCTTCGAGCAGTCGATGACGCTTCCTCCACCAACCGCAAGGATAACTTCGATGCCGTGTTCCTTACAGAGCTTCGCACCGGTTTCAACACTCTCCAGTTTAGGGTTAGGCTCGATACCGGAGATTTCGTGAATCTCGCAATCCGAGAGAAGTTCCTTTACCTTGTCGTACAACCCGATACGCTTGATACTGCCCCCGCCGTATGCGAGAAGCACCTTGCCGCCAAACGGCTTTATCACGTCATGCAGGTTTGCAATCCGGTCCTTGCCGAACAGGATGTTCGTTCCGATACAATAATTGAAATTTTCCATAATGTCTGTTGTTTTTACTGGTGATACATAATGTTTATTGATTCAATGTCTGCATATCCACCACGTAACGGAAGTGTACCTTGCCCTCCTTCACATTTTGGAAAGCCTCGTTCATCCGCTGTACGGGAATGACTTCCACCATCGGATATATCCCATGCTTGATGGAGAAATCCATCGCTTCCTGTGTTTCGGCTATGCCGCCCATCAATGATTTCGAGATACGCGTGCCGAATGGAATGGCGTTGATGTTGATGTCGGGAGCCTCGGAAGTGGCAGGCAACCCGACGATAATCAGTTCCCCGCCCAATTTCAGCATATTCATGTATTGGACAGGGTCATAACGGGTAGGGATGGTTGTCAGGATGTAATCGAACTTGCCTTGCAGACCTTCCATCTCTTCGGGGTTGTTTACATTCACGTAGCCTGCCGCTCCGAGTTCGGAAGCCAAAGCCCGTTTTTCTTCCGTCCGGTCAAACACCGTCACTTCTGCGCCGAAAGCGAGGGAGTATCTCACCGCCAGATGTCCCAGCCCGCCGAATCCTGCAACTGCAACCTTGTCGCCGCTCTTTATATTTGCCGCTTTCAACGGAGAATAGACCGTGATGCCGGCACACATGACCGGACCGAGCTTTTCCACCGGCGCATCCTTCGGGATGGTGATACCGAAATGTTCATCGACGACCATTTTGTCCGAAAAGCCACAGGTGGAGGTGACATCACCGAATCCCGTTCCGCCCTCGTGCGTGCAGTATTGCTCGTTATCCGCCTTGCACTGCGGGCATTTCATGCACGATGCCTGTACAGCTCCGATACCGATGTAGTCGCCTACCTTGAAGCGCGTCACATCCTTGCCTACTTGTGCGACACGCCCCACCATCTCATGCCCTGACACGTTGGGATACACCGTATAATCCCAGTCGTTGAAGGCTTCATGTACATCGCTGTGGCAGATGCCGCAGTAGAGAATATCCGCCAGCACGTCGTGGTCGCCCACCGGACGGCGGTTGTATTCGTAAGGCACTTGCACGCCCTTGTCGTCCATGGCGGCGTATGCCTTCACATGAATCGAATCGTTTTGGGCCGACACATGGCCCGCTCCAAGCATCGTCCATACAATAACGAGTGCTGTAAATGATTTGTAACTTTTCATTTTCTTGTTCATTTTATCCGGTTTATAATTTTAGTCTTTTCCTCCGCCCAACGCCTGATATAGCGCGATGAACGAGGCTATCTCGTCATATCTGTTTTGCAGGTAGGAGAGCCGTGCCGAAAGCAGGTTTTCCTGTGCGGTGAGCACTTCCAGATAACCGGCAGAGCCGTTTTCCATCAGCAGGCGGGTGGACTTTACCGTGCGCTCCAATGCCGTCACCTGATTGTGCTGGTAGTCCGCTTTTCCCCTATAGGTTTGTACCTGTGTCAAGGCGTTGTTCACTTCCATTCCGGCGTTGAGCAGGGCTTGGCGGAAATTCAGTCCCGCTTCTTCCTGCTGCGATTTGGCTATTTTCAATTCGGCCCTCAACCGTCCGTTCTGGAAGAGCGGCTGCGTAACCGAACCTACTGCCTCCAAAAGGAGTTTGCCGGGATTGGTGATGGCACCGGCTACATTCGTCCATCCGGCAGTGCCGCTCAGGGTTATGGAAGGATAGAATGCCGAGCGTGCCTCGTTCGTTGCGTAGAAGGCGGCCGCGAGGTTCATCTCGGCCTGACGCACATCGGGACGCGAGGACAACAGCGAGAGGGGGACACCCACGGAATAGTCGGTTATCGCCTGCCACTCGTCGAGCGTGCCGCATTCCACCGCATGGGGGACATCGCCGGTCAGTATGGAGATGGTGTTCTCGCTTTCCGCAACCTGCCGGCGCAGTTCGATTACCGATGCCGACACGTTATTATAGTTGGCTTCCGCCTGCGACACCGCAGCGTCCGTATATTGCCCCTCTTCCATGAAAATGCGCATGGCCCGGACATTCTCCTTCCACACATCCACCGTCTGTTCCGACACCGCCAACTGCTCACGGAGCAGGACAAGACGGTAATACTCGCGTGCGATAGTGGCGATGAGCTGTGTCTGCACCGCCTGCCGGTATGCCTCGCTGCCCTCTACCAGCATCTTGGCGCGCTGTTTGGCATTACGCAGCCGTCCGAACAGATCCACCTGCCAGCTTGCGGCAAGGGGAATGGAATAACTCCTGCTTGCACCCGCCCCGTCGAAACTGCTCACCGTTCCTTGCGGGGCAAACGACAGCGATGGCAGGTAAGCCAGACGCGAAGCTGCCAGCGTGGCTTCCGCCTGACCGATGCGCAGGCGTGCGATGTTCAAATCCGTGTTATGTTCCAGCCCCTTGTTTATCAATACCTGTAATGCCGGGGCAGTGAACACCTCCGTCCACGGTCGTGCGCCGAAACCGGCTGTGCTGTCCGCTGCTGTTTCCGCATCCCGGTACAAGCCGTCAGGCACGATACCGTCAGGACGTTCGTAACTTCTGTATATGCCGCAGCTGCTCAACAACAGTGCAGATACGGCTATGATGGATACCTTTCTCATTGTTCTTTCTCGTTTTCAGGGTTAAACGCACTCTGTGAAGCCAGATACCGCTCGTGTTCCTCCACTACCTGCACATCCATCTCATCATGCTTGGGCGAACGCACGTACCGCTCCTGCAAATATTGGAAGATGATGAAGAACACGGGAACGGCGAACAGCAGGGCAATGGTCCCGATTACCATGCCGCCCACCACGCCCGTACCGAGCGTGTTGTTGCCGTTGGCTCCGGCTCCGGTGGCGAACATCAGCGGAAGCATACCGATGACCATTGTCAGCACGGTCATCAGGATGGGACGGAAACGGGCTACCGCCGCGCTATAGGCTGCCTCCACGATGCCCATGCCCTTGCGACGGCGTTCGGAGGCGTATTCAGTAATCAGGATGGCGGTCTTGGCGAGCAATCCGATCAACATGATGACGCCCGTCTGCAAATAGATGTTGTTTTCCAATCCGAAAAGGCGGGCGAAAAGGAAGCTGCCCATCAACCCGAACGGCACGGAGAGGATAACCGCCAGCGGCACGAGGAAACTCTCGTACAGGCAGACAAGTATCAAATAGATGAGGAGCACGCAAAGCGCATAGATGATGACGGTGTGCGATCCGCTCTGGTCGGCTTCCTCACGGGAGATACCGCCATACTCATAGGCATAGCCGGTGGGCAGTGTCTGCGCCGCCACCTCGCGGATGGCGTTCATCGCCTCACCGGTCGAATATCCCTCGGCCACGTTGATGTTGGCGGCAATGGAACTGAACAGGTTGAAGCGGTTGGCAAGCTCCGGTCCGTTGGTCTTTTTCAATGTCACGAACTGGCTAAGCGGAGCCATGCCGTTGTCGGTGCGGACGAACATCCGGCCTGTAGCCGACTCGTCGAAGCGGTATTCGGGAGCAGCCTGAAGCATGACACGGTACACCTTGCCGAATTTATTGAAGTTGGATATGTAGGCGGCTCCCGTAAAGTCTCCCAACACTTCCAATGCGTGTTGCGGAGAGAGTCCGGCACGCTCGCACTTGGCGGCATCCACCTCCACCTCATACTGGGGGAAGTTGATGGCGTAGGAAGAGAAAGCCATCGCGATCTCCGGCCTCTTGTCCAGCTCCGACAGGAAGCCCTGCGCGACATTGTAGAAGGCTCTCGTGTCGCCGCCCGCACGGTCTTGAAGGTTCAGGTCGATGGCATTGCCGTTACCGTAGCCCGGAATCATGCCGTCCTGCATCACGAAAATGTTGGCTTCCTTGATTTCGGCAAAGCGGGCATTGAGACGTTCGATAATGGCATCGATGCCGTGTTCCCCGCCCTTGCGCTCGCCCCAGTTCTTCAGGTTCACGTAAAACGTGCCGTAGCATGAGCCTGTTCCTCCGCCGCCGAAGCCGTCCGTGCGGCAGTACTCCGCCATTTCGGGCTGTTCCTTCACGATGGCCTCGATACGGTCCATTATCTTGCCCATCTCTTCCAGTGAAGTACCCGGCGAGGCACTTATGCTCATGGAAATCATGCCCTTGTCCTCCTGCGGTACAAGCCCCGTGCGTGTGGTGGTGAGCAGGAACACCAGTAGGGCCGTTGCCACCGCCAATGCGCTCCAAGCCACCCAGCGGCGGCGGAAGAAGAACATGACACCGCGCTTGTACTTGGCAAGCAGCGCGTTGTAGGAGGCATTATAGGCGGCGCGGACACGTCCGTTGATGCTCTTCGCGCTTTTCGTCCCGTCGGACGGACGCATGAGCAGGGCACACAACGCCGGGCAGAGCACCAAGGCACTGATCATCGACAAGCCGACCGCCGTGGCCATCGTCACGCCGAACTGCGTGTAGAACACGCCTGCCGTACCGCCCATGAAGGTGACGGGGATGAACACCGCCATGAACACCAATGTACAGGATATGACCGCCATGGTCACGTCGCCCATCGCGTCGCGCGTGGCAAGGTAGGGCGACTTGTAGCCGGCATCGAATTTCGACTGCACCGCTTCCACCACGACAATCGCGTCATCGACCACCGTACCGATGGCAAGCACCAGCGCGAACAGCGTCAGGATGTTGATGCTGAACCCTGCCACGAGCAGGCAGGCGAATGTGCCCACCAACGACACGATGATGGAAAGCGAGGGGATGAGCGTGCTCTTGAAATCCTGCAAGAAGAAATAGACCACCAATACCACAAGGATAATGGCGATGACGAGCGTCTCCACCACCTCGTGTATGGACTCGAACAGGAAGTCGTTGGTGTCCATGAAGGTGACGAAACGCAGTCCTTCCGGCAATGTCTCGCTCATCTCGTCCATCAGCTTGGAAACATTGCGGTTCACTTCGGTCATGTTCACACCCGACACGGGATATATCATGAAGTTCACGCCCGGATGTCCGTTGATGATGCCTTTGAAACTATACGAATCGGCACCGAGTTCGACGTCGGCAACGTCTTTCAGCCGCAGCAGGCTTCCGTCCTTTTCCGCCCGGATGACAATGTTCCTGAACTGCTCCGCGTCGGCGAACCGGCCTTTGTATTTCATCGTGTATTGGAATGCGTTCGAGGACTGCTCGCCCAACTGCCCCACGGGAGCCACGAAGCTCTGGCGGTTGATGACGGCGGTCACGTCCTGCGGTTCCAGCCCGTATTGGGCCATCACGTCGGGTTTGAGCCATACGCGCATACTGTAAGTGCCGCTGTACGCCTGCACGTCGCCCACGCCCTCCACACGTTTCATGCGCGGGAACACGTTTATCTCCAGAAAATTGGAGATGAAAATCTCGTCATATTTGCCGTTGGTGCATTCCAGCCCGGAAATTTTCAGGTAGCTGTTCTGCCGTTTCTGCGTGCTGACACCCACCTGCGTGACCTCCGCGGGCAGCAATCCCTGCGCCCTCGCCACACGGTTCTGCACGTTCACTGCCGCCATGTCGGGATCAGTGCCCTGTTTGAAGAACACGGAAATCCATGCCGAACCGTCATTGGTGGCGGAAGAGGTCATGTATATCATGTTCTCCACACCGTTGATGGCCTCTTCGAGCGGCATGATGACGCTCTGCTGCACGGCATCGGCATCCGCACCGGTATAGCTCGTGCTGACATATACCGTGGGCGGTGCGATGTCGGGATACTGTTCCACGGGCAAGGACAGCAGTGAGATGAACCCGGCCACGAGTATCGCGATGGAAACGGATATTGCCATCGCCGGACGTTTGATGAAGATGTTTCCTTTCATGTCTGCGTCCTCCCTATTTTATGTCCATACCTTCCCTGACCAGTCCGGCTCCCTCGGCTATGATCACATCACCGACATTCAGTCCGCTCTCCACGATATAATCGCGTCCGTTATTGTCCGGATTGACCGTGACAGGTGTGGCGACCGCCTTGCCGTCCACCACTTTATACACGATGGTCTTGTCTTGCAGTGAGACCGTTGCGGACTGTGGAATGACCATGACGTTCTCGTGTCTTACGTTCATGCGCACGTTGCCCGTGGCCCCGCTATGCAGCAGGCGGTCGGGGTTCGCGAAGTCGGCACGCAGCGACACGCTGCCGGTCGAACGGTTGATTATGCCGCTGATACTGCCGATGTGTCCGCGTCGTTCGTACAATGCTCCGTCGCTCAACACAAGCCCCACGGAGTCCATTCCTGCCATCGCCTTTTCCATAGAGCCGTGACGGCGCAGGAGCGCAAGCAGACGGTTTTCGTCCATTGAGAACCAGACATACATCTCGGAATTGTCCGATATGGTGGTGAGCGGCTGGGTGATGTCCGGCCCTACCAACGCGCCCTGACGGAAGGGCAACATGCCGACCACCCCGTCGGAAGGGCTGTTCACCCGCGTGTAGGAGAGATTGTTGCGCGCGCTTGCCTCCGCAGCCACAGCCAGTGCCACCTGCGCCTCGGCATCAAGCAGCGTATTACGGGCTGTCTGCAAGTCGTGTCCCGACACCACTTTCTCGTCGTGCAGCCGTTGGCGGCTCTCGTAGTTCAGCCGCGCCGTGGCAAGTGCGGCACGCGCCGCCTTCACCTGTGCCGTGGCCTGCTCCAATGCCGTGCGGAACGGCACGGGGTCTATCACGAACAAGACCTGTCCGCGATGCACTTTCTGTCCTTCCTGCACCTTGAGTTCCACAATCTTGCCTTGCACCTGCGGACGGATTTCGATGTCCTGCCGCCCTTCAATCGTCGCGGGGTACAGTTGCGCCACCTCCATGTCCGCCCGTTTCACCTTCGTTGTCTTCCATTCCTGCCGTTGCTCTCCCGCGGCCGGCCCCGCGTCCCTGCATCCTGTCAATGCCAGCACACACAGGGCAGCCGTTACAATTCTCATTTTCATATATGCTCCTTTTTATTGTTTTCCGGCTGCAAAGGTAAACCGGGGGTGATGTTCAGGCATGAAACAAATCTCTGATGGTTTTATACAAATCACTGCATGGCGGGATTTCTTTGTGTCCGATGATACAAATCACTGTTTCTTTTATACGATTTTCAGATTTGATATTCTGTTCTGGCGGACTGATTAAAGATTTGATTACCTTTGCAGTAGAAAAATAATCGGCACAATGGAAGAACTGAAAACATACAGGAGTATCGGCGGATTCAACCGCGAGTTCGGCATCCCTACACTGCATCCGCTGATACACGTGGGCAACATGGAGGAGGCCGGACATATAAAAATCAAAGGATGTTACAGCTTCAATTTCTATGCGGTCTATCTGAAAGACGACGAGAGCGGCGTGATAAAGTACGGCAGGAACTATTATGATTACCAGAGCGGCACTATGCTGTTTTTCGCTCCCCGACAGGTGGTATGCGAGGAGGGCAATGACATGCCCAACAAGGGCTGGGTGCTGTATTTCCATCCCGACCTGCTGCGTGGCACCGTGTTGGGACGCAACATAGGCAACTACACGTTCTTCCAGTATGCCGTGAACGAGGCGTTGCACCTTTCAGACGAAGAGCGAGACATCATCACCGGCTGCCTGCGCAACCTGCAGATGGAGCTGCGCCATGCGGCAGACAGCAACAGCAAGGCACTCATCATCTCCAACCTCGAACTGTTGCTGAATTACAGCAAGCGGTTCTACGAGCGGCAGTTCATCACCCGTTCGCAGACCAATCCCGACTTTCTCAGCCGCTTCGAGCGGATACTCGAAGACTATTTCAACTCCGGACAGTTGCTCCGGCAGGGCATCCCGAACGTGAAATACCTTGCCGAACGCATGAACCTGTCGGCCAACTACTTGAGCGACATGCTGCGCAAGCACACGGGCAAAAGCGCGTCGGAGCATGTCCAGTTGAAGCTGATAGACACAGCAAAAGACCGTCTTCTCTACCATTCGGAGAAGACGGTCAATGAAATCGCCTACGAACTGGGCTTTGAATATCCCCAATACTTCTGCCGCCTGTTCAAGAAGCGTGTGGGGATGACGCCTAATGAGTATCGGGCGGCTAATTGAAAAACTGTTTTGTATTTCTACTTGGATAAATCCAGCTTCTCCCCGATAAGGGGTACCGCCACGTTCAGCGTGGTGTCCGCTTTCAAAAGCTCCTCGTTCCTCAGCGGCTCGTCCCACGGGTGACGTGCCAGCGCAAACTTGGAGTGATGCACGGTGACGATATTCTTCGCTTTCAAATCCTTCGCTACTTGCTCCAACTGACAGGGCAGCGTGTGGATGTGTTTCCAGTCCTCGTTGTACTGTCCGTTTTCGAGTATCGCCCAGTCAATACCGGGATGCAGTTCAGCTATCCGGCGGAAGTGTGTGCCATAACCGCTGTCTCCGCCCATGAAGACGCGGAGCGAAGGCGCATCGAACAAGAAGGAAGCCCATAACGACTGGTTAGGCTTCAAGCCCCTGCCGGAGAAGTGGCGGGCGGGAAGGCAATACACCGTGAAGCCCCCGTCCAACCGTGCCTCTTCCATCCAGTCCAGTTCTACGATTTGCTCTTTTCCGTAGCCCCAACGCTCGAAGTGTTCGCCTACGCCAAGCGGACACACCACCTTGTGCACACGGTCTTTCAACGCCACCACTGTCCGATAGTCCAGATGATCCCAATGGTCGTGCGAAATTACGAGGTAGTCTATTACGTCGGGCATATCCTCCGGCTTGTAGATGTCCGTTCCGGCAAACGGTTTGTATAGGAAGGGAACGGGCGAGGCGGTGTGGAATACCGGGTCTGCCAATATCCGCCTGCCATCTATCTGGAGCAGGTAGGAAGAGTGTCCGAACCACACCATCAGGTTCTCGTCCGCAGGCAGACGCTTCAAATCGGTCTTTACCGCTTTTATCGGCATGTCGGGTTCGAGGCCGCTACGGTCGGCAAAAAGAAACTCCCGCAGCGTCTGCCAGCGGCTTCTGCTACCGGTCATCAACTGCGTGGGTTGCAGGTTCTTGAACACGCCATCCTTGTAATTGGGCGAACGTCTAATGCGCTCCAACCGTTCGCCCTGCGGCAACCGCCCGAAAGAGGGCTGGCGGAGGAAAAGGAATGTGCCGATGAAGAGCACCGACACGATTCCTGTGATGATAATTACTGTCATACGTTTTCGTCCGGTCATAGATGCACCATTAGGTCAGATTTTCTTGTCATGCCTCTTCTCCCCGTCCAAAGCGACCGTATACCTCAACCAAACCGTCCCGGCACCTACCTGCTCCACGCTCTCTAACCAAAGCAACGTGGCAGGACGATTGGTATTCTCAATGCCGTCGAACACCGCAGCCATGTTTTTCCGACCGTCGATGCCCGGACCAATCATCACGCTTACCTCGTCAATCAGTCCGGCTTCGAGGAAAGCACCGTTGATGTGCCCGCCTCCGGTAATGGCGACGCGCTCCACGCCGAACTCCTTGCGGAGCATATCCATAGCCTGCTTCAAGTCTATACGCCCACTGCCAACGGCTATCCATGAAATGTGCCGGTCGGTCAGGTAGTCGAGATATTCCTTCGGGCAGACCTCGCAGGTGATGACAATCAGCGGTCTGCCGTCTTGCTCCGCGTTTGACCACCGTAACGTGCCGTGCGTGTCCATTGCAATGGTATAACCCTCCGAACGGGTTGCCACGTGCAGGGCTTTCTTGCCTATCGGGGTCTTGTCCACAGCAATGAACAGCTCCGGGTCGGCATAGTGCATTTGCATGGTCACTCTGCCCATCAGTTGCGAGGAGCAGCCGAGTTTGTCCAGCGCGTCGTAGTAGGAGTTGCTGGGATCTATCTGTTCCGTCATGGCGCAATCTATACGCCCGTCCACGGATGCCATCATGTGAGTGATAATGTACGGTTTCATCTATTGTTGTTTATTTTAATTGTTCATACTCTTCGTTTGTTACGGCTTCGAGCCATTCGTTCGATGCACCTTCGACAGGCACGGAAATGGCAATATGCTGAAACCATGAGTCGGCGGCAGCACCATGCCAGTGTTTCACTTCGGCAGGAATATTCACCACATCGCCGGCACGGAGCCTTCGGGCAGGCTTGCCCCATTCCTGATACCAGCCTTCGCCACCCACGCAGATAAGGATTTGCCCCGTCTTGTGGTGGATGTGCCAGTTGTTGCGGCATCCCGGCTCAAAGGTAACATTATCCATGTAAACTCCATCCACTGCATAGTCGGTAAGATAACTGTCTCCTGTAAAATAACGGGCATACTCGGTGTTGGCTTCCCCTATGGGGAATGTCATATCCGGGATGGGCTTGCCATTATTGTTTCTCAATCTATCCATTTCACTGTTTTGTGCATTTAGGGTCGATACACCGCACAGCATCGCAAACACAGCAAGGGCGGCTGTTCTGATAATCGGGTTCATGGTTCATGTATCTATGTTTCTTATTTCATTGTGTTCATGTCTATCACATAGCGGAACTTCACTTTGCCGTCGAGCACATGTTGATAGGCGCGGTCTATCTCCGCACCATCGGCAGGGATTACCTCCACTTCGGGATAGATGTTGTGCGCCACGGAATAGTCCAGCATCTCCTGTGTTTCTTTAATGCCTCCTATCTGCGAACCGAACACGCGCCGCGTTGCTCCTGCAAGCACAAGGTCGGCAACCGAGATTGTCGGCATATTATGCAGAGCCGGAAGCCCTACGATTCCAAACTGTCCGTTCAATTTCAGCATCTTCATATACATGGACGGAACGTATTTGGAAGGAATGGTGGAGAGGATGAAGTCGAAAGTCTTGTCAAGTCCTTTCAATTCTTCCGGGTTGTTTACGTTGACGTAACGCTTGGCCCCCAAGCGCAGGGCGTCGGCACGCTTCTCTTCCGTGATGTCGAATACCGTTACTTCTGCTCCCATTGACACGGCATATTGCACCCCCATGTGCCCAAGTCCGCCGAATCCGGCAATGCCGACCTTGTCTCCGCTTTTCACTCCAGCCTGCATCAACGGCGAATAGGACGTAATGCCTGCACAAAGCAACGGGGCTACTTTTCGGATGTCAGCACCTTTCGGAATCTTGATGGCAAAGTCTTCAGCCACCACGTAAGTATCGGAATATCCGCCTTGCGTGGCTTCATTCCCGTTGAAGCGGTCGATGCCGTGATAGGTCATGACAGCTCCTTCCTCACAATACTGTTCCAAATGGTTCTCGCAGGCTTCGCAGTGACGGCACGAGCCAATCATGCAGCCTATACCGGCATAGTCGCCCACCTTGAAGCGGGTCACATTCTTGCCCACTGCCACAACCTGCCCTGCAATTTCATGTCCGGGAACCATCGGATAGGTTTCCTCGCCCCAGTCGGCAAAGATATGGTGCAGGTCGCTGTGACAGATGCCGGCATAAAGAATTTTCAACTGCACGTCATTATCGCCCACGGCATGACGTGTAAACTCGTATGGACGGAAATGCCCGTGCGACTCGAATACCGCAAAACCTTTTACCGGTATTCGCCCTGCATCGGTCTGTGCCGACGCATCGTTTGCCAATGTTGCCATAGCTAATACTGTTAAAATCAATGTCTTTTTAATCATTCTTATTTCCTGATTTATTTTCACGCTGCAAAATTACAATCGCAACTATGATATGGTATTATACGAATCACAGATTGTATTCACCATATTACTGATAATGCGTAACCTATATTTGATTATGATTTTATCTCGCTACTTTTGTGGTGATAAACGTATAATAATATAGAATGGAAGAATTTAGAATAGATATGCGTAAGCCCGAAGAGGCTGATATGGCAGAAGGAATCCGATGTGCCCAACTCTGCTTCAAAATCAATCACACAATGCCTTATACCGAAGAATACAATGCTTTGGTGAAGGAATTGTTCAAGGGCAATATCGGCGAAAGCAGCCGCGTCATGCCGCCAATGACCGTAATACGTGGCAACAATGTGAAAATCGGTAGGAACGTGGTGGTGATGAACAATGCCTTATTTATGGCGGCAGGTGGCATTACCATAGAGGACGATGTATTGGTAGCAGCCAACGCCCAACTCATTTCCAACAACCACGACCTACACGACCACGCCGTGCTCACCTGCAAGCCTGTTCTCTTGAAACGCAACTGCTGGATTGGCGCAGGAGCAACCATTCTTCCCGGTGTCACGGTAGGAGAAAATGCCGTAATCGGTGCTGGAGCGGTGGTTACGAAAGATGTGGAAGCCAATACTGTGGTAGGTGGTAATCCGGCGCGGGTTATCAAACGATTATAATTATTCTATTTTACGCTGTCATCATTTGTCATTCTGATCCCTGCATCCCGAAGTTGCAAAAAGGATCGAACGATATCGACCTATTTTCGAAGGAATTAACGGGTACGACACGAAGCGACAGGGTTGTATAACCACGTTGTGACCTACGTTAGAAACAAGCAGTAAGTTGAAGCCGAATCAAAAGGAGCTAACTATTCGAAAATATAGCTTATAGCAGCATATAAGCGGCATTTTCAGGAAGACCCCAGACGGATCACTGGGTGATTCCGGCTGGTTCACAAGAATGGCGTACAAAAGTACGCCTTTTTTGTTTTTTCGTTGAAAAACAGTCTTTTGCCGGTCGTTTTGCATGGCCGGAAAAACGGAATCGAGTCCGAAAATCCGATATTAAGTACACATTTTGTTCCCGTTTGGGAACGTTTTGTCTTGTCGGATGCGTTTTCACGCGTCCGATTGCATCCTGTTTCCCGCTAATCCCGAGCCGGAGGCGCGCGTTATTCTATGAGGGGAGCTGTCGGGCGCGGGTCATTGACGGATACGGCCCGTTGGCGGGCGAAAATTTCCGGCGGATCCATGCGTCGGGAATGTAAATTGCCGGTCGAACATAGCCTCGCGCCGCAGGACGTGAATATGGAAGGCGTTAGGATAAGCGGAAGTTCCGATATTATTTTATGTAATTTGTTACAAACGGTTGAAAAGGATGCAACGTTCGGATTTATCCGAACATCCATTTATTCGGAATTCCAAGACAGTCGACTGCTTAACTGTAATTGTATTTTAATTTAAGGTATAAGAAAAATTCTTATGAATACGAAAATTCAAGCCAGCAGTTTGCTCGCGGCAGCCTTGCTCGTGGTCGGAACAGTAGGATTCGCATCGTGCGATGATGATAACGGAGGCGGAGG
>OJQL01001491.1_pt1 | contig 17068 bp, 13 predicted proteins | sample 1598731 | NCBI WGS metagenome assembly OJQL01 (sample SAMN03922510, study PRJEB24848) | human gut metagenome | isolation source: stool sample | host: Homo sapiens | place: Germany | collected 2010-02
GATTTTGCCTAAGCTCCCTTAGGGTACGATATAATCTGTTTTTTATGGTTGATTCCTTTACAGAAAAAAGGAGTGCTATTTCTGAAATATTTTTATCCATATAGTAATATAGATAAAATATTTTTTTAGTAAGTTCATCCTTCGCAGAAAGATATGTAAACACACTTTGTACTGTTTCTTTTGATATTGCTATATCGTCAAACGAAGTCTGTTGTACAGCTATATCATTTTCATCTGCCGACAAAATATTATAATCGTTCATTTCCTCAATGCCACGAAGCTTTTCTTTTAATTTATAATGACGAAAAATTTTTCTCTTTGCTATTTGCATTACAAGTGCATCCGGCTGCTTAAAATATGATATTCCATGTTTTCGTATTATTTTAACAACCTCTGTATAGGTTTCCTGAAATATATCTGCTACATCTTCAGTTTTTCCACATTTTACAATGATGTACGCTAAAACCTTCTGATTGGTTGAGGCATATAGCTCATTAAAAAAGTCATCCTGTGCCTTATTAATCAATCTGCATCCCTCCCTTCACTATATATGTGTCCCACACCATAGAAAAAGTTTCATGTTATACCATACTTTTATAATAAAAGCATGCAAGCTGTGTCCTGTCCCTCAGCTGCAGCTTTTCGAGTATGACACTGATATAGTTTCGTACGGTTCCCTCACTCAGATACAGCTCATCCGCTATTTCCCTGTTGTTTAGTCCTTCTGCAACCAGCTCTATGATTGAAAGCTCCTTGCCGCTTATATCATAGCTCTTCATTGCGTCAATGAACCGGGCCTGACCGGTGCCTGATGAAGCTTTACCATCAGCTCCGAACAGGTGTGGTATCCTGTCCATTATCTGTGTTCCAAACACTGTCTGTCCGTTGTTTACAGCTCTAAGTGCCGGGGCAATACTCTCAAAGGCCTGTTTTAGTATATAGCCCTTCGCACCCAGCGAGATTGCTTTTACAATGTATTCATCATCCGAAAATGTGGTCAGAAGAAGTATTTTGGCATCCGGATATTTTCCGAGTATTTTTTCTGCTGCTTCAAGACCTGTCATGCCCTGCATCCTTATATCCATGAGCATCACATCTGGCATATGCTCCTCGTACAGCTTTACCGCCTGCTGCCCGCTGTCTCCAACCGCAGACACCTCTATGTCATCCTGTGCGCTCAGTATTGTATTCAGCGAAAGTGATACGAGATTATCATCATCTATTATTACTATCTTCATGTCCTGTTCCTTTCTTATTCATGCCTTGATTTTTATGCATTTTGTATATCCTCACTTCTTCATGAGCGTCACAAATATCCTGAAACCATCGTCTGCCTTTATACGCATGATTCCTCCTATCGCTGCAACACGCTCCTTTATATTTTTTATGCCTATTCCATCTCCTGTTTCTCCCGAAAGGCTTCTTTCGTCAACCGATGTGCCGTTGTCCATTATCTCAAGCTGGTAAAAGGCGGGATGCTCTCTGACTATTATCCTGATTTCATCGCCGTTACTGTGCTTAACTGCGTTGTTTACCGCTTCCTTTGCAATTGCAATAAAAGCATACTTGACATCTCTTGGCACATCATCCTCACAGTCGTATTCGAGTGAAAATGCAAATGCACTGTCTGTAGGCTTAAGCTTCGCAAGCGCCTGACGCAAATCGACCGATTCATCGTACAAATCATGAACGCTTTTTCTCATGCTGTCCATTGCCGTATCGAGTGTACTCTTCAGATCTGAGATAGGCGCTTTAAGCTTTTCATCGGTATTTATCACACCGATTGCCCCCACCTGCAAAATAGAGCGCGTAATCATGTGCCCCACGTTGTCGTGTATCTCTCTTGCGATACGGTTTCTCTCCTTTAGCGTGGCATTGTATATCTGCGCATTCTGCTTCTCGATAAGCTGGTGATTCATCTGCTCCATAAGCATGTCGTGCTCCATGGACGCATCTCTCATGCTGTGCAGCTTCATCTGATACCCCAAAAGCAGCTCTGTGAAATACGAAAGCATTACCGCAAAAGCCATGAGAAGTACAACCTCCAGGATATAAAAAATCCCGGGTGCTATATGTTTTATCTTTAAAATACAGTCCACCGATACAGCTATCCCCACTAAGGCTGCAGCCATCCTCGACACCGTGTATTTTCTCTTTCTGAATACCATCGCTGCATACGGCAGCATAAAAAATGATGGTGCAAAAAATAATCCGGACAGAATATAAACCACCAGAATCAAATCCAAAGCCCGGTCTGCCGTTTTGCTCTTGTTAGCCGGACACATCTGCGGCACATCCTGCATGTCTATAAATGTGCACACGATTATTCCTGTAAGTATACACGCTATCATGACGTAATCGACCTGAAGGGATACCACCATAAGCATCACGCTTGACAGAACTATTAAAAACTGACTACATATCTTATACATCAAAAGCCTCCATTTCCGTAAAATAAGCTTACAACAAATTCCATCAAACGTCACTATGACAAATGTCATTTTTTACACAACAATGCCTCATCCAAACATAAATACGAATGTGACATTTGACACTTACTTTCCAGCACGCCATATAGTAATCTGTTATTGAGCCAAATATCAGGCTTGCAACCAAAAATACAACATTATGGAGGCAATTCAATGGATATAACCAAAAATGCGATAGAAGTAACCAACCTTGTAAAACGCTACAAGGAGCTTGTGGCACTCGACCATTTCAATCTGACCGTTAAAACCGGCGAGATTTTCGGATTGCTCGGACCAAACGGCTCCGGAAAGACCACCACTATAAACTGCATACTTTCCCTGCTCACATACGATAAGGGAGATATAAAGGTATTCGGGCAGGAAATGTACTCAAACAGCTACGATATCAAACGCGAAATCGGCGTAGTCATGCAGAATGTGGCCGTGTACGACGAGCTGACTGTATATGAAAATATCGACTATTTCTGCGGTCTTTACGTGAGTGACAAAAAGCTCCGCGAAAAATATGTAAAGGAAGCAATGGATTTCGTGGACATAGCGGATTACAGCAAATTTCTGCCAAAGAAGCTCTCAGGCGGACTTTTGAGACGACTCAACATCGCGTGTGGCATAGCACACAAACCAAAGCTCATCTTCTTCGATGAACCGACCGTGGCTGTCGACCCTCAAAGCAGAAACAAGATTCTGGAGGGCATCAAAAAACTAAACCGTGATGGTGCGACAATCATCTACACCTCACACTACATGGAGGAGGTTGAACAGCTCTGCGACCGCATACTCATCATGGACAAGGGCAAGGCTCTCGCACTCGGCACAAAGGACGAGCTAAAGCGCATGATCAAAAATACAGAGACCATAAACGTAGAAATCGCAGACCTGTCAGAAGCACAGCTTGACGCATTAAAGCAGCTGCACAATGCATATCAGGTCAGCTTTGAAAACGGACAGCTTCGGATTTATTTCAGTGGCGGACGCCACAATATAATCCATGTGCTTGATTATCTAGAGCAGAATAATCTGTCCTTCGGTCAGGTGTACACGCAGCTTCCGACTCTTAACGACGTATTCTTAGAGATTACCGGAAAGGAGCTTAGGGATTGATGAATGGACTAAAATTATTTTTTCACAACGCAAAATACACCATGCTAAGCATGTTCCGCCTGAAAGTCACGCTGTTTTGGACACTTGCATTTCCACTGTTGCTCGCCACCTTTATGTATATGGCATTCGGAAATCTGTTTGAAAAGGATGAAATGTTCAAGACAATAAATGTGGCAGTGGTTGAATCTAAAAACGATGACACTCTGATGAGCGTGCTTGAGTCTCTCGATGTAAACCATACTGATTCCGTCAGTAAATCAGACGACAAGTCCGATAGCACAAATTCATTTTCAGACCTCATAAACATGAAGCTAATGGATAGCTCAGCAGCCAAAAAAGCACTAAATAACAAAAAAGTGACAGGCATTATTTACACAGAGGATGCTTCTTTAGTCGTGTATGAAAACTCATACAATGCCACAATCCTTGAATCCATCCTGACACAGTACAAACAGCAAAAGGACGTATTTACAAACATAGCAAAGACTAATCCGGCTGCGCTTGAGACTGCAATTGCCGGGCTTTCTGAAACCGCATCAGAGTATAAAGAGATTTCACTTTCATCGGGAAATCAGGATGAATACACCAATTACTTTTACGCTGTTTTTGCGATGAGCTGCCTGTTCGCCTCATTTTCAGCCGTAAGCTCCACCTGCAGGCTGTTAGCTGATACAAGTCCTCTCGGCATGCGAAAAAGCCTTGCAGCTCTAAGCAAAAACATACTGATTTTTTCAGAGTATATCTCACTCTTAATCATCCATTTTGTTGTCGAGCTAATTGCATTAGTCTACCTGACACTACTCGGTGTGGACTTCGGAAACAAATATCCGGCAATCATCCTGACACTGTTTTTCGGCTGCATGATAGGTCTTTCAATCGGAGTTATAATAGGTGCCATTCCTAAGCTTACAGAGGGCAGCAAAATCAGTATCTCTGCCGGAATCGGCATGGTGCTTTCCGTGCTTGCGGATCTATGCGCCAACGGGATAAAAGATATGATTGAGCACAAGCTTCCGATTGCTAACCGCCTCAACCCTGCCTGTCTCATATCCGACTGCTTTTACTCGCTCAACGTATATGACAGCTACGACAGATTTTTCAGAAATATATCAATAATGGCAGTTGAATCAGTGATTCTTTTAATCATTGCCTTTGCACTGCTTCGGAGGGAAAAATATGCAAGTATTTAAATCATATTTCAAAATACTCAACAGACATATTGGCCAGATGATTATGTACCTGTCCATATTCATAGGTATCATGGTCGTTCTCACTGCGACACGCACAAACAAAGCTGAAGGTGATTATGAGGCTGCCAAGCCCAAATTTGCGGTATTTGACTACGACAAATCATCAGAAAGCAAAGCTCTGACAGAGTATCTTAAAAAGACATGCATCAAAAAAAATATTAAAAATGACAAAAAGGAAACTATGCAGGATGAGCTTTTTGCCAGAAATGTAAACTGTATTCTCATCATAAAAGAAGGCTTTAGTCTCGATGTCGTGACCATACCCGGTACACAGGCAGCGACCACCTTTGAGTCTGCCATAAACAGCTTTACGAAAACGTACAATACCTACATATCTTCCGGCTACTCTGAAGCTGATGCTCTAGCCGCAGTAAACACCTCGCTAAGCCAAAAGGCTTCTGTCTCGCTGCTCAGCGGCAAAAGTGTCACCTCGCACTCAGGGATATACTACTGCTTCAGTTATCTGGGATGGGTGCTCCTTGTCATGATGATTGCAGGTATAGCTCCTGTCCTTCAGGTTTTCTCCAAAAAAGAAATCAAGGAGAGAATATCCTGCTCATCCTATAAATTTGCAAACTACAACCGCGAGCTGCTTTTGGGTGTAATTTTAACCGGACTTGTGGTATGCGCTGTAATTTTTGTCTCAGCTACAATCATGTTTAAAGGCAGCACATTCTCGTTTTCAGGTTTCCTGTTCACACTCAACATGCTCTGCTACATGCTCGTTTCACTGGCATTTGCCTTTTTCATAAGTAAAATCACCTCAAACAGTGAGATACTGAACATGTTTGCAAACACAGTGTCACTCGGCATGGCATTCCTGTGCGGTATATTTGTGCCGGAGGAATTTCTAAGTGATGGCATCATAAAAGCCGCTCACTTCCTGCCTGCCTACTGGTACAACCAGGCTGTAAAAAATATTGACTTTCATCCGGTCAAGGAGCTTGGCTTCATTTTCATGTGCATGGGAATACAGCTGCTGTTTGCCGCCGCAATAATTGTCGTTGCCCTTCGCATCACAAAAGCGCCTGACGGCATAAAAAAACAGACAGTAGCTGCAGCTGCTCATAAATAGCTCTGCCTCATATGAATATATACAACGAAAAAGCCGGTACATCATGTTTCCATGAATGTACCGGCTTTAAATACTTAGCAGTCCGTACGGGAATCGAACCCGTGTTTCCGCCGTGAGAGGGCGGCGTCTTAACCGCTTGACCAACGAACCGTGTATTATAATATCATGGTCAAACGAATAATGCAAGTACTTTTTTAAATTTTTTTTAAATTTTTTCCGATCTCTTTACCTTGAACATTATCCCTTTAAATGCTTCTGGCTTTAATTCCATTTTCGTCCCTATGTATGCTCTGTGATAATCTATTATATTCCGGCTCCTTATCTCAAAGCACGCGTTCTTATCCTCATATTTTATTTATACGTTTTCCTCTTGAATAAGATTATACACCTCTTTGGTCACACAACGGTCACACGGAGCCCTTTTCCACGGATTTTGTAAAAAGTATACATTGAAAATGCCGAAAGCTGTACAATTTTAGACAATTTTCGGCATTTGCGTATTTTTTGTTCGTTATAATCAACTATTATTTATTATATTTTTTGTATATCTTTTCAAAAGCAGGCATGGAGCGTTTAAGTCATTCAAATAATTTATTACTGCGTTAGCCTTGTTAATCTTATCTCCTACGGTTTCATTTATTATTACTGCTGAAAGGCCTATAGCTTCATCAATAATCATACCTTTTAAAGTATCACTTGTTACATCAAAAAATACCCTGCATTCTGTCTTTTCCTCTTCCTTTTGATTTTCAAGATTCTGCTTTGTATGTTCTCTATATTTGCCTCACTACGGCTGCCTGCTTACAGCGACTTTCTTCAAAAAAAACAACGGCTGCAGCATCCACTTTCCGTGAATGATGCAGCCGATCTGTCATTACATCGTGTAACTGTTTTAGACTCTGGCTTTGCGACCTTATGTTTCCATAAGTGTGCCTTGATAGGTGTAATTTTATCGGTTTTGGGTAGTCTTGTCAACAGACTCTATCCGAACTTCTGATGCCTCGTTTTGTGTCTTCAAATCATTTATTATCCAGAGATAATAAGTCTTGCCGTCCACATCAAGTTCATGTACCTCATCAATTTTCTGGTCATCAACCGTTACGTTACTAATGTCAGAATAATCTGTGACGCCCCATGCTGGAAGAACTTTATATTTCTTTTCAACAGCTCCCCTATAAACAGCATCTCTGCTCATAAAAAGATCAGCTAAAAATGTTTCTTTCCATGTATACTTTTTATCATCATCAAAATTAATCACCAATTTTCGTTCTCCACTATAATTATAACCATCTGAAACTGTTACAAAATCATAGCATTTTATGTATGTATTTGTTCTATTAATATCAACATCTTCAAATTTAACATTATTATATCCCTGCATATAAACATGAACAATCCCATTATCCTCTATCTGACATAACTGTTTTTCTGACTTCACTTTTTCATCTACATCTAATAATGCCTCATCTACAGACTTATATTTATTTGGATGTACATCATTAATATATGACATTGCATTTCCATTTGCTCCACTTAAAAATTCATCATCCCTATGCAAATAACTCATTATTATACATATACCAATAAACATTATTACAAATACGATTATTGCGATTATTATTTTCTTTTTTTTCTTAATCATGTTATCTTTCTTCCTTTATATATTACATTTATATCATTCATATTACTGAAGCGCCGGACACACACCATTATTTACAAAATTATTAATAAAATTAATAATTGTCTGCCCTGCACTACTTGGATCATTTCCATATAACATTGACACCAGTGCCGCAGCTGCTATTACCACAACATATACATATCCCATTCGCATATATACCCCACATTTATCTGTCGACGTTTTGATACCATTACTCTTTGTACTATGTACGCCCACTTTTAAATTAGACCCTGGATGTAGTCCTGCACTCAAATCAAGTCCATATGAATTATCTGCCCATCCACCATTTAATGATGCATCTATAGAAACTAAATTATCCCAATTTAAACCAACACTTATCGGAATATTTACATTTAATTTACCTATATCAATGCCTATATTTGCATCTAAACTTACTCCATCTTTACTGCATGCAACTCCTAACGATGTTGGAATCCCAAATTTATTTTTCTTTCCCAAATCTATGCTTGGTATATTTAAGCTATATGATTGAGATATTCCATCATCGCCATCAGTTGTTGTGACTTTTTTTATCCAACTACCTGTATATTGCGCACTAGGCTTCGTAATATCATCAGTTCTACCCCAATATGTCCCTAATCCGATATCACGACCAGTAACCTCCACTGTTGATACAGATATAACATATTCTTCCCCATAAATATACTTATTCCAGAATTTCTTCAAATCTCTCCATGATGGGAATTTTCCATTCAAATCCACCAGGTCCATCGGTCTGTTCCAGCAGTAGCTGTAATGATTCATCGTGTATGGAACTGCGATGTGTCCTTTCAGGAAATCCTCACTGACAAATCTTCCTGCTCCGGCATCATAGCGTCTTGCCTGTGCAAAGTACAATCCTCCTGCGCTGTCCATCTGATAACCAGTAAAACCAAAACTCTGCATGGAGTCTTGAAAGATATCTTTTGCCGTCCGGATGTCATTACCGAATTCGTCAAATCCGTAGGCTTCCTCACTTCTTCCTGTCTCATCGGTTAAGCGCATCGGGCTTCCTAAGTCATCCTGGAAGTAGAAGTGGTCTCTTCCTTCTTCTTCCATTCCGGCAACATTGCCATCCCAAAAGTAAGTCTGGTCAGGACCGTTTCCTGTCTTCTGCAGGAGGTTATGGTACTGACGGGTCAGATCTAAGGTATAACGGATGGTCCGGGCCGGGGCTGCATCCCCTGTTGCAATGCTTTGCCCCATTCTGTGGCCTAATCCGTTGTACTGATAGACTGCCTTTTGGATGGTTCCGTCTGTCCTTCCCATGGAACTGCTCATCTGGTTTGCTGCATCAAACCCGTATGTAATTGGTATTTTGTTCTGTCAGCCACTCCTTAATAACATCTAATGCTGCTACATCTGTAATTCCCTCATTATCAGCAGAACGTCCGTATTTTTTCAGCTTTCTTTTTCCTCTTACGCAAAAAGTAAAGTCCGTGTTCTCAAAATGAATAGCATTTTCATTTTTCACGCTGCAGTATGGATCATCGCCGAAGTCTCCGATAAACACTGGGATACGTTCTTTTAAACTATTAATATATTCTAATGCGTTTTGGTTTGTTACCCCGACACAAATAAGCTCTGTCGGGTTTAACCCCTCTACTATTTCCTGCATAAAGTTATTTATATTCCCTGCACAGAATACTATAATCTTACCTGCGTTTTTTTCCTGTAGAACATTACTTAGTCTTTGTAACACCGGCTGTATAGGAATCTCTGCATTAATATCACTGTGGTCATATCTTACTGTATGATATCCTGCTCTTACAAAGTAATCTGATATCTCATCATACTTTCCTGTATGACCAAGTAATATCTTTTTTCTCCTATCCAGATACCATACTCTTCCATTTAAATCACACTTGTAATAATCCGGATGCATGAATACTATAGTTCCTTTATACCCTTCTTCTTTCTTCTTCTGTGTGTAACAGAACTTAATATTTTCTTCTTTATTCAACCACTCTTCCTTTAAATTATAGGTTTCCCTCGGTAAAACCTTATATTTATTACAACGTCCCTTCACCGAGCCAACAATTATCAAAATTGTTTGTATGATAAATGTAACAAATGTAGCGCTTGCATATACTAGAAAATATCTTTCTCTACATATTTTCTCCACTGTAAAACATTTTTCCATAAATACTATGATTGCAATAACATTTAATACTATTAGAATTTTATAAAACCAGATATACCACTTTTTCAAAAATTCACTTTGAAGCACTACAATACAAAAACCAATTGCCAGCGCATACATTACAAATATACTGAATCCTATCATAAATGTACTTGTTATCATATTTCTTTATTCTCCACATCCATTTTTTGTTTTATTAGCTATTTCTTGTGAAATAATAAAAGATAGTATTTCACTATTTACACTTGACACTCCATCCGCAATCTGAATTTTTACAAAACTAAGTATCTCTTCTTTAACAGCCCCATTATATAATGCCCTACTCAAACCAGGTCCAAGAACATTATTTCTGTTATTCCATAATTTTACCGCCGCATATTCTATTCCCCTTTTATTATAATAATGTGTTTGTTCTAAACTTTCTCCTATTGTATGGCTGAATGTTGATGCCAACGATGATACTCCTGCTGAAATAAAAAAAGATTTTAAAGCATTCTCTCCTATTTTTTTTACTGATGTTTCTTTTTCACAAATTAAATCACTTGCAACTGTTCCAGCTGCAGACACCATACCATTTAATCCTGATTCTACAACTACTGTCCCTATCTTAGATACTAACTCATTAACACCTTTTTTTACTAACATTTTACTTACAGCCGATCCTGCACCAGGTATAAATGATGTAACCGCTCCGCATGCAGCCGATATTGCAACTTCTTTTGCATCAACCGTTCCAGTTGTTCCATACTGTACCGCTGCATTTAACCCTGCTCCCATCACAGCTCCTGCGGCTACCGTTCCAACAACAGGAATACATGATACTGCTCCTGCGGCTACAACCGTTCCAACTGCAATTCCAACTGCAGCAATCTGTTGTTTATGGTCAGAAACAAACTCTCCCACACTGCTTGCCGCATTTTTAATCCCCTTCCCGATGTCCTTCAAACTAGGCCACATACCATTCAAATCCACCAGGTCCATCGGTCTGTTCCAGCAGTAGTTGTAATGGTTCATCGTGTATGGTACTGCGATATGTCCTTTCAGAAAGTCCTCACTGACAAATCTTCCTGCTCCGGCATCATAGCGTCTTGCCTGGGCAAAGTAGAGGCCTCCTGCGCTGTCCATCTGATAACCAGTAAAACCAAAACTCTGCATGGAGTCTTGAAAGATATCTTTTGCCGTCCGGATGTCATTACCGAATTCGTCAAATCCGTAGGCTTCCTCACTTCTTCCTGTCTCATCGGTTAAGCGCATCGGGCTTCCTAAGTCATCCTGGAAGTAGAAGTGGTCTCTTCCTTCTTCTTCCATTCCGGCAACATTGCCATCCCAAAAGTAAGTCTGGTCAGGACCGTTTCCTGTCTTCTGCAGGAGGTTATGGTACTGACGGGTCAGATCTAAGGTATAACGGATGGTCCGGGCCGGGGCTGCATCCCCTGTTGCAATGCTTTGCCCCATTCTGTGGCCTAATCCGTTGTACTGATAGACTGCCTTTTGGATGATTCCGTCTGTCATTCCCATGGAGCTGCTCATCTGGTTCGCTGCATCAAACCCATATGCTTTTAAGACTTCTTCCCCACTTGTTACAGATAACAGATTTCCCCTGTGATCATATGAATAGTTTCTGATCCCATTTTCAGAGTTTTCTGTTGTCAGCTGGTTCTTTGTGTTATAGCCATATGTGGTTATAAGCTTACCATTTTGTGTGTATTCTGTCTTTCTTCTTCTGTTTCCGAATGCATCATAGCTGTAGCTTCTTAACTGCTGTCCGTCATGCATTACTCCTGTCAGGCGGTTCATCTCATCATAGCTGTATTCATACCTGCCGCTGTCTGCCTGTATTCCGGTTCTTTCCTTTGCTGCACTGGTTTTATTACCCAGTATGTCATAGCCGTATATATAGTGCTCGCTGAAATCAGCTCCTGTATGCAGGATTTCTGACACCCTTCCAAGGTTTCCGTATGCGTATGATGTGCTGCTTCCCCCAGGGAACTGCTTTCCGGTCAGTCTTCCGGCGTCATCGTAGTGGTACCGGATTGTTTTCTCCTGTGCCCCGTTTGTTATGAGTTTCATGGCGGTGAGCTGCATCGCTTCGTTGTATTCGTATGCCGCTTTTCTTCCATCTGGGTAGAGAACAGATGTTCTTTCTCCCATGCTTCCCCATTCATACCCGACCGTTTTTCCGTATGGGTCTGTGACAGAAGATACCCGTCCTGCCTCATCCATGGCTATCTTGGTTGTGCCGAGCCAGTCTTTTACTTCCTCTAACTGGCGGATGGCATTATACGTGAGTGACACTGTCCTTCCGTCTGCGTATCTGATCTCTTCTACCTGTCCATCTGCTCCATAGCTTATGGCAGTTTCATATCCATCCCTGTCCGTCTTTGAGGTCATGCGTCCGGCAGGATCATATGTATATGTTTCCATATCTCCCAGCGGGTCTGTCACTGCCACAACATGTCCTTCCTTATCCCATGTATATGCAGTGTTCTGTGTCTGCTCTCCGCCTGTTCCAGTACAGCTTGTCTGTGTCAGGTGTCCCATGGCATCATACTGATAGAAGGTCTCATTTCCTAAAGCATCCGTTACTTTTGACAGATTTCCATTTGGTGTGTATTCATAACGTGTTATGTTTCCATTTTCATCAGCAGCCTCTGTCACATGTCCTAGTGCATCATATTCAAAGTGCTGTGTTCCACCAACAGCATTCGTTATTGATACTATCCTGTCAAGAACATCATAACTGTAATGATAACGTTCTCCAGACATGGTTATACGTTCTGTCATATTTCCCTTTGCGTCATAACTGTATTTTTCACCTGATCCGTCCGGATAAAGCACACTTCTGAGTCTGCCTCCCTTTTCATAGGTGTATACTGTGCTGCTTCCATTGGGATGGCATATCCTGTCCACATTTCCAATCTCATTGTAGCATACGCTTGTGGTCTCTCCGGCTGCATCCGTGACACCCGTTCTTCTTCCCAGATCATCATAGGTATATTCTGTCACATGACCCAGCGCATCGGTTTCCGATACAAGATTTCCCTCATGATCATAACCGAAGGTGGTTACTGCCCCGTCTGCAGCTTCCATGCGCACCAGCCTGTCTGCCTCATCATATGCATACCTGGCAGTGTTTCCGGCTGCATCCGTTTCGGACAGCAGGTTTCCTGCCGCATCATATGCATACCTGATTTTTCCTCCCATAGGCAGCGTATGTTCTTTAAGCCTGTTGTCGCTGTCGTATATGAACCGCTGTATTCCACCGTCCGGTGACTTTATGCTGCTTACGTTCCACATCCTGTCGTATGCAATCTCTGCACGGTATCCTTCCTTGTCCGTGTATGCGCTGATTTTTCCCAGGTCATTGTAGTCAAAGGATACTGTCTTTCCGTCGAAATCCGTAAGGCCTGTCACCTTCCCCCCGGCATTGTAAGTGTATTTCCTGACATTTCCAAGTGCGTCTGTTACTGTGCTGATTCTGTCTGACGCATCATAGCTGAAATGTATCCCATTGTTGTTTGCGTCCGTTGTTTTTATCACCCTGTTTAAAAGGTCATATTCATATGACGTGCTGTTGCCGTTTCCATCCGTTACTGCCGTGATGTTGCCTCTGCGGTCATATGAAAGCTCAGTGCTGCTTCCGTCTGCATATGTGATTTTTTCTGCCCTTCCGAATACATCATTTTTTATCTTCGTCCGGTTTCCGAGTGCATCCGTCGTGCCTGTCAGGTTTCCCTTTGAATCATAGTGGTTTTTTAGCCTTGTCTTTCCGTTGATGCTCAGGCTGGTAAGGTTGTTGTAAATGTCATACGTGAAGTTTATGCGGCGCTTTCCCGCATCCACTGTCTGGGTCAGGTTTCCCCTGCTGTCATATGACATGCGCACGGTATGGCCGTTCCTGTCTGTCCTGCAGATGCACTGGTTCCTGTCATTGTACAGGTATTTTTCCCTTGTTCCGTCCTCATACAGCGTGGCTGTATTTCTGTACCGGCTGTCATGCACGTATGTTATCCGGCTTCCGTTTCTTTCCGTGAGTGTAACACGGCTGTTTTTGTCATCATACTCAAAGTCCATCGTGCCGCCGTCCGGGAACTCCTGGTGTGTCACCCTGAACAGGCTGTCGTATCTGTTCCTTACGGCCGTGACATTTCTTGCATTTACTGTCTCCGTTATCCTTCCGTTGTCTCCGTAGCTGTATGTGTACACTGCTCCTGACGGTGTCGTGACTGTCTTTAACATGCCTCCGTCATACTCAAGCTTTACCTTTCTTCCCACATGGTCTGTGACTTCCTTGAGCATGCCTTCACTGTCATATGCATACTCAAGGAAGCTTCCTGTATCGGTTTCCGCCTTTTCCAGCCTTCCTCTTTCATCATGGATAAATGTGATTCCCCTTTTGTTTGTGTTTTCCTGCCTTGCCGCCTTTCCGTTTTTATCAAAGTACACGGCATCCATGCCCGGATGACATGTAAGCTTATAGCCGTCTTCCGTCCTTTCCAAAAGCCCCATCGCCGCGTTTTCCGCCACATAGCCTGTGTCTGTTTCCGCAAAGTAGTAAAACTGTCCGTCATGCATGCGCACCGCCGCTTTTTGGTCCGGCTGCTTTTGCACTTCCATTTCATAATTGTGCAGGAAACAGCTGCCCATTGTGCCGGTGCCGGTATCCTTTGAGTTGTAGTATCTGTGGAATGAAAGCGGTATCTCTCCACCTGCCTGCATGTCTTCATGGTCATAGATGAAGTTTCCGGTGCTTAAGTTTACAGGATCACTGCTTTTCTTGCATGATGTATCACCTGCGCCGAGCTTTTCCTTCTCGGTCTTTTCACTCTTTGCTGATTCAGGATTTTTTATTCTCGCAGCATCCGCATCAAGCGTCCCCTTCATTCCTGCCATGTCCAGGTTTCCGCCGTCCGGGCTTATTGATGCTGCAAGGTCATTTATGAGTTTTATTATGTTATTGCCGCACGTTATCTGTCTGTTCATGGCTGCCATGCTTTTTGTATCCACTGACTGCACATTTGAAAATATAGTGTCTATCTTCTTTTTAGTGGCATTATTCTTGTCTATTATCTTCTGGTGGTATGTATCCACGTCGTTTATATAGTTTTCTATTCCGAGCTTTCCTGTCCAGCTCTGGAAATCCATTCCCCTGTCCGAAAACCAGTCCTTTATCTTTCCCCATGTGGATGAAGCTGCGGCATCATCCGCATAGCCTTCAAGCTTCTGCTTTGCTTTTTCTGAGAAGTCTCTTGTCATTTGTTCTTACCTTCCTCCTGCCTTCTGTGCCGCATTATTTTCCTTTGTATCTATGGATGATTTTCTTTCCTTCATATATGACAAAGTATTGTTGAGCAACAGCACAAATGAATCCTGCATTCTTTGAAACATGTTTCCCATCTCCTCTATTGCTATTATCGTACTTCCTCCACATGCCCCTACATCCGGAGCTGATTCTGATGTATCAAGCCATGTATTATATAAGCTTTCCAACTGTGTTATCTGTAATCCGAGAGCCTCACTGTCTATAATAGTGGCTGCCTGTCCTGTTCCTCCAACCTGTGTTGTCTTTACTTGCATTTTCTATTCCCCTTTCTTTTAAAATAAAAATTCGTCACTTTCATCAACATCTGATATAAAAGTATTACAGGTTTCCTTGGCTGTCTTACCAAGTTCTTCTACTACATTTGATAAATTTTTTGCATACGAAATGAATGTGTCCAATGCATCTGCCGTTGCTCCCTGTTTTATCGCATCTCTTCTGATATTGTCAAGTATTTGTATATATCGGTCTATACCTTCCTGCAGATTTGTTGCTCTTGTATTTAAAAAATCCGCCATTTCATTTACATAATCATCATCTATTATCAGTTCTGTTCCTGCCATATTGATATTCTCCTTCTACTTTCTTATTTTTCTTTTTGCTTTTTTCTTTGGCTTTGTGTTTGTTTTTGCTTTTTCAGCTGCTGCCTTTTGAGCTTTCTGTGCTTCATCCGCCTCTATTCTAGATATTTCACTGTTCATGTTGTTTATCTGTGTATTGCAATTATTTATGCTTGAATTCAAATCGGATATCTGTGCCTGCTTTTTGGCTATTTCATTTGTAATTGTCGTTATTGCACTTTCAAGACCATTATGTACTTTCGTATAAGGATGTCCCGTAAGCAAATTTCCCATTCCATCATAAATGCCTGATAGTATTTTATGGCTCACATTATTTAAGCCTGTTGTAGAATCAAGTTTAGCTTTACTGGCTCCTTTACAGTCAGCCAATGTATTCTGTAATTCAACTATCTTTCCTTTTACCCTGTTCAGTTCATCTATATCATTTTTCAGTTGTGCAATTTGCGAGTTATATTGTCTAATATTCTGCTGATTTTGTGTTATTGCTGTCCTACATTGTCCCTTTGTCATGTCGTTTCTCCTTTTTATTAAAACATATTGATTCCACTATATTTTTAAATACAGGATGCCATTCAACTGTATCTGCGTTGCTGCATGTACACTGTAATAAATGAATTGTGTCCTGCTCTTTATATATCAATGACATTGTATACAGTGTGTCATTTAAAATATAATGCGTATACAATATGGCACATACTTCATCATCATCTGTCCTTTTGTATATACCATGACATCTATACCCAGGAACTGTTCTTTTATAAATATGTGACATAAATTGAGCAGTCTGCTCTATATCCATTTTTTTAAGATTTTCTATACGATCGGTGTCTACACAGCTGATCCGTATTCTATGCTGTCTGTCCAGTAACACAAAGTCAGGCAGCTTACGATAATTTCCAAATATTTTTCTTTTTTCACCTATCGTAGCAGCCTGAAAACTGTCTGGGATTTCTACACTTGCTATCCCTTTCCATATAACGTATTGTTTCATATCATTTCTCCTTATTCATCCCACATTTCAGGCTCAATTATCAATTCCTCCTTTGGACAATTAGCCTTTGCAATCTCCACTCCATTCTCAGTATTTGTCACTGTAATCACTACATTCCAGTCATCCGCGCCAGAAAACAACTGAATAATTTCTATAGCATAAACTAAATTTGTTATATCCGCTTGAAATTCACTTAGCTTTCCATCTTTATTTGCAAATACTTGAAGTTCTTTATAATCCTCGCTTAATACAAATGTATATCCCTCATTATCAACATTTTTTTCAATAATTTTGTCTACTGTTTTTTTTGCAGAATCTATCCACCAAGTTTTCTCCTCTTCTGTCAACTTAATCTCACATTTTCCATCTTCCGTCATATAGGCATACCTACAATGTCCTGTTTCTCTTACCTGCTTTATTGCCTCTTCCTCACTATC
>OJQL01001503.1_pt1 | contig 16974 bp, 9 predicted proteins | sample 1598731 | NCBI WGS metagenome assembly OJQL01 (sample SAMN03922510, study PRJEB24848) | human gut metagenome | isolation source: stool sample | host: Homo sapiens | place: Germany | collected 2010-02
TTACATGCAAGCATGACGCATCAGCTTTTTTGTTCTCAGTGGTTCTGAATAGTTATCTTTTTATTTTATATCGACATATAATACGCAAAAATAAAGACCGCGCCTTAAATTGGCGCGGTCCTTTACCCTGCTGTTTACCGGTATATTAGTATTTAAATACAGCAACTCCGTAAGGCGCAAGTGGATAAGCAAATGAAAATGGTCTGCCGTCACACTCTGATTTGACTGCCTTATAGTCCAGCTTCTTATATGACTGTTTTGCTGCCTTGCCTCTGCCCTTTGCAGCCTTCTTTACAGGCGCTTGTACCGTTTTGCCGGTAAACTTAGGATCCTCACTATCTAAAACGAGCTGATATGTCTTGTGCTTTGGCACTCCGACTCTGTAATCAGGTCTCTCTACCGGTGTGAAATTGATGACAAAGAGCATATTATTCTTGCCATCCTTACTCTTTCTGATAAAGCTGAAGATGCTTCTGTCTGCATCGTTTGCATTTATCCATTCAAAGCCTTCCCAGCTTGAATCCAGCTCATACAGACAGCGGTTTCTCCTATAGAGGTGAAGCAGCTCCTTTACCCAGTTCTGGATCTTTTTATGCTCCGGATTCTCAAGCAGATACCAGTCGAGTTCTCTTTCCTCACTCCACTCCTGCTTCTGTGCAAACTCCTGTCCCATGAAAAGAAGCTTCTTTCCACAGTGTCCCATCATAAATGCATATCCTGCCATGAGGTTCTTGAATTTATCCCCTTCTAAGCCCGGCATTTTGTTGAGCATAGAACACTTCAGATGTACCACCTCATCATGTGACAGTACCAGAATATATTTCTCACTCTCATTATAGCTCATCGCAAATGTCATCTTGTTGTGGTTATTTTTACGGAAATATGGATCCAGCTTCATATAATCAAGGAAGTCATGCATCCATCCCATGTTCCATTTGTAGCTGAAGTTCAGTCCGTCTTCCTCTACCTTGCCTGTTACCTTTGGCCATGCGGTAGACTCTTCGGCTATCATTACAGTTCCGTGATTTCTTCCAAGTATGAGTGTATTGATATGCTTGAAAAACTCTACTGCCTCGAGGTTCTTATTTCCTCCAAACTTGTTTGGCACCCACTGTCCGTCGTTCTTTCCATAGTCAAGATAAAGCATTGACGCAACTGCATCCACACGGAGTCCGTCTACGTGGTAATTTTCTATCCACATAAGTGCACTTCCGATAAGGAAGTTCTTTACTTCATTCTTACCGTAGTCAAATATCTTTGTGCCCCAGTCGGGATGCTCTCCCTTTCTTGGGTCTGCATACTCATATGTGGCTGTTCCATCGAAATTGGCAAGTCCATGCGCATCCTTTGGGAAATGTGCAGGTACCCAGTCGAGGATTACTCCGATATTATTTTTATGGCACTGATCAACAAAGTATGCAAAATCCTCAGGCTCTCCATACCTCGATGTAGGTGCATAGTAGCCTGTCACCTGATATCCCCATGAGCCATCAAACGGATACTCTGAAATACCCATAAGCTCAATATGTGTATATCCCATAGTTTTCACATAGGATATGAGTGATTTTGCAAGCTCCCTGTATGTATAAAAGCCCTCATCATCCCTGCCCGGATGTCTCATCCATGAGCCCGGATGACACTCATATATAGCCATAGGTGAAGAATATACATCAGCATCTGACTTTGCTGCTCTCTTATCCATCCACTCTTTGTCAGTCCATGTGAAGTGCTCGATATCTGTGATGATTGACGCTGTTCCCGGACGAAGCTCTGCGTAGTTTGCGTATGGATCCGCCTTGTACAGCTTATCACCCTGTTCAGTGACTATAATAAACTTATACATCTGACCCTTTTGCGCTCCCGGTACAAAAAGCTCATACACTCCCATGGTTTCCGGCTCTACACGCTTCATCTCATGACTGGTCTCATTCCAGTCGTTAAACTCACCAAACACGTATACTTCCCTCGCATGTGGCGCCCAGACGTCAAAGCACACTCCTTTTTTTCCTTTACGCTCAGCTAAGTGAGCACCCATCTTCTTGTAGATATCATAGTGTGTTGCCTGACCAAACAGGTAACAATCCATTGCTGTAAAATTACACATATATATACCCCCCATAAGTATTTATTTTTCCCTGAAATGATCCTCTTTGAGTACAATTCGGTCATCATCTGTATATCGCCTGGCTGTCAGAATACTTATAGCCTTCTTAAGTCCGCTGTGAGCCTCCCTGTCTATGGCCTCGTCAATTATATCCTTGACCTCTGTCAGAGTGGTAGCCTGGTCTATCCTCTCAATATTGCTGATTCTGTTATGCAATGCCAGAATAGCCATCTCATCTATCTTGTACCCAAGCTCTGCAGAGTACGATTTGGCAAACAATACGAGTTCATCATTTGTAAAAATAGGAACCGATATCTTTTCCGTGAACTTGGATGCAAAGCCCTCATCCATTGAGAGAGCCTTCTTTATACCCTTTGATGTATCCTCAAGTATATAGAGTGTTCCTGTAATATCATGCTCCATCAAAAATGATAGCTGGGCAGCTATGCTGCGGTCGATATCACCGGCTCTTTCTATGATGAGACAGCCTCCTGTTATCTTTCTGACTACCTGCTGCACATCCTTTTTATTGAGTGCGGCAGCATCAATCTTGCCCATCTTTCCTGTAAGCTGTTCACCATCTTTTTGTAATACCTTTATAAAGCTTGTAGCAAGCATTGTCTTTCCGCAACCCTGCTCTCCCTGTATAATGAGGTTGCCTGTGGATGCGTTTTCTTTCCTGTTGAAATGATCAAGCACTGCATTATATGCCTTGCAGATCTGATCCTCCATACCCTTTACCGGTATGAAATATGAAAATATAGCTTTCTGTTCGCTTGTAAGCTCTTTTATATGTTTTGTTTCTTTCAATTTCGAGTCATCTTCTTCGCTGTCTAAATCCTCCGGCAATGAAATATCCGGCATTTTTCTTGTCTTAGCCATATCCAGCTTCTTCTCCAGTCCCGGATTTTTTGCTGTCATCTTGGCTATTTCCTGCTCGATAAATGATGTCACATGATCAAAATCTCTCTTCTCAGAAACGTTTTCTTTCTCCTGTGAAGTCTCATCATCTGATGTATCATCATCGACATTTAACATATCATCTGTTATTTCAGGCATCATGGTAGTCGGCTGCATGAGTATCTCGTCTTTCTCAGACTCCTCTGCCATAATTATATCCTCCGGCTCTCCAACCGGTTCCCTGGCTTCATCTGCAGCCTCTTCAGGTACTTCCCGTGACTCCTGCACTTCTTCTATAGCTTCTTCTATAGCCTCTTCCGGTGCTTCCTGCGGCTCCTGTGCTTCGTCTATAGTATCTTCCGGTGCTTCCTGCGGCTCCTGTACTTCATCCACAGTCTCCTCTGCATAAAGCTCCTGCATATCCGGTTTCTGCTCTTCTTCAGGCTCCTTCACGACAGCTTTCTGCTCTATAATATCAACCGGCACCTTCAAATACTCCTCCTCAAGAAGTTCCTTCGGAGTGACACCTGCATCAAGCTTTGGAATGACATCATTTAGTCTCTCCATGATGTCTCCTGCCTCCTGAAGAGCTCTTGCCTTAGCTGACTCAAGCTTCTGCTGCTCAGCCTCTTTAAGTGCAATTTCAGCCGCATGTCTGGTCTTTTCCCATTCTTCAAGCACATCCTGTATAGACATCTGTCCTGTAATCTGATGCTCAAGCTGAGTCTTTTCACTCATGACCATAGACATCTGTCCGTCAGCGTCTTCACCCAAAAGCTCCTTAAAATTCAACTTAAGTGAACCATCTATCTCTTCATCTGTAGCGATATGCTCTGTCTCTTCCGGCTGCTGTACATACTCTTCCTGCTCCTTTTCGAGCTTGAGATAAGGAATATCCTCAACTATCTTTTTGATGGTATCCATCGTATCAGCAACTTCATTCTTGCCCTTGGCCTCCATGATCTGCTGCATACCCTTGGCAATCTCCTGCTGTAAATTTACAGTATTGAACTTCTCCTGATTTACAGTAATCTGCGGAATAGTTACGTCATCATGCACTATCTCTCCGCCCTTTACCATCTCCATGGCACCTATCTCAGTGACCTCAGCCTCATCCTTTATCTTAGCCGGCTTTTCCTTCTCTGCCTTGAATCGTCTGTACTTTTCCTCCTGAGCCTTGGTAAGTGGCTGATAAAGCATCTTAAGCTCCAGCGCACGCTCCACATATGGTCCGTCTCCGAACCACAGAATGAGCTCATCGCAGGCATCTATACACTTATCGGCTTTTCCGGCCTTGTGGTATAGATATGCAAGCTCATATGCCCACTCCTCAGTATATTCTTCATCCTTGTACTCTTCAAGAATAGTGATAAGCTCATCAAATGAGGCTCCCTGCCCTTTTTTGATGGCATATCTTAATACATACTTCATATCATCATGAGGCGCTATCTCAACAAACTCATCATAATACTCTGTAGCAGCATCATAATCACCCATCTTGATGGCGACCTCAGCCAGTCTGTATATAATCATCCTGCCGATTGGTGAACGGTCATAGGCCATTAAAAGTATGTCCCTTGCATCCTGGTATCTTTCGGCCTTCTCGTAGATTTCGCCGATTTTAACGAGTGTATTTACATTTTTAATTTTGTTCCAATTTATGCTATCCGCAATCTCTGCTGCGCTCATATAGCCCTCCTCGGCGCTTAGGGCTTTTATCTGATCCAGCTTGAGATTGTATTCGTATTTATCCACTTATTTCACCTACTCGTATTTAAGCTTATTATTTTTGGTATCTACGCCTGTTGTCTTTGTATAATCCCTTGTGTCCTCAGGAAGCTTCTTTTTCCTGAGAGCATAATTAACAACTCTTTTCACAATATAGTATATCACAGCAAAGGTTGGAACACCAAGTAACATTCCAAGAAAACCAAACATTCCTCCGCCGATTAGTATGGCAAACATAACCCAGAAGGTCGAAAGACCGGTAGATGAGCCAAGTATCTTAGGCCCTATTATATTACCATCCACCTGCTGCAGCACGACAATAAATATCAGAAGATAAAGCGCATGCCACGGACTCTGAATTACTACTATGAGTAACGATGGAATTGCACCGATAAACGGTCCGAATACCGGAATCACATTTGTGACGCCGATAATCACTGCAACGAGCACCGATGATGGAATCCTTAAAATCAGACATCCGAAATATGCAATCACACCTATAATCAGTGAATCTATAATCTTACCGCTTATGAAGCCTCCAAAAATCTCATTTGTCTTTCTGATCGTCTCAATGATGATATTGCCTGTCTTTGGCTTGCAGACAGCATATATTATCTTTTTGCTCTGTCCTGCGAGAGTCTCCTGAATACTCATCACATAGACCATCACGATTATTCCGATAATAAAATTAAGTAAGCCTCTGACTACCGAAATCACACCGGTTGTAATCTGTGCAACATACTTCTGTGCCTCAGGAATCAGCTTTTCTGTGGCATAATTCTCAATGTAGTCGGTTGCATTCTGTAAACCTGTGCTCGCGAGCTCAGCAATTTTGCTGTCCCCGAAATTGCCGTTCTTTATCATGTTGATGAATGCCGCAACATCATTTGGCAATGTCTTCATAAGTCCTGATATACTTGCTATGACAGAAGGCACAATAGCCGCAATGAGGAGCGAAATAATCGCTACCAGAATAATAACCGAGCCTGTAATTGCAAGAGCTCTTGAAACCTTTCGCAGCTTGCTTTCGCTTTTCATCTTTTTGGAAAGAAGCTTTTTAAAGCATCTTTCCAGCCACAGCATGACAGGATTCATCAGGTATGCAAGCACAAGTCCCATTATAATAGGCATTGCTGCCGCAAGCAGCTTGCTCCATATGCCTGCAAAGCCCTCAAATCTGTACAGTGCAAAGAAAAACAGTATACTGACTGCAAACGTGACAAATACCATGACACCTATTCTGATCAGATGTGGCCATTCCTCACGCCCCGGGTGCGAATTCTGCTTCGCACCCTTATCTGCATTTATCTCAATGTTTGATTTTTTACCAGCTTTTCCGGTTTCTTCCATCGGATTAAACTCTCCTTATTTACGATTATAGTTGATGAGACATCCCTTTAATATTATCTCTCTTTCATCATCTGTGAGCTCACCCATCTTCAGTGTAAATGGCTTTAATTCACCATCCTTGACAACATATGCCTCAAACTCCGTCTTTGCATCCTCGATTTCCTTCTTGATTCCCGGAAGGAAGATATAGTCGAGGTTGTGGAACGGAAGCTCTCCCTCATCGATGATGAATGGAAGCATTCCCCAGTTGATAAGGTTTGAACGGTATCTCTTTGTGGCATACTCGTTTGCGATATTTGCCCAGCCTCCGAGTACCTTCTGGCAGCTGGCAGCCTGCTCTCTTGCTGAGCCGTCACCCGGCTTAACAGCAAAAATTGTGCTTCCGAAGCCCATATTCTCATGGCTTGCCTCAGGGAATTTTTTCTTTACTACTCCCATGATTTCAGCAACCTCAGGAACAGCCTTTCCTGCGCACTCACCACTCTCTATAGCCTTCTGGGCCTTCTGGATTTCCTTTGCTCTGCCTACATACTCAGGATCCTTTCTTGAAAGTGCGAACTCTGCAAGTCCAAGAGGGTTTGAACGATATGAAGATGTCTCTCCTGAAGGAATGAGCTCATCTGTTGTAGTAACAGGATCATGAATCTCTGAAACCACCTTAAGGAGCATATTCTCAGGAAGCGCGCTCATTGCCGGCCAGTCCTTGATGTTTGGTCCGAACTGGATTTCAACTGAAGGATCTGCCACTCCATGGCTGTCAAATACACGGTTCTCATATATAGTCTTGTCAAAGAAATATTTTGGCTTTGTAAAGTTGACATCAATATCCGCTGCTGATGTAAGGAAGCCCTTGTTTGCTGCTGTTGCAGCGATTGAACGTGCATCCATGAGTGCCACTGAGCTGATCTGTCCGTTCTGTACCTTAGAACCCTCTCTGTTAGGGAAGTTTCTTGTTGAATGACGGATAGAGAATGCGTTGTTGGCAGGTGTATCTCCTGCACCAAAGCAAGGTCCGCAGAAAGCAGTCTTTACGATTGCACCTGTCTCAAGAAGCTTTGCTACAGCTCCGTTTTTCACAAGCTCCATGTATATTGGAGTAGATGCCGGGTAAACACTCAGTGTAAACTCGTCTGCTCCGATTGAATGTCCGTTTAATATGTCAGCCGCATCGCAGATATTCTCAAATCCACCGCCTGCACAGCCTGCGATGATTCCCTGGTCTACATACAGTTTTCCGTCTCTTACCTTACTCTTTAAATCAAGCTTCACCTTACCGTCAAAGCTTACCTCCGCTCTCTTCTCACAGTCATCGAGAATATCCATGAGGTTTGCATTGAGCTCATCGATAGTATAGGTATTGCTTGGGTGGAATGGCATAGCTATCATTGGGCGGATCTGGCTTAAATCAATCTCAATAAATCTGTCGTAGTAAGCCACCTCACCCGGATTAAGCTCCTTGTGGTCCTCAGCTCTACCGTGAATCTCAAAGAATTCCTTAACCTGGTCATCTGTTCTCCAGATAGAAGAAAGACATGTAGTCTCTGTTGTCATAACATCGACACCTATACGGAAATCAACGCTCAGATTAGACACACCCGGTCCTACAAACTCCATAACTTTGTTCTTTACAAATCCGTTTCCGAATACCTCTCCGATAATTGCAAGTGCGACATCCTGTGGTCCAACGCCCTTGATTGGCTCTCCTGTCAGGTAAATACCTACTACCTCAGGCATATCAATATCATATGTCTGTTCAAGAAGCTGCTTAACAAGCTCAGGTCCACCCTCGCCGACTGCCATAGTACCAAGTGCACCATAGCGTGTATGTGAATCAGAACCAAGTATCATTTTTCCGCCGCCGGCAAGCATCTCTCGTGCAAACTGATGGATAACTGCCTGATGAGGTGGTACATAGATTCCGCCGTACTTCTTTGCACATGTGAGACCAAACATGTGGTCATCCTCATTGATTGTTCCACCAACTGCACAAAGGCTGTTGTGACAGTTTGTAAGTACATACGGGATAGGGAATTTCTCAAGTCCTGAAGCTCGTGCTGTCTGGATGATACCTACAAATGTGATATCATGCGATGTAAGCTTATCAAACTTAATCTGAAGCTTGTCCATATTGCCGGATGTATTGTGCTCCTTTAAAATACCGTAAGCAATTGTCTCCTGCTTAGCTGTCTGTTTATCGATGTCCATGCCGGTCTTGCTTTTGACAGCTGCCTGAGCATCCGGTCCATCAATTATTACTTCCTTACCGTTTAAAAGGTAAGCACCATTTTCATATAATTTCACTTATTCTACCTCCGTATGTGTATTTCAAAATTCTTTTATTTACTATTATATAATATTATAGGTAATTGTGGCAATAAATAAATCACCATCTACCTTAATTTCGAATTTTCCTCCCATCAAATGGGTCAGATTCTTTGCAATCGAAAGTCCAAGACCACTTCCTTCAGTGGTTCTCGATCTCTCTCCCCTCACAAAACGCTCTGTCAGGTCTACATTTCCGTTGCTTACTATGTCAAGCTCGTTCTTAGACACATTCTTTATTGTAAAAACTGCCTTTTTATCTGCCTTTTCAAGCTCTACATACACTCTGGTATTTTCCAGTGCATACTTTGCGGCATTAGTATACAGATTTTCAATAGAGCGGTAAAGCTGACGCCCATCCGCATAGATAAATATCTGTTCTGATGGAATTTTTGTAACTATTGTGAGATTTCTCGACTCAAAGCGCTCATTGAATTCACCTCCGGTCTGGTATAAAAGCTCAACCAGATCAAGCTTTTGCATATTGAGCTTCACATTTCCCGAGGTAATCTTTGATGTCTCTACCAAATCCTCTGTAAGCTGCTTTAAACGCTGTGACTTTTCCTCCAGCACATGTATATAGTATTTGGCATTTTCATTTTCCAGATTTTCCCTCTTAAGTAGGTCAACATAGTTGACTATTGAAGTCAGAGGTGTCTTTATATCGTGTGATACGTTTGTTATTAAGTCTGCCTTTAGTTTTTCATTTTTAAGGCTCTCATTTACCGAGCTCATAAGACCCTGGCGTATATGGTTGACAGCCTCCGCCACCTTTTTCTGCTGCCCATGAAACTCATTGACATTAAGTGTAGTGTCAAGCGCTCCTTCCGAGATAGCTTCAAGAGCCTCCTGTATGCGCATTATCTCTTTGGTTTTTTGTGTATGGATATCCTTTTTCTCAATAACTCTTTTCAAAAGCTCATAGCCCTTGTACATCAGGCTGTGTGTGCAAAGTATATTGCCTTTTATCTTCCTTACAATGCTCTGGTATAAAATAATAAAAGCCATATCAAACAAAAAAGTAAATGTGCCGGCCGTCATAATGAGTGATGCATAGTCAAAATGCTGGTTTTTTACGCCTGAAATCACTTTTCCCATAAATACCATGAGCAGTGTAAATATCACTAGCATCACATCAGAGTATACCTTGTCAATCGGTAAATAGTATATTGTGTAATCATCCTCTGATTTTCTGCCTGCCACGTTTGCCATATATGCCAGGCTCACAAAGCTGCCTACCAGGCCCGCAAGCGATATTAGTGTATATATATCAATATTTCCATGCGCATCGTGCCTGAATGCATAGCCTGTGGCAAACACTCCTGTCACCATAAGTATCATGCATAGCTGATGTAAAACTATGACCGCTGCTTTTTTTCCTATCGTATACTGCTTCATTTGTTGTCCTCTATCTTATAGCCTACTCCCCAGACCACCTTCAGATATCGCGGCTCCTTAGGATTTATCTCTATTTTTTCCCTGATATGTCTGATGTGCACAGCAACTGTATTGTCGGCGCCTATCGCCTCCTCGTTCCATATACTCTCATATATTTCATTTATTGAGTAGACCTTTCCCTTGTTTTTAAGGAGTAAAAGCAGAATATTGTATTCAATCGGTGTGAGCTTTACCTCCTCACCATCCACAGTCACCTTTTTTAAATCATCATTTACCAAAAGGCCTCCGGCTTCATAAACCTTGTCTCCGGCTGCATCATTGCTTGACAGAGTGGTATATCTGCGAAGCTGTGACTTTACCCTTGCCACAAGCTCAAGCGGATTAAAAGGCTTTGTAACATAATCATCAGCCCCCACATTTAGGCCTAAAATCTTGTCAGCATCCTCTGTCTTTGCCGAGAGAATAATTATCGGCACCCTGCTTTCCTTTCGTATCTGCAGAGTAGCTCTTATTCCGTCGAGCTTTGGCATCATGACATCTATTATCATGAGGTCTATTTTTTTATTCTTCATAATTTCAACTGCCTGTATGCCGTCGTAAGCCTTCTCCACGTCGTAGCCCTCCTGCATCAGGTAAATCTCAATTGCCTCAACTATTTCCTTGTCGTCATCACAAACTAATATTGTCATATTATCCTCCTTCTATGAATTTTGAACAGAAACCTTCTCCTGCCGTTAGTCAGCTATATTTTATCAGATTATCCACTTTGTTTTTCTTAAAATCTGCTTAATATTACCCACTTTTAAATATAAGCCAAAAAGCAGCCGTTCTGTTTTGAACTGCTGCTTTATATTACATAGGTGTGTTTCATTTCCCTTTATTTCCGGTGATGCTCTGCCACATTCTGTGGATACCGTCTGTGAGCTCCTTCCCTTCCTTTGTGTTGATAACAGGTGGATTGCCGGCTTTTCTGCTTATTGCCTTATAATCCTCATCAACAGACGATTTTGAGCCGGCAGCCTTGGCTTCATCCTTATCATTGCTATGATTTAATCCGGCATCAGGTGTATCGTCTGCAAGCTTCACTTCACCCACTACACCATCTCCCAGGTCCTCGCCCTCAGCAAGTCCCAGTTTTCTGATATAATCCATATTTACCTTGATTTCAGTCTGTCTGTTTGCATAGATGGACTTCTCTTCATTGTCAATAGTACGCTCCTCTACAGGCTTACCTGCATTTTTCTGACGTTCTATCTCCTTATTTCTGTCATCGATAATCTTAAGATACTTCTCCGTATCGGACAAATCCTGAAGCTGTCCCTTGAGCTCATACTGGTTAGTTTTAACTATCTTCTCCTGCTCTGCAATCTTATCCTTCATATTCTTGCACAGCTTTTCAAGTGACTCGTTGGTATCATTGATGATATCACGCACTCTTGAAAGCGCCTCATCCGTATAGATAACCGATGCTGCATACACATCCTCAGCCTTTCTGCTTGCATCCCAGACTATCTGATCCCCCTTCTTTCTGAACTCTCTCTCTGCGTGATTGCGACTCTGCTCAGTAAGCTCATACTCATCCTGCATTGCATATATACACTTATTCAACTCAGCAAGTAAATCTATCATTTGCTGCTTGTTTATGATCACCCTGCTCGGCTCCGGCTTATACGGCTCCGCCTTTGAGAGCATGATATGAATTTCTCTTAGTACCTTTTCTGTTTTATCGTTCGCATTCATTTTCTATTTCCTCGGATTTAAATTAACATTATAACTATTCAGGGTGGTTATGAATACTCACCACTTACCCATATTTTATATGAAAATCCGCTTCTCGTAAATAGCCAAATGAATAATAGTAGTTACTATAATTAAATCAATCCCGCTGCCGCATTTCTCAGTTCATCTGCCGCATGCTTTATCTCGGCAGCCTGTTCTTCGCTCACATTTCCTGGCTTTGTCCTTGAAATAAGCTTCTTTACATATGAAAGTGACGATTTCACACTCTTTTTCTGTGCGCTGTCCATAGCCTTTCTTTTTTCCTTGTCAGCCATGACATTTTCCACCTGTCGCACAAGCGTATCAGCCTCACTTCTTGCATCAATATAAGCCTTTCTCTGTCCGTCTGTTGCCTCATACTCCTGTGCCTCGCGGATTGCCTGCTCAATCTCAGAATCAGACAAATTTGAGCTTGCGGTAATCGTAATCTCCTGATGCTTTCCTGTGCCCAGGTCCTTTGCAGAAACCTGCACAATGCCGTTTGCATCTATATCAAACGTCACCTCTATCTGCGGCACACCTGCCGGAGCCGGCTTGATGCCCTTTAGCCTGAAGTTTCCAATCAGCTTATTGTCCCTTGCAAACTGCCTCTCACCCTGCAGTACCTTTATATCCACAGAGGTCTGGAAGCTTCCTGCAGTTGTAAAAATCTGGCTGTATCTCGTAGGAATAGTCGTATTTCTGTCAATAATTTTGGTTGAGACACCACCAACTGTCTCAATTCCGAGTGAAAGCGGTGTGACATCCATCAGTATAATCTCTGCCGCACTGCTGCCTGCAACAATTGCTCCACCGAGCTTGCCACCCTGTACTGCTGCACCGAGTGCCACGCACTCGTCAGGATTCAGGTTGTGTGAAGGCTCTTTTCCTGTAATTCTTCTGACCTCCTCAACAACAGCCGGCACACGTGTAGAGCCTCCTACCAACAGCACCATTCCAAGCTCTGATGCGGAAATCCCCGCATCTGAAAGTGCCTGATTGACAGGAATAGCAGTTCTCTCCACCAGATCCTTTGTTATCTCATTAAACTCAGCCCTTGTGAGGTTCATCTCCATGTGGACCGGCTGTCCCTTTACAGTGGTGATAAATGGCAGGTTGATAGTGGTTGAGGATGAGGATGAAAGCACCTTTTTTGCCTTCTCAGCCTCCTCCCTGACACGCTGCATAGCCGTATTATCCTTTCTCAGATCCACATTCTGCTGTCTGTAAAACTCTGTGACAAGATAATTTGTGATTCTCTCATCAAAATCATCTCCACCCAGATGATTATCACCGGCTGTGGCAAGCACCTCTATCAGATTGTCCCCTATTTCGATAACAGACACATCGAAGGTTCCTCCTCCGAGGTCGTAGACAAGAATTTTCTGCTGCTGTCCGTGGTCCAGTCCGTATGCGAGTGCCGCAGAGGTTGGCTCATTTATGATTCGAAGCACATTAAGCCCAGCAATCCTTCCTGCATCCTTAGTTGCCTGCCTCTGCGCATCCGAAAAATATGCAGGAACTGTGATTACGGCGTCTGTCACTGCCTCACCAATATAGTCCTCTGCATCCTTTTTCAGCTTTCTGAGAATCATAGAAGAAATCTCAGGAGCTGAATACAGCTTTCCGTCCACTTTTGCCCTGAAATCGCTTCCCATCTGTCTCTTTATTGAGAAAAATGTCCTGTCCACATTGACTGCTGCCTGCCTCTTTGCAGCCTCGCCCACCAGTCGCTCTCCATTCTTTGTAAAAGCCACTACAGACGGAGTTGTTCTCTGACCCTCGCTGTTAGTTATGACTACCGGCTGATTGTTCTCCAATACTGCCACACAACTGTTTGTTGTTCCTAAATCTATACCTATAACCTTGCCCATTTTATGCCTCACTGTTTTTTTATTTAAGTCTCATAAATAATTGATTTTTTTGACTTACTATTTCATCCTAATACTACTTTAAGCTTGGAAAATTCACTCGTCAAGGCATGAGGCTGTTATTTCAGAGAATGTTTATACTTTTAATTTTTATATCACAACATAACAACAAAGGCACCGCCGAAGCAGTGCCTTTGTTGATTAGTTTATAGGTTGGATTAAATGATAATTGAGGATTACTTATTCACTTACTTTCTTTTTGAATAATCCGAGTAATCCACATGCAATGAAAGATCCGATTACTAATGCAACAAGATACATTAACGGATTTCCGATTGTAGGAACTACGAAGATTCCTCCGTGAGGTGCCATGAGTGTACATCCAAATGCCATTGAAAGCCCGCCTGCCACTGCTGAACCGACTACACATGCCGGAAGGACATGAAGCGGATCAGATGCTGCGAATGGGATTGCACCCTCTGTGATAAATGATAATCCCATGATAAAGTTTGTAGGTCCTGCCTTTCTCTCCTCTGCTGTGAACTTGTTCTTGAAGAAGATTGTTGCAAGAGCGATTGCGATTGGTGGAACCATACCGCCAATCATAACTGCTGCCATAATATTGTAGTTTCCGGCAGCGATTGAAGCTGTACCAAATACATAAGCAGCTTTGTTTACAGGGCCACCCATATCTACTGACATCATTCCTCCGAGAAGTACTCCGAGCACTACTGCGCTTGCACCGTTAAGTCCATTAAGACCATTGTTGATAGCTGTATTTAAAGCTCCGATTGGAGGCTCAACTACAAACTGCATTATAACGCCTACCAGGAATATACCAAGCAGCGGATAAAGCAGAACCGGCTTCATACCATCAAGACTCTCCGGAAGTTTAGAAAATACCTTCTTTAAGAGAAGCACAATATATCCTGCAACGAAACCTGCTACAAGTGCTCCAAGGAAGCCTGATGTACCGTTTGCTGCGATTGAACCGCCTACAAAACCAACTGCAAGACCCGGACGGTCAGCAATACTCATAGCGATAAAGCCTGCAAGAATTGGAAGCATAAATCCAAATGCTGTTCCACCGATTCCCTTAAACATTGCTGCGGCCTGTGTAATAGTACCGAAATTTGCTCTCTGGTCAGCCGGCAGTGAATTAAGGTCAACACTGAATCCATCGATAAGGAATGCGATTGCGATAAGAATACCACCACCAACTACGAATGGAAGCATATGTGAAACACCATTCATCAGATGCTTGTAAATCTGATGTCCAATGCTCTCTTTTCCACCAACTGATGAATGTGAAGCCTCTTTTTTACCTGATGCCTTAAATACAGGAGCATCACCAGCAGCAATTTTCTTTATGAGCTCTTCTGCCTTATTGATTCCGTCAGAAACCTGACACTCAATAACCTTCTTTCCGTCAAAGCGGTCTGTAGGTACATTTGTATCACAGGCAACTATAACACCTGCAGCCTTTGCGATTTCATCATCTGTGAGCACATTTTTGGCTCCGCCTGAGCCTCTTGTCTCAACCTTTACCTGATATCCAAGCTCCTTGGCTTTTTTCTCGATAGCCTCAGCAGCCATATAAGTATGGGCAATTCCTGTAGGACAGGCTGTAACTGCAACGATAAATACATCGTCCTTCTTCACCTCAACAGGCTCTTTAGCCTTTGCCTCTTTGGCAGCCTCTTTCTCATCCTTTGCTTTTTCAGCGCTATCGATGATATTTAAAAACTCATCAACTGAACCGGCATTGATAAGAGAATTTGTAAACTGCTCGTCCATCAGCATAACAGAGAGCTTGCTAAGCACCTGAAGATGCACATTATCCTCTGTGTTTGGTGCAGCTATAAGGAAAATAATCTTTGCAGGTGTACCATCGAGTGATTCAAAGTCAACCCCATCCTTTACAACCATTGCCGCAAGACCTGCTTTAGTAACAGCATCAGACTTACAATGAGGAATTGCTATACCCATTCCAATTCCTGTTGTGCCTTCCTCCTCTCTTGCAAAAACACCCTTGCGATACTTCTCCACATCGGCTATTTTGCCACTTTTTGCCATCAAATCAATACACTGATTCAATGCTTCGGTTTTTCCGGCAGGCGTACCATTTAAATTGATACTCTCAGCTGCCAACAAATCCCTGATTGTCATACATCATTCCTCCTAATAGAATATATTAATTATTTATATCAACCTTTTTGATACCGTTTGTCTAATTGGAAGCACTGTTCCATTTATCAATAAGTGCTTCAACCTCAGGCTTTGTAGCAAGCTCCTCAGAAAATGCACTTGCACTTCCTGTACATACTCCATAAATAAATGCCTGCTTATAATCATTTGATTTGAGGTATCCGTAAACAAATCCGGCTACCATCGAATCACCTGCGCCTACAGAGTTTTTGAGCTTTCCTTTAGGAGCCTGTGCCTTAAATTCCTGTCCATCCTCGGTCACAAGCACTGCTCCGTCACCTGCCATAGAAACAAGCACGTTTCTTGCGCCCTGCTCCTGAAGCTTCTTTGCATATTTTATCACATCGTCCTTGTCTGTAATCTCAACCCCGAATATCTCACCGAGCTCATGATTGTTTGGCTTGATGAGGAATGGCTTATATGCAAGCACATTTGTGAGCAGATTTCTTGTCGCATCAACCACAATATTTATTCCACGGCCCTCAAGATGCTTCATGATATCCATATACATTGATGAAGGCATCACATCAGGAATACTTCCTGCGAGCACAAGCACATCAGACTCCTTTAAGCAGTCAAGCTTCTCATAAAGTTTTTTAATGTTGTCCTCAGTGATTACCGGTCCCTGACCATTAATCTCGGATTCCTCATTTGAGCGAAGCTTCACATTGATACGTGAAATACCATCCTCCACCTCTATAAAATCAGTATCAACACCTTTTTTTGCTAGAAGTCTTTTAATTTCATTTCCTGTAAAACCCGCTGTAAAACCAAGTGAAGTATTGCTCATTCCAAGATTCTTAAGAACCATGGAAACATTGATGCCTTTACCACCTGCAAAAATCTTCTCTCCAGTCGTTCTATTGACTACTCCTGTCTTAAAATCTGTTACATCAACAATATAATCTAATGATGGATTAAAAGTAACTGTGTAAATCATGTTAGACCTCCTTAATATTTTTGTATTTCTTATAGTTGTCATTACTTAGTGCATTTGTAATAATTACAGCATCTTCAAAATCAGCAAACTTGATGCTTGATACCTGTGAAAACTTACTGTCATCCGCAAGAATGTATTTCTCCTTGCTATTCTCCATGGATTTCTTTTTAACCATGGCCTCCTTTATCTCCGGAGTCGTAAATCCATTCTTCACAGTAATTCCGTTGGTTCCCCAGAAGCCCTTCGTAAAATTATATTTATCGAGCGTCACAACGGCCTCATCTCCGACAATAGCCTCGGTAGTAGACTTGAACTCGCCACCCAGAATATATACTGTATATCCCCTGTCTCTTATACACATCTCCGAGCCCACGAGACTAAGGCGAATCTCGTAT
>OJQL01001560.1_pt1 | contig 16384 bp, 20 predicted proteins | sample 1598731 | NCBI WGS metagenome assembly OJQL01 (sample SAMN03922510, study PRJEB24848) | human gut metagenome | isolation source: stool sample | host: Homo sapiens | place: Germany | collected 2010-02
CCATCGTAAAATTGGTCTTGTTAAAGATGCTTTATTTTAATTCAACCAACGGGTATCTTTTAATAATTTACATCCTAAATTAGATGTGAGGTAATAATAAAGATATAAAGCATTAATTTTATCATTCAGTTTAAATAAATAAAGGGTTGGAGCTAAAGTAGCAAATTGGGTGCGTTTTTCAAAAAATACACCTTTCCAATCTCTCCCCGTTTAGCAATTAAAACTTTGCCTCCATATAAAGACGATTTCTTTAAAAATTGGTCAATTATCCAATCAACCATGCTAATATACTGATTTATACTATTTTGTTCTAAGAGTAAAAGTAGAAGGCAACAAGCAGGTATCAAGCATTTCTTTTATATTAAAGAGGAAAAACCCGTGTGTCATCCCAAATTATTTCTGAAACCGCATTGCTAACACCCACCCATTCAAAATCGTTTAGCAAACGCAAGAATTTAGAGTATGAACGATTGAGTCCATAGTAGGATTTGAATTTCCTCATTGGCGACAAGTAACCGAACCTCGGTTGCTCATAATCAAAGTCACGCATATGGAAATAGGTCATCGCATAATCCGCTTTCCGAAGAAAATGCCGGATCAGCCAATAAGGGAACAAACGGAAATAACCTCCGCCACAATAAACCATCTCATTCCCAAGGATCGAGGCGGTATGAATCGGAAATTCCCGGATCATCACTCCCCGATAATCAATCCAACAAGGCTCGGCCTTGCCAAAAGAGGGGAATCCTCCAAAACTGCGGGTTGTAGGGAATATAGAGCAATCGGTCTCAATCCCATTCTCTGCCAGTATCTCAAAAGCCCATCCTGTTTGCTCATCAATGGAGAATGCCGGTGCCCGAAAAGACCTCACCTTCTCGCCTATGACATCCTCTATGGAGGCAAGGGCGCATTTCAGATCCCGGCTAAAAAAATCCGGAGTCATCCGGTTCACAAATAAATGCTTATCTGTATGGCAGGCTATCTCATGCCCCCGCTCATGGATTTGTTTTAGCACCCCGGGATATGTCCGTGCGATCCAACCCAAACAAAAAAAAGTAGATTTGATACCTTTCTCGTCCAGGAGATCCAAGACTTTCGGTAAATATAAATTAATTCGGGGAGGATAAGAGTCCCATTTCTCTTCCGGGGAATAAATATCAAAATGATACCACTCCTCGATATCAAAAGTGAGTATGTTCATAGTTTATCAAAGAAACTTATGCCGGTTCAGAGCAAATCGTAATTGGAGAGATTGGTGTCCCACGCCTCTATGGAGAATACATCCTCCTTTCTCAGAGTTGGGTCGAGTATCTTCCCGGTAAAGTGGAATTTCTTGGGGTTCATCGACAACGGCAGTTTTATCATACTTGTATTCCCGAACGGCAGATGTCCGGGATAAAGAAGAAGATCGAAAGCTTTCTGATCCACTTTCAAGATATGGCTGACTGCCCTATTGAATGACCGGGGTGACTTGGGCCACACGTCTATCAGAAACGCACACCGGATGCCCTCGTATTCCATGACCTTGTAGGCGAACCCATTCCTGTCATCCCCCATAACCGTGTATTTCCCGTTACCTCTCCTGTACCGTGTGGCGTTATAGCTCGCCATATCCTTGGATATCGGAAATTCCGTCTCTTTTTTCTGTGAGAGGAGTCCTGATACATAGACGTACAATCGGGTAAGCATGCGGGAAAGAGGGTTCAACCATTTCAGTCCCGGTTTTACTCCGCCTATTCGGTACGGGAGGCAATAGGTATCCATCATGCCGATATCCTCCATCAACCGGGATTTTATGACAATAGGGTATGCGTTATCGTTCGGATATCCATAAACGAACTCTACGTTCTCTTTCCTCATATACTGATACGCCGATTCAACCATATCCTGATAACTAAAAAAATCCCTGTACGGTTTGGCGACCATGGAATCGACGCTGTTTGCAAAAAGCCGTTTCTTACCGCTGTACCAAAAATAGGCTGGAATATAACTGTTTAATCCTACGATAGTATCATTATCTATTATCAACGAATGATATGAATATCCTAAAACATTATTGGTGTATTGGTGCACAAAAAATGTCTTGTCTCGCTGCTTTTGAAAAACAGATTCAAAAAGTACAGATAACTGAGACAACTCGTCATCAGTCAATTCTGTAGTTTTTTTGCAGATGAATTCCATTACGATTATCCTTTTTCAATTTTATGAGAGCTTTTTAGCCGCCAACAAATTTTTAATATCCTCAACGCTTTTCATCACAGCGATTTCTTCGGGTTCAAATGTTACGTCAAAAGCATCTTCCATTTCCACGACCAAATTCAGATGATGCAGCGAATCCCATGCTTCACACGTCGTTTGCGAACATGTTGCATCAAGATCCTCAATGTCTAAAACCTGACGCAGAATCTCCAAAATCTTCTCTTCCATTTCTGTTGTCTATTTTTCGGTTATCTGATAATATTTTTCTATCTCAAAAGGTTTCGACCACGCGGTTTCATAACGTTTCGTGCCGTCGGGCAATGTCTCCGTCAGTGTGAAGCCGCAGCGGTCGTAGAAATCGGCGACCTGTTCGTTCTTTGCCGTCGGGAGATAGGTCGCCCGCAAATGCGAAATGCCCTCTTTCAGAAGCCGGTTCTGTATGACGCGCAAGAAAACCGTTTCGATGCCCTTGCCCAAAATGCGGCAACTCAACAGCAGCGTGTCTATCCCGCTGTTTTCTATGATGATGCAACCGGTTACTCCGTTGTCGCCGAACCGGTCGGACACCGCCAGTGAGTAAATTCGTGCTCCCATAGCAATTTTGCTCCGTATGTCCGCTTCCGTATAGCGGCGCGTCGTCAGATTGAATTGGTTGGTTTTCTGCGTCATCTGCGCAATCCGCGCCACGACAAACTCATCGGCTGCAACTATGGTCAATCGCATTTGCAGGCTTGCGAGAAACGCTCCGAAATCCGTGAATCCGCTTTGTGCCTGTGCCCGCTGCGCATTTGCTTTGTATTGTTCGGTCTTGTGCCGGTCTTCATCGGTTACGGAGTACACCTTGAAATAGTCATCGACCAAGCCGGCAAAGAAACGGGGCAATTCATACGGCTGCGCCGGAAACTCCGGAACACAGACCATAGGCAGTGACTGCCGTATCAATTCCCGTTCCGTCGGATTGTCGTCCACGAAAACCATGCTGTCCAATCCGATGTTCAACTCTTCGGCCAAGGCACGGAGATTCGTCGCCTTGTCCGTCCAATTGATACGCCACGCGGCAAAATGCTCCTTGCGGAGCACCATGTCCGGGTGTTTCGCCCACACCTCTGCGACGTCAGCTTCGTTGTTCTTGCTGCAAACCGTCAGTATCACGCCGCTTTTGCTCAGTTCGAGCAGCGCTTCCTGAAAATAGCGGAACGCCTTGCCCGGATAGTCGCCACCGAGACGGATGCCTTCCATGCCGTCCTCGCCAAGTATTCCGCCCCACAGCGTGTTGTCCAGATCCAGGACAAGACACTTCTTGCGTTTGAGGGCGATTTGCTCCGTCTGTTGCCGGAACCATTGCTGAAACGATTTTGCCATTCTCGGATTCAGCTGCATCTGCGACAGAAAATAGAATTTCCAGTCGATGAGTTCGCTTGCCGTATAGTTGCGCATAAAAGTCGAGAAATCGATGCGGCGCACGTTGGCATGCTGCTGCGCCAGTTCTCCGATAGCCGTATTGTACGCGGCAACAGCCTGCGACAGGCGGGTGTCATTGCCCGTGAGTGGCACGGAGCACCAGTCGCACAGCGTAAAGACGAGCAGCGGTTTCGTCGGAGCGATGCGTTCGGTCGTGAAACGCAGCTTTTCGATGAAGGAGCGTACCTCATCGGCCAGAACCCCGCAATCGTATTTGACCGGAAGCTGATAGCACCAGATATATCCTTCTGCTTCGTCGGGCACACTCGAAATATCGTCGTAGCCCGAAAAAACGTAATCCGTACCCGCAAAAAACGGCTCTACGGTATTGTTACGAAAAATAAAGTATTTCATATCAAGATTTTTTTGCCTCGACCAGTTCTATCAAACCAACATCCTTATGGTACAGAAAGCAGACTTTCCGATTTTCTATGGCTACTGCCTCGACGGGCTTGACCACGACAAGGAAGCGTCGTGCCTTCAAATCGACAATGGTCTGTCCGAGGTCGTCGGTTTCATAACAAATGTGATACGGCGTAACGCCGTTGTTACGCAAAATTTTCGTTACGGGAGATGTCTCCTCTACCGGCTCCAAAAGCTCGATACGCGGCATTCCCTGTTTTTCTAAAAAACAGATATTTACTTTTTGGACAGGGTCGAATAGGGTCGGAGTCCGAAAATACCCCCCCCGAAAACATATTGATTTACAGTGCGTTCTATATTTGGAACTGCTATTCCGATATGATGAAAACGCAAATAGGGCAGCATCGGGTCAATAATTTATTATTGCAGAAATTCGACTTCCGGACAATTCCATATAGGCCGTGCCCCAACTCAATCCGGCACCGAAACCGCACATGACGACTTTCTCCCCATTATACGTGCTCCCGCCCAATTCCGACACTACGGTCAACGGTATCGAGGCGCTGCTCGTATTGCCGTATTTGCCGATGGAGTAACGCACTTTCGAGGCATCGAATTTCAGCCGTTTGACAAAGAAATCGGTCATGAACCGGTTCGACTGATGAAAAACCAGATGGTCGATCTCCGCCAATTCGATTCCGACCTCTCGGACGATGTCTTTAACCCCTTTCGGGGCGACACTGATAGCGAAATTGAAGACGTCCATGCCGTCCATATAGATTTGTATCGGCGACCGCCAGTTACCGTTCTCGCATTCCCGTTCTTCATAACTGTCGGGAGTGAACGGCTGCCGGCAGCCTCCCACCGGAATTTTCACGGCATCTTCGCCGCTTCCGTCCGTATTCAAATCGAACACGGATTTTCCGAAATCGCCTTTTTCTATCAAGGTTACGGTTCCTGCATCGCCATACAGCGGAACATTGACCTTGTCACGCGGATTCACGTACTTGGAGAGCGTCTCTCCGTCGCACAGCAGCACACGGTCGATGCCCGGCATCGAAGCATAGGCAAAAGCTGCCGACAGCGCATAGACGTAGCCCGAACACGCCAGCGACAAATCCATGCACGCCGTAGTTTTCGGGAGTCCCAGCCGATGTTGCAGAATGCACGAGGTGGCGGGAATTTTATAGTCCGGACACTGACTCATGAACAACAGCATATCGATGGATTCGGGAGCGATCCCGTTCTCCTCCATAAGCTGCTGCGCCGCCTTAAGACACAAGTCCGACGCGCAAACTTCGGGCGGACATACACGGCGTTCATGAATGCCTACGGAGTCTATCATTTTGGCGACCTCCTCCTCGCTCATGACCGTAGTCAGGTCGTGGTTGTAGGCCACAGGTTGCGGCACACAAGCCGACATGGCGCGAATACCCACGCCTTTATACTTTATTGTTGCCATATTCTATTTATTGTAAAGTGAAACCGCCGTCGATGACGATGCCCGTGCCCGTAACGAACGAGGCGGCATCGGACAGCAGATAGATGATGCCGTATGCCACTTCTTCGGGTCTCCCGAAACGTTTCATCGGGTAACGCTGTCTCTCGAGATTCAACTCTTCGGTTCCGATGCTGCTCCCGTCCATGATATGCGTGTCAATCATCCCCGGACATACTTCATTGACCCTCATGCCCTTGATGGACAAATCCAGCGCCGCATTCTTCACAAACCCGTTGATGGCGCCTTTCGATGCCGAGTACAATACGTTACCAGCCACACCTACCCGGGTTCCACTGATGGAACAGGTGAAAACGATGCTTCCGCCTCGCCCGAGTTTTTTCTTTTTCAGGATTTTCTGCGTCAGAAGCATCGGCGCTACCGTGTTGGTTTCGAAAACTTTGTTCAGTTTCTCCCGATTGATGAACTGCGTAGGGACGGTCTCCGTGATGCCGGCATTGTTCACCAGCCCCTGCAATGGCGGCAGCTGCCCGACCAGTGTATCCATCTGGACGTCATCGGTCAGGTCGGCAACGATCTGCCGGTGACCTTCGCCTTCGAGGGCATCGAAAGTCTCTTGCAGCCGTTCGACATTGCGACCCGTAATGATTACCGTTGCTCCCATTTTAGAGCATTCAATAGCGGTAGCTCGTCCGATGCCCGACGACGCACCTGTAATTAAGATTGTTTTGTTTTCAAGTGAATATGGATTGTACATATACTGTTCATGTATGTACTCCCCTCCTGCTATGCGATGGACATACCTCCGTCAATGACAAAATTCGTCCCTGTAACCCAACTTGAAGCGTCTGAAAGAAAATAGACCATCGCCAAGGCTATATCCTGCGGTTCGCCGTAGCGCTTCAACGGGTATCGCCGGATACCGGCGTCAGCCTCACCGCTCATCAAGTCATTGTCAGCAATCATTTCGGTGCGGACCTCTCCGGGGCAAATTGCGTTGACCCGAATCCCTCGGTCCGCAACTTCCAAGGCGGCAACTCGCACAAATGCAGTGAGCGCTCCCTTGCTTGCCGAATAGATTGAGGTGCCCACGGCTGTCTCTCCGAGGGCTGCCATCGAACTGGTGAAAACTACCGATGATCCGTCAGCCAGTTTCCTCGACTTCAAAAGTTTCTGAAGCAACATGATTGCCGAAACCGTATTGGTTTCCAGTACCTGTTTCAACACTTCACGCCGGATGGATTTGACAGGGGACAGTCTACTGATGCCTGCATTCAAGACCGCACCGTGCAGGACGGGAGTCGATTCGACTAATTGATTCAACTCCGTCTCGTCGGTGAGGTTACAGCGGATGATCGTACTCCCCCCCCATGTGTAATCTCATACCATTCTGTGTTTCAATAAGTTGCGGATTATTCCGTCCCGTGATGACTACGGTCGCGCCCATTTTGGAGCACTCGATTGCCGTAGCGCGTCCGATGCCAGACGATGCCCCCGTTACGAGGATTATCTTGCCTTCCAGTGAAAACGGATTATACATCGGCGCGAGACTTTACGATGTTATACAAATCCTCGATGGTTTGGGCCTGGCGCATATCGTCGCCTCTGAGTTGTACTTCATACTCCTCATCAACCATTGCAATAACTGATAAGGCGGTCAATGACGACCACTCGTCCAGATCCCGGAACCTTGTCTCCGAGGTAAAAGTTGACGGATCAGCATCTTCGAACTGACCCGCAAAATTCTTGATAAAATCTTTTAAATCCATTGCTTTATTTTTTTAAGATTGATAAAATTTCGATTTTCTGAAAAGACAGATCGTGTCATTCCCCTCCACCGGGAAAGCCGTACAAACAGGATTGGGAAAGATCCTGTAAAAATTTCCGGGAGATATCAAGACTGGCCTCCGATATTTGCGAAATAATTCATGGGAACTGACTGGAAACCGTAATCCTTCCGCAAACTCTCATAATGAGACAAGATCTTCTCTATCAAAGAAAAGTTTTTATCCATGTCCCTTCCCATATTGTGGGGATGCCACCACAAACAATACCCCTGGTTATTTTTTGCGGCATAAGTCATTTCTTGTTCTATGCGTCTCAGCCGCAGAGAATCCATCCATCTCCCGGATTTGCCGACAGGACGACAGAAACGGCTGCCCGGCAGTTGAACAACCGGTTCGGTCAACAGGCCTCCCGGCTGAAAACATCGAACGGGTCCGGTATAGCAGTCCAGCAAACGCAATGCACGCCTTATCTGACGAGGCAACCAACGCCCTATCTGCCCTCCGTCCTTCCACATCCATTGTCCGGGATTCGAGCGGACCACACTAATGCCCAATTCCCGGCATATATTCAGATAGTCGATGTTAAACTCGTTCCTCGGAAACACCAATGACGTGATCTTTATACCCTTGTCAAGGGCGAGCGATATATTTTTCTGCAAGTCCGCCCTGAACTGCTCCGGGGTCTGCCCTTGTGCCAGGCAGTAGTAGTGACTGTATGTATGGGAGGCAATCTCATGCTTTCCGCTCTTTCTGATCATCTCCAGCAGATGCCCGCCGCAATAATAGATGCTGTCCTCCTCCGCCACCGGCAACGAGGAATAGGGGGAAAGAGCCTTGTCTGCATAAGAGGGAAGCAAGTCCGGATAACCAACCCTGACGGCAACCATACTGTCATGCAGCAGCATCCCCACCGCAGCGAATGTCGCCGATATGTCATAACGCCCGAACAGTTCCAGCAGACGGGGAATGACACGATGAACGTTCGCGACCCTTTCCCGCCATTGCGGTGTAGCTTTCGCAGGTTCAACTCCCCACAACATCTCGAAATCCAATACTATCAGGAATAAACCATGTCTCTCTTTCATAAAACAGTTCATTAAATGGATTAATTTATAATAGGATAACTCTTCATTCATCACCTATTCCCATCCGGCTTCACCGTCCGAGTCGACAAAATTCACCTGAAGAAAGTTGCGTACAGCGATTTTCTCTTCCATCCCTTTCCATTTTCTCGTTGACATGACCGGACGGGGACGTCCCACACTGTGGAATCCGAAAGACTCAAGGACACGGTCCGTGACGGCAAGCGTGGAACTCGACACGATAAATGGAATATGCAACCGATACGTTATCTCCCTCACAGCCTCCACGATAGTCCGGAATGCATCATCTCCCCTCTCCAGCGGGCAGCGAAAATCAACCAACGCCAACATCGTGACATGGGTATAGCGAATAGGTCGCACGACAAAGTAATCGTCCACCCCGCGTTTCTGGTATATCGCATATTCATTCACATTATGCGGACCGTAATACCAGCTTACAAAATCATCGTCCCGCGCCCATTCCAACAATCCTACATTGAACGGCTCCTGTGCGGCTATCGCGGAGGCATCGCCGGCCCTGTCAAAAATGACACCCCTAGCCTCCACCGACGGGGGAAAACTATGGACAGAAATCCTCCCCGTGCAGAAAATCCGGAAAAGTCCGGAAAAAGCACCGCATCCCACGTATTTACGAATATTCCCGATATGCGTATACCCCAACAGCCGCAACATAGGCACCGCATCATCGTTCGCTCCGGCGGAGAATGAATCTCCCGGCAGGGAACGGGTGGCCATCATCAGTTCTGCTCCGTAAGCGGACTTCCGCTTATCCGGATCGACGAATAGATCGAAACTCCAGGAGGCTTCGTGTCGCATCCCCATCCAGTAATAATCCGTCGGTATCAGATAGGTCTGCCCTACGATTCTACCACTCTCCTTTATGAGCATCATATATCGGTAAGTGTCCGAAGTGCGACAGAACCAAAAACGCGCAAGATCCCTAAACCTGGTCCTGTCCGAATCCGTCTTGCACCGATAAGGATATATGGAAGCAGCATAATCCACCAACTCCTCTATTTCATCTTCCCGACAATTCCTTATCTCCGGAAACGTCCGCAAACCATTGTTATCCCTGTCTGCCATAACTGTCCTCCTCAGTCCATCGTTCTATCTACCAAAAAAGAATACTCCTCGCGGTAGGCATTCCAGACATCATACCGCCCGTAACGGGCAGTGACCCGTTGCCTGCCGCATTCTCCCATTCTTTTCAACTCGTTCCGGTGTTCATAAAACCATTCCATCTTTACGTAAAGGGCCCGTTCGTTACGGGGCGGGATGAGCGAACCGGTTACCCCGTCCTCCACGGCTTCCTTACATCCCACGATATCCGAGGCGATACAAGGGAGCCCCATCGCACCCGCTTCCAGGAGGGTCTGTCCCAGACCCTCCCTGTAGGAAGGAAGTAGTAGAGTATCCGACATGGCCAGGAAGGGTCTTATATCTTCCCGGTAACCCACTGCATGGATCGACGGATGACCTGCGATCACCTCCGCCGTTTTTCTGTCAATGCTACGATGCCGTTCCTCTGGACCAACGAGCAGCAGATGCACATCCTTATGCCGCTCGGAAAGATTCTTAAAAGCTTGGACCAGCTCATTGACACCCTTTTCCTTGTTAATACGCCCGACAAAGCAAAAAACGAAATCCCCCCGGGGAATACCCAATCCGTCCCTCAAATGCTCCCGATCGAACATTGACCTGTCAAACCGTTCCACATCGATGCCGCTGCAAGTTCCGTAACGGACGACTTTCACGCTGTCTTTTTTCCGGCAGATGCGCTCTTCGAGCAACAACTCTTTTACGCCGAAGCTGACACACAGGATCTCAGTGGAACAACGGCATATCGCCTTCTCAAGGGCCTTGACCAAAATACATCGCCATCCGCTGTAACCTTGATGCAACGACCCGTGTGCCATATAGATACGGACCGGGACACCGACGAGCCATGCTGCCAGCAAGGGCAAAAGGGCCTTGGCCGTGTTCGTGTGGACAATATCGGGCCGATGTCTGCGGAAATAACGGTACAACCGCCATAATGAGCGAAAATCTTTCCAAACGGAAGGGTAGCGCTCGATAGGGATGCAACAAGTGCCGATACCCTCGCTTTTGCCGAAACCTTTCAGCCAATCCCTCTCTGAAGAGATCGCCGTAACCTCGAACCGCTCGCTCAAAAAATGCAGTTGTCCCTCAAAATACCTCATCATGAAAGAAGTTGGAACAACGATACAAAACTTTTTCTTTTCCATCACCTCCATATTTTTCCCTTGCAGCGCGCATTCAAAAATCCTTCATGTCTCCGCCGGATTTCCTGAATCAGGTCTACTCCGTTGCCATGACACTCTTGATAAATGCGCATGGTCCACTTGTGTTCCTCGGGCGACAAATGACAATCTTCATTCTCCCGTATCAAGTTGACCAATGCCTCGAACGTATACACTTTCTTCCCCGGATAATAAGTGTCGTAATCAAGCGTTTCGTTGGAATCCGACGCATACACCTTCCTGTCGAATGGGAAAAGGATTATCTCCTTGTTCATCAGTAGATAATCGCTGTATATGGAAGAATAATCCGTAATCAGACAATCGGTGTATGGCAATACAGTATATATCTCGCATACATCCGGAAGCCGAACGATATGCGACGTGTTTTCGAATTGCCATTCATCGAAGTTGTGTGGTTTTAGGATAAACAGACTGTTGTTTTTTGCCAAAGCATCCTCCAACACTCTGAAATCTATTCCCGCCATGGAAAATACAGGCTCCTTGCATCCAATCCTCCATGTGGGCATATAGATATAAACCTTATCGAAGTGTCGGGTCGCAAGTTCGTCAAGGAAAGTCAGGTCATCTTGAGAGGCATACCTTTCCGCATACGCCCTGATTGCGGCGTTCGGCCACAGCAACATGCCGTTTCGCGGATAGCCTGTCAAAATCATTTGCTCTTCCGGGATTTGAAACATGGGAGCGAATAAGGTTTTGCATTGGAAATGCGAGGGACACAGTATGATGTCGGGTTTCCGGTATATATGTAGCGGGACTTTCATCCTGTCCAAAAAGGAGTGTTCGGAAGGCTCCTTTTTAAACCCATAATATTTATGGAAATAATTGGGATCCAACGCATACAGTTTTTTAATACCTACCCCATGCCACAAATCGACACAAAACGCAGTCCTCGAGGTCAAACGGTTTATGTCCGATGTATGCTCCGTATATATATACACCCCGGCGGTCAGACAGTGGTACAGACCTTTCAGACTATACCTTGCATAACTTCTGAACCCGGCGGTTCTGACCTTACACGCCTCCCGACGATCCTGTGCTATCCATATGGCCGTAATATCGGAATCCTTATGCGATATTGCCTCCTGCAACTGCAGAAACAGGCTTTTGGCATTGCTGCTGTGGTTCCACCCCACATGGGAAGCGAAGAGCCATGTCCTCGAATCCCGGGATGATGCCGACGGCATAGGAAACACCTTGTAAACCAAGTATCCGGTGAATTTTGTGATGAACTTGACAACTTTCATAAAGGGTTATTTTGATTTATGATAATTCTCGGGGCTCTGTCTGATTTGAGCGATAAATCTCGGCACCGTTACCGACAACGGTTTCTCTTTTTTGAAAATGCCGGCGGTGCCGCCGACAAAGAGTGAGGCGCCCAGCGAACGCATATATTTCGCCCTCTCGCAACTCACCGAACCATCGACCTCTATTTCTATATTGTCGAATCCCTGCGCATCTAAATAACGTCGCGTCTCCCCGACCTTTTCCATAATGCCGTGTATCATCGAGCTGCCGGCAAATCCGGGTACTATCAGCATCAGCACAACCACATCGGCATACGGCAGGTATTTATGCAGCGCCTGTATCTGCGTGTGGGGATTCAGCGCGATACCCACGCAGGCGCCTCGTTGTTTGATAAATGTCGCATTTTCCAGAATATTTTCCTTGCATTCGGCATGGACGGTTACGATGTCGTTCTTCCGGAATTGCAGCGACCGGAGGATAATTCGCGGATTCTCCATCAGCAGATGAATGTCCAGCGGAAGCGTCGTCGTGCGGCTTATGGCATTCACAGTATCGGGTCCGAACGTCAGATTCGGCACGAAACAGCTGTCCATGATGTCGATATGCAGATAATCTGCACCGCACGCTTCCAGCGTCTTGACGTCGTGCTCCAAATTGAGCAGGTCGGCACACATCAGCGATGCCGAGAGTTTGCCTTGTCGATTCATTCGTTCACAAGCATTACCTTATTTGAATAAACAGTAGCGTCGCGCATGATGTCAAATCCTTCCAGCAGACTATCGAACGAAAGTTTGTGCGTTATCAATGGCGATAACGATAATGCCCCTTGTTTCAGCAGCGCCACAATTCTCGTCCAGTCGCTTTCCGGCGTACCGAATCGCGAATTCCATGTGCCGTGCAAATGCAGCTGGCGGCGCAGCAGTTTCCAGTAGGTTCCCTTTTCAAGCGCTATATCGCCCTGTGGGTTGCCCAAGGCTACGATATTGCCGGAATATTTGACCAGATTCAGACATATCTCCATCGACGTCGAAGCTCCAGTGCCTTCAAAAATTACATCGACGCCGCGACCTTCCGTAATATCCGAAATCCGCTGCTGCACATTTTCCGTCGTAGAATTAATTACATACTCGATACCATATCTGGTACGTGCAAAATCGAGTTTGCACGGGCTGCGACCTATCAATATTGTTTCCTTTGCGCCTTCCAACTGCGCCAGGCGGCAGAGAATCATTCCGATGGTTCCGGGTCCCACGACGGCGACCGTATCGCCCGTGCGAAATCCCGACTGACGGAGGGCGTGCATAGCCACCGAGGCCGGTTCGAGCATCGCGGCTGTAGGAAAATCAATTGTTTCGGGCAGTTCGAGCAGGTTCCATTCGGGAACGGCGACATATTCGGCGAATCCCCCGTCGCACCGCGAACCCAAATAGTCGTAATCGGTACAACATTCATATACCCCCTGCCGGCAGTTTTCGCACCGGAAGCAGGGTTTCAGCGGAAAGACGCCCACCCGTTTGCCGAGCAGATGCGATTGTGTCGCTGGCTCGTACACCTTGTACACTTCACCGGAAAATTCGTGTCCGATAATGGTCGGGAAATGGTAGGTTCCCGTTTTGAACACCCGCGCCACATCGGAGCCGCAAATCCCTGCCGCGCGAACATGAACCAATACTTCGCCCGATCGGAGGGTCGGCTCAGCAACCTCCGTCCAACGCAAATCGCCTACGGCATACAATACATGAGCTTTCATGCTTTTATCGACAATCTGAACCGTTCGAGGTCTTCCGGCACGGTGATTTTGTAATTCGATTCCTCGCCCGCCACGAGTTTTATCGACAATCCCTGCCGGTAGGCGATTTCCGAACTTCCTCGGACTTGTAGCATCACTTCATACGGCAATGCCTCGTGTGCCTTCCGATATTTCCCCAGCCGGAAGGCCTCGGGGGACTGACCCGCATAGAGCGTCTCACGCGGTAGCAGCGACGAAATGGTCAAGCCGTCCACGCTTTGATACATTGTATCTTTTACGGGAAGAACAGGCATGGCCCCGTCATATTCCCCGCAGGTGTCGAGACATACCCCGATAAGGTGCGTACTGACATTCGGCCGTACGGCATCGTGAATAATGACGATATCCTCGTCCGAAAAGCGTGCCGTGACGACCTGCAATGCCTTATAAATGGTTTCCTGACGCGTTGCTCCAGCGGAAGCATAATATACGGGCTTCAAGTTGCGCAAATCTCGAACGCAATTTTCGACATACGGCCGCCACTCCTCGGCAACACCGATAATCACGGCATCGATACGCGGATGGATGAGAAACTTTGCTAAACAATACCCGATTATGGATTGCCCATCTATCTCGATATATTGTTTAGGAATTTCACTGCCCATACGGAGTCCGGATCCTCCGGCAAGAATGATTGCAATATTCATATCTGATACTTTATGCTTGAAATTTGAAAAGTCATGGATTTGCGGTACTTAATAGTCGTTGTATCTCGACCATCCTTCACCCCTTAACAGGTGATGTTTTTCCCTTTCAGGATCAAGGGATTTGTCAAAAACGGAACTGTATGGATAATAACGTGTATATACATAGCATCCTAAATCGTCTATAGCTAACCAAGATTTAGCTCCAAAAAACAGAGGAAATAGAAGTAATACACAGAAAACAAGGACTTTCTGTCTGCGTACAATACGGTCGATTAATATCCCTTTGGCGAACATGACGGATAGGAAGAGCGTGAAGAAATAGAAATAATCAATCATTCTATACAGGATCATAAAGCTGTACCTTGAACATGCCAATAGGAGGGATATGCATACACACGTTTGAAACACATCTTGCTTCAAGCGGACATACTGGGGATATATCACCTGCGTTTTATGAAACATGAAAACATAAACGCCCAACTGTGCAACCATCCACACATAGTTGGTTATACTCAAGTCTCCGTTTCCAAACCACTCACTTGTACTATACATTGTTATCTGTGAAGCCATATCTTCGTTGGGGAGAAACAAAGCCGCACCCTCTGCCATGGGAGCTATAAAATCTATCCCGACAAGTACCGAGACAATCATCGCTACACAAAGGAGCCAGTAAATAGCAGGCTTGCGTGGAATCAGGTAGTAACCGATAACAAACAGGAAAACCGCTAAAACCGTGAACACGTGAAACAGGACTGCAACCAAGAAATACAGCAGGAACTTTTTGGTTTTCCTGTCATTGACGGCTAATATTCCCAACAAAAAAAAGCCCAAGGATAGGGATCCTCTCATTAGTTCGAAATGAATATGGTTATATAAACCTCCTGCCAAATAGCACAGCAATACGAAAAAACATAAAGAGGGGCATGCCTTTCTGATAAAATGACCGATCATCCCAATGCCGAAAGCTGCCACAACAAATTGTACCAGCAGAAAATCGTTCCAGATACTCTTGCAAGTCGCGTTCAACAAAACCCAAAGCGGCATTCTCATCGGTGATTCAAAATCACCCCATTCCAAATGAAACAGGTCATGACTCAAATAAAACTCAGACGCATATCCAACTGTATCTGAGCCTATCCTCCAGCGAAGTCCGGCCACTAAAATCAACAGAGTTACAACTATCTTGTAATGCGTCCATTTATAGCTGTTATTTTCCAGTATATCATAATGAATGGACAGATACAACAGATAAATGAAAACAATCAGGTATATCATTGCTTTTTCTTCATTATTTCCAGCAAATAATACATTTCCCTAGATCGGGTAAGCAGCGTTACCGTCATGTAAAGCACGATTCCTGCGACAATTCCCGCTGCGACCGATACCACGTCAGAGCTTATCATATTGTCCAGCAGGTAAACACCCGTCCCCATAGCCGCTGCACGCACCAGTATCGGCAGCATGGCCTTCATTTCAGATGCGAAGGTCACTCCGGGCAGGACACGTGCCGTGAACCATGTGATCACGCCGATATCCACGATGAAATAGACCAGCATGCCCGTACATACCGCTTTGATGCCTCCGAGCACGGAGATGCCCAGTATAGTGATGCCTATCGTTTTCTTGATGATCTCGGCTTTCAGGCAATAGTCGCTTCTATGCTTGGCGTTCAACAACTGCCAGCTCATGTTAGCTGCCGGCAACCAGACATACGCGAAACACAGGATCCGTATCAGAGGAACCGTATCTATCCACTTTTCCGTCAGCAGCAGCCGCACACCAGGCTCCACCAAGGCTGCAATTCCCATCATTAGCGGAAACAGTATGAAACAGGTCATGCGCAGCATCTGGAAAAACTTCCGTCGAAGTTCTTCATCGTTATCCTGCAACTCACACTCTACCGGATAGGCTATGCGGGCGACCACATCATTTATCGCAGTCGGTATAAAACTCGCCATCTGGGCTGACTGACTGTACAATCCCGTTGCCGCCGAGGAGAAGAACTTGCCGACCAGCAGAAAACTTCCGTGCGAATAGAGGGCATGCAGC
>OJQL01001567.1_pt1 | contig 16344 bp, 25 predicted proteins | sample 1598731 | NCBI WGS metagenome assembly OJQL01 (sample SAMN03922510, study PRJEB24848) | human gut metagenome | isolation source: stool sample | host: Homo sapiens | place: Germany | collected 2010-02
GATATAAACTATCGTACCTTGAAAAAATATCAACAACTTTTTCTTCCTTGCCATAATGTTCATAGAGTTTCTTAATTAAAACCCTTCTACCTTCTTCTGTATCCATCAAACGAAATACATATCCTTCGTAGGTATCCTTCCATTGCTGAGGATTCACATACCTTTCTTCCCCATATAGCATTAAATCAGCAAATGTCTCAAATCCAATTGTTCTATATAACTGTAGATTTTCCATCTTTTCCTCCATAAAATCTTCTTTGTAAAATGGATTCTCTCGGACTTGAACCGAGGACCGTCCGGTTATGAGCCGGATGCTCTGACCAGCTGAGCTAAGAATCCAGAGTGCCCCGGTTACCAGCCGGAGCGATTTGTATTGCCTATATATGACTCTTTATGAAATCCTAAGCACTTTCATCATACCATTTTGTTGACCCCAACACAATGTTCATTTCTTCGTCAACACCGCAACGCTGCCCTTACTGGTAACACTATACCCGATAGCTTCCGCCACATCCCGAATTTTGATATAGTTAATGCCATCCTTCAAAATCCGTTCCACCGTATGCTCCTTCCCATTGATAATCATTTTGCATTTTTCTACCACTTCATCATCCCTCATTTCGTATTGAAATACATCCTCAACCAACAGCCAATGCGTGAATTTATTGCACCGCAGCGGGACTTCTCGCACACCGTAAGCACTGCCATCAGCGGCTATGTAGTAGGGGTAGCCGTTCTTCATGCCAGTGTAAACACCGATATGCCCCTGCATCCAGACCAACGCCCCGATGGGTGCCTTTTCGATGGTGGAAATAGGGTTGATTTTGGTTGCCCTCGCCTTCCACTGGCCCGAACCGAGCATCACGCCGCACGCCCACGAAATCAGACCGCTGCAATCCACGCAGACCTTGCCGATTTTATCCCTATCGCTCAGCCAGACCATTTTCCCGTAGGTGTTTTTCAGAAATTTATAGTTCTGCTCCGTCATAACCTTGCCCTTCATGCCGTAAACATAGGGCGTGCCGATTTTGGAGCGGCAGAAGGCTACTAGCTCCTTGCCTGTCATTCTTTTCGCCATATAATCACCCCTTTACAAGCTCTCTGACCGTTTTGTTTTCCTTCAGCAGCTTTCGCATTTCCTCCAGTGCCTCATCCACCCACAGGGAGAAGGTATCGAAGGATACCGCCATAGCCAATGCAGGGAACCGCTGGATGAATAAATCGTAGGTCTGCCGCAGCTTCAGCTTGCCTGTGCCGCTCCCCAGCTCCGCCTCTGCCTGTGTAACTGCCCACAGCAGCCATTCCTTTACCCTTTCTCTCTGCTCGGATGTTGGCATTTTCAGAAAACGCCCGATGCACACACCGACCATCCCTGCAACCGCCATCAGCGCAACCACCAAATACCAATTTTCCATTAAAAACATTGTTCCTTCCTCCTTCTTTCTTTTATATAAAAAAGCTCCCGATTTCTCGAACGCTCTTTCTGCTTATGCGCTTGCCTTCAAAAACAGCAATCTGAATGTTTCTCTCCCTTTTGGGGTAATCAAGGTCTGCGTGCTTGCAAAGCCCGTTTTCTCATTGGAAAATTCCTTTACTTCAAACAGACCGTTGTTTTTATCAGCATAAGGCTGAATCTTCCCTCTCTTGTCCCGATAAATAAATTTCTTTTCCAGCAGGAATCTGATAAACTCCTTTTCCTTAACCTGTAGCTGCTTTGCCGTTTCTCTGAAATTCGTCAGCAGATTTCTGTCAACCAATTCGTCGAAATAGTCCGCTTTCGGTTTCATAATCTGGTTATCGACCGTCAGCGAAGAATTGACCGCCTGCAACGCCTTATTCTTGTCCTGCTCGTCCTTCAGAGCCGTACACAGCTTAATCATCATATCGGGGTTCAGAATTGCCTGCTCCAGTGTTTCGGGGGTCATATACGCCCCATGCTTGCGGATAGAGGGCAGCACCTCGGATGTAACCCATTTGCGGAAAGGTTTTGCCTCAGGCTTGTCACTGCGGAGAATGACGTTGTATAAGCCGCTTTCGTTGACAACCGTCATTTCCTGCTCTCCCCCAGGGGTGGGAATCTGATTCCGCCCCTTTTCGTCCTCGTCCAATCTATCAAACACCTTATGTGGACTACTAAGACCCAATACCTCACATACATCTTTCAGCACCCACCAAGGCTCGCCGTCCTTCTGAATGGTTCTGACCTCGTTGCCGTTGTAGTTAAAAACCTGTAATTCGTTCATACTTTCACAACCCTTCTTTCTCGAACGCTCTTAATCACTTCAACAATTTCACCGCAAAGCTGCTGAATTTTTTCCATTTCCTCACGCTTTGCATAATTTGTAATCTCAGAGGATATTGTCAAATATTTTTCATCAAATTTTATCAGCATATTAAAACCTCCTTGCCCTTCTGCTTTACCGATTCCAATTCTTGATAATGTATACAATTACAATCACACAAAACACAGCCTGCAATACCTTGAAACCTAAATACAACATATCCATAACGCCGCTCCTTTCTGTCATCTTTATATTGACAATGAGCATCCAAAAGTTTATTTTATAGGTAGGGGAGGTTTCCCTCCCCTTTCTCATATTAGCTTTCTGATAAGTTCTATCAGTGCTTCTATGAGGTTTGTGATTGCGGTAAGTAGGATAATCGTTTCGAGTTGGATATCTTTCTTACCGCTTTTCTTTTGTTTGCTCACTTGCTTACCTCCTTTCTATAGTTTTATTATAACCCATTTAGGGTTACTTGTCAACCATTTTATAATATATTTTTTATTATTTTTATATCTTTTCATTTGACTAATAATAAAAACAATATTATAATTATATATAAAGGAGGTCTTGCGAATGGCAATCATCTACGAAAACACTGAGCAAATCATTCTTGAAATCAGAAAACTCATGCTGGAAGAAAAAATATCTCAGCGGCAAATTGCAGAAAGCTTAGGAATTACACCTCAAGGATTTACAAAGCTCATTAACAAGAAAAATTTCAGTTTTGAAGATGCACAGAAAATTTTAAATGCAATGGGTTATCATTTGATTTATGATTTTGAGAAGAATTAAGACCGCCCCTCGCGGTCTTTTTTCATTCCCCATCCTCTGCACCTTCTTTCCCCTTCTGATACTGCGTCCCGAAGTAGAACGCCACCACCACAGAGAAAATCGTCAAAAACTGTTCTCCGCTGATACGCCCCACCACTGCCAGATAAGAAAAAACCACCGTAAGCATAATCGTTACGATGGATTTCACTGTCAGCAAATTTTGAACTGTTATTTTTGCCGCTTCATTCATTTTCATTTTCTCTCAATTCCTCCTTGCACTCCCATTCTGCTTGCTTTACGCTCATTCTTCTTTTCCTACGCTCCTCCGCCCTGCGTTCTGCCTGCTCCACGCCTTTATCGTACAATTTCATCAAGCCGCAGATACCTAATTCCGTACCGAACACACGATGCGTACTATCAACCACGGCGCTTACATCGTGGTCAAAAGCACCTAATACCATGCCTGCAATCGTGATTGCCGCACAAAACAGCAGCGAGTATATCACAATGCTGGACATGGTATCATCGTTTATCTTTGGTGGAAAACGAATTCGTCTGCGTTTTTTCATCAAAAACCGCCGCCATTCAGCAGAAACCCGATTGCCGCACCGACAACCACCGCAATCGCCTTATCAATCAGCCCATCCCACCGCTTTGCCGGCTTGGAGACCAGCTGCTTCACATCGTCCTTGATTTCTCCGACATCCGTTTTGATATGCTCCTGCTCGTTCTGCAGAACCGAAAACGCCTTCGTCAATCCATCAAGGTTGTCCTGCCGCTTCTCCATGCGGTCAATCCTCTTGTGTGCGGATTTCGTACTGTCCAGTGCCTCCTGCACCATTTTTTCAATATTCTCCATGTCTTTCCCTCCCCTCATTTTTCAGAATATCCAAAACGTGTCTAAAGCATTTATTCTGCAAGCGAAATACACTTGCCCGGCTTAGATACATCCTGCTCTGAATTCCGGTTATACTGATTTTTTCCTGAAACCGCAGTCTCAAAAATGTTTCCTCTTCCGCGTCCAATCCTGACACAATGGAATCAATTTCAAGTGCCAGATGCATCCGCTTCTCCGCTTCCTTCGCTAATGAATCAGTCCGCTCCTGCATTTCCTGCAACAGGACTTCTTTCTGTAATTGGCTGATATCATTTTCCTTCAGCTCATCTATTGATTTTTCCATCCTTTTTATTTCATTTCTCAAAACTTCAAGCACCTGCGCCGTTTCTCCCCATTTACGCAAAGCTTCCTTCAGTTCTTCGACTTCCGGTGTACATTTCTTTTTGATATGTACTGCCTTCAAATATACTGGCGTATTATGTACCCCTTCGTGTAAACTCTGTATCATGGTCCACCTCCTGTTATCTCATTTCAGGTAGCGCAACCGTCCTCAACTCCCTATACGTATATCCCGATGCCTTCAACTGCCCATGTGTATATCTCTGCAAGTCCTTCATTATGTTATACTTAAACACAATTTCGAAATCCAAGTGGGCAGGCTTGATTTCTTTAATCGTGTTTCGCAAATCCTCAATATTTGGCGGAATACCAATGATGGAAGCCATCATTACAACGAACTTATGCTGTGCATTCTGCTCAATCACATTAACCCCACCATTTACATAAGCCTCTGATGTGTTTTTAATCATGGCAACCGTTGTTGTACCTGCACCACGGATTTTGGCACGCACAACACTCCGCCGAACCTCATAGCCTTTGCTCTCGTCATTCTCTATCCCGTACATCTGCTCCCAGAAATCCAGGCCCCATGTGGCTGTACTCAAAAATAACTGCTTTTCAAAATCCTCTGTGTCCTCCTGCGCCTTTCTCCACATTTTTTCCAAAGCCTCCAGAAGCTCAAGCGTCGATCCGCTTTTCGTGTAATCATTCGGAAGATATTCTATCAGCTTCATCCGGCAACCACCCCTCCGATTGTGATACTTCCCAGCACCTGTATCTGCTTTTCACTGATGGGTATATTCTTCTGCGCACCATTGAGCAGAAAGCTTTTCACCGCTACTACGCCGGGAATATCATAGAACATGGAAAGGCACTTGTAATAGTCCACATTAGAAAGCACAAACACACTATTTTTGATGTAGTTTGAAAGCAAGCTCTGATACTCCTTCTTTACAGCCTCTAAAGTTGTAGATGCCGAAATCTGAATAGCTGCTTCGATGTTTATCACGACTTCCTGCGGCGCATATACACTAACCGTCGCCCCAATAGGACGTTCCCCTTCAATATGCGCTGCCGCTGCGTTGATAACATCTTCACCCGGAGACCTGCCCGCCGAGGTAATCAGCATAACCCCTACCGTCCCCGGGCCATTGTCCAGCGGAAACACCTTCGCATTTCCAACACCTTCAATCTCCAACGCCCATTGCAAGTAGTGATACGCATTCCCGCTCGTAGCTGGCGTTCTGAGCCGCAGCAGCAGGCGGTCAATCAATTCCTCGTCCGTTTCCGCTTCCGCTCCGCCGATAAAAGCCGCTCCATTCGTAACGCCTGTAATATCTCTAATCGCTACCGGAAGCGTATTGATATATCCGGCTAAAATATTATATTTGTCCCCAATATCTTCCGCCTCCACCGGAACACTCACTGTTCCGCTTGCGCCGATGCTTCCAACCTCTGTTGTCACAAACATCAGTCCTGCACTCGTTGCACAGAGCGTCCCTACCGGAATTTCAACGCCTGCTTCTCCCGTAAATGTAACGGTTCCCTTTGCTTTCTTCCCATTCTTTCTGGTAATGCCGTACTCTTCGGCAAAACGGTCACAATATTCTCCGGTGCAGTCCTTCTTGAAAAACACCCCAACCGCTCTGCTCAATTCCGCCCAGACCTCCTCCCCCTTCATCGCACTGGTGGAAATGATGTCATTTACAAACGAACCTTCTCTCTTGTCCGTTTGCGTAATCTCCTGCAGCATTTCCTCTTTCAATGCTTCATAGAGTCTATCTTCATACATCTGCGCTCACCTCCATTTCACCGTAAACCGTCTCAAGCTTCGCATATATCATCAATTTTCCGGTTGCAAATGTTACCTCCACGCCGGATATATTTTTAATGTACGGGTTTATGGTCAACGCTTCTTTGATATAGCGAACGCACTCTGCCTTCGCCAGATTTGGCGTATAATTCTGCCCAATCAATTCCTCTATTTCGCATCCATAGTCCCAGCTGTAAATTTCGTATCGGAATCTCTCCGTTTTCAGCGTTTTATATATCCAGGTTTTAATTGCTTCGTTTCCGGTCACTATTTTAAAGTCCCCTTTTTCCACAACAGGGATATTGTTCTTAAAATCCCAGGCAACCTCACGATACAGCGGAAGCTCCTCTTCTGTTTCTGTAGTAACCGTATCCCCGAAAAACGGGAAAAGGCTTGTACTCATATCAAACCGCCTCCTTAAACAACCTTGCACAGCAGTATATATTGCTGCCCATCGCCGCTTTTCAGCAGCACTACCTGCTCGCCTGCTTTCAATCCGTCCTGTGTGGTAAACGTCCCTCCGGAAATTCCAATGCTGCTGATTCCATCGCCCTTCGTTGTGGAGCCGGTCGCCCCTGCCGTTCCCATGGACATGCGGCGGCTATAGCCGGCAAGCAAAGCCTGATTTACCTTCATGTTTTCCTGCTCAATCTGCAAGTCTCCAATCTTTACAATCAGCGGGTTCGGCTGCACAACCGTTCCAATAAAAAAAGGGGCATCGCCGTTATCGTGTGCCTCTTTTCTGATTATCTCCAGAAAATTTCCGTATGGATTATCTTCATTTGTCATTCTGTCCACTCTCCTTTTCATCCATCAGATTCTGAAAATTCAGCGTCAGCTTGTTTGTGTAAATGCCATTCTTCCATGTGTGACTGTCGGCATCAATGAAAAAAACACCGGAAAGACCAGTATATGGCTCTTTTACCACAACCTTCCTTCCGGTGATATATTGACTGTCCCCGAAATTGGAGACATTTATTTTCCTTTCTACGCCGCTCAGCTGCTTTTTTGCTTTTTCCGTATAATCTTCGTCATCTTTTGAAATTCTGAGAATTTCGGTCATGAAGCCATATAGCTTTATATCCTTATCCTCCTTGAATTCCTTTATCAATTTATCCTCTTTGTTGTATACACGAACTCGGTTCACCATGCTTTCAAGGCTTTCACTGACACTGGAGGTCAAAAGATTCACGCCGCTCTCCAGAGGGGTACATTCCTTTTTTCCTTTCTCCAGAACATAAATCAATTCGCCCTCAAAAATAACGTAATATTTTTTATCCTTTGCACCGCCCAGCGTGTATGCCGTCATGATAATATCATATAGGCTGACACCGTTGAATACTCGGCTAATCGGCTTTGCGCCGAAGGACAGCGAACCGATTTTTATACCAAAATCTGTACAGACCTTCTTCGCGATTGCATCCGCTTTCATTTTTTTGAAGTTATAGCTTGCTTTATTCTTTTTCAGATAAATTCCATAATCCCGACAGCTATACTCAATCGTTGTCCCGTCCGTTTCCTTTTCCTTTGTCCAAATCGGTCCCTGAAACATCACCTTGTCCACATCAATTACCTTGAATATGTCGCCTACCTCCATTTGGGTAATCCATGTGCGCTGGTCGCTGTATCCATGCACTACGCCGAATGTGCAGCTCCTGCTGCAGCTTCTGTACTCTCCGTTGATCGTCAGCTCCGTAATAACTCCCGTAACCTCCGTTTTCACGCCATCCTTATTGATATGAAATGCCCGCATTGCCATAACTTCCACCTCCTATCATGGTATTGTGTATTTCTGTCCCGGATAGATTAAATTCGGATTCTTCCCAATCACGCCTTTGTTTGCTTCATAAATTTTTTTCCATTTACTTGCATCCCCATACATTTTTCTCGAAATAGCACTCAGGCTGTCTCCCTTTTTAACGGTATATGTCTTTGCCTTTGCTTTCGCTGTGGAGGTGTCTTTTCTGGCAGCATTTGCAGTGCTGCTTTTCTGAACCGTCAAAACATTCAGCGGAACATATTGCCGAAATCGTATCGTAAACGGAATGTCTCCGTTATCCTCATATTTTGAGCTGTAATCGATTGACTCAATATAGAACTGCTCATTGATTTTTGCGCCTTTGTCATCAGCCACAACCACACGCACAATGTCCCCATCATCCATCCATGCTTTTAATGTTTCTACATAGTCCATTGCCGTATTTGCGCTGATGCCGCTGCTCCTGCAAAAGCTATAGTCATTCTCTGGAAAGAAACCGGATATACTCGGACTCTGGGGCTTTGTTTTGCCCAGCACATTGATGTCTCCCTTGTCTGTAGCCCTGACCGTCTCTATTTCTCTGCCAAAGCTGTTTTCGTAGCCGTCCGGCGTAACAGGAAGCATCATACTTGTACCCTTCATTTGATTTTTCAACCAGAATTCAAACATATTCTCCCCTCCTTATGCGCCTACAAAGCTTTCTCGCATATTTTGCATATTTCTGACCAACGCCCGCGCAATCTTATCAATGTCCGCTTCTTCCCGTACTACAATCTGGTCAGCCAGCTTTGCAATCGTAACACTGCCGCCGCCTTCCTTGTCGGCTTCCACCCTTGTTAGAACGCTTTCACCCTCGTGCAGTTCGGCTACATATCCATCATAAGGTACCCTTTTCAGCCCTGCGGCGTGTTTTCTGCTACTGCTGACACCGCCGGGTGTTCCCTTATAGGCATTTGCAAAAATGCTGTTGATATAGCCAGACACGCCTTCCTTGCTGATTTGCGCCCTCACGTCGCTTGTGGCATTGCTTAGTCTTCCGCTCTGCCAGCCTTTGGAGAACTGGTCTGCCATTGCCTGTCCAAATTTTACATATTCACCGCTTTCTGTCAGTGAAGATTGTATATTTGCTACCAGTGATTTCTCTGCCTGCAATTTCTTCTGATATTCTTCGCTGTTTTTGTAATCAATTTCCGCCTGCGTCTTTGCCTCCCACATGACCTTTTCCGCTTCAATGCCGGTTAAGCCTTCTTCCTCAATGCGTTTTGTGGCATCCTGCATAGCATTGATAATGCTCTGCTGGTACTGGTTCTCCATTTCCGCCTCATACGCTCCGACCATGCTGTAAGCATTTTTCATCTTTTCGCCAAGGTCTCCGTTATAGGCTTCAATTTCTTTTTCCATTCCCTTTTTGCGGGCTTCGTTGTAGCCTTCACCCATGGCAATCTCAATATTCTTTTTCGCACTTTCCAGCTGTCCCTGCAAGCCGCTGAAGGTATCACTCATGGCATTTACTGCGTCATGATATCGTTCCCCTTCACTCGTAGCGGTTCGCAGCGCCTCTACCAGCATATCAGACGTAATTTTGCCGTCACTCATCATTTTTGTAGCTTCAGCAATAGAAACGCCTTGATTTTTTGCGACAAATTCCAGAGGGTTAAAACCATAGCCGACCATCTGATTCTTGTCCTGCGCGTTCAGCTTGCCTGCCGCCATGCTCTGAGAAATGGCATAGGATAGTCCGGAAAACTTGTTTGCATCGCCCATGGCAATATTACCGATAATATCCATAAATTCCGGCACATTTTTCTTGTCAATGCCGTAGGAAAGCATTTCCATGCCCTTCCCAAGCACGACAGAGGTATCATACGGAGTTGTATCGCCATATTTCATAATGCTTTCATATAGCTTTTTCCCCGTTTCATCATCGGTCATGCTGGCATAGTTTCTCTTGTAGTTTTCGCGCTCGGCTGCGTATGCACTGCCATTTGATATTTTATCCTGCATTTCAGCCGTTGTAGTGTTATACAGACTCTGTACCTCATTCCGGAATAAATCATCTGCCTGCTGCTGCTTGTTATTCAATGCCTGTATTGCACCTGTCAATCCGCCGACCGCTGCACCAACCGCCGTACCAATCGGACCTGCAATACTCCCCATTGCCGCACCGGAAAGTGCATTGCCGCCAATGCTGCCCACAGCACCGCCAATGGTTGAACCAAAGGCAGAAGAAGTCATGTTGCCAAGCAAATCTCCCGCAGCACCGCCGAGCATACTTCCAAGCCCTGCCTTTGCTAAGGATTTCATCATGCCGGCGGCACCGATCAACCCTGCACCTACACCGGAACCCGCATTTGCATTGCTATTTCTTGACATTGTGGTTTGAATTTCTTTTTCTCCACGCAGCACTTCACTCTGCAAATTGCTCAGCCGCTTATATTCATCGTTTAAGCTTTCTAAAGCTGTTTGCTGTTCCAGAAAAGCGTCTCTGGCACCCTCAGAGCCGTTTCTGACTGCTTTTTCCAGCTCCTTCATGTTCTGCTTCGCCTGCGTGATGTCAAGCTTCACCTGCGCCTTTTCCTCAAATACCCGCTGCTGCAGCTTTTTGTAATGCTCAACATCAGTTTCAAGGCTTTTTACACCCTTCCGCATCTGGCGCAGCGAATCAGATAATTTATCACTCGCCTTGAAAACAATACTTACATCCCTGTTTCCCATGATCCACCTCCTTCTTTTTTGCATGAAAAAAAGCACCCGATTTCTCAGGCGCTTATATCTCTTCTTACTTTTGTATCCAGCATGGTGCTACTACAACGGAATTCACGAATCCACCATTTGATGATTCATAGCTGTTGTTCCCTACAGGAGTACCATACATTGCTTTTATTGTATCTCCTTCGTAGATGTCCGGCAATTCACCCATCATGTAAATTTGATAAATATTTAAGTCATTATCGCACAGGATTGCGTAAGTATACTTATCTTCACAATCTTTATAAATCTGCGATGTGTTTATCTGCACTACATATAAATCGTTTGCTTTCATGATTTTATTGCCGTATTTATCCGGTTCTTTCATAACCATCTTGTATGTAATGCTTTCGTCTACATTGTCCTGAAATTTTTCAACACTGTCAGATGGAAAGAAATCTGCGTTTTCCTTTATAAAACTGCTTGCTTCATCTGAAACGGTAATTGCATCTGTAGATTCGGCTGCAAAAAGCAGTCCCCATTCGGTCGCCTGCCAAACTCCTTCATGATACGTCCCTATCTGGACTGTTCCATCTTCCCAAGTTGTTTTCCCTTCCCCTTCAAAAACACCTGCGGAGAAATCCCCCTCATACGTCCAAGTCTCTCCTGCCTCATTTTTCGTTTCAAATTTGCCATGTCCATCAGGCACACCTTCAACCATGTCTCCGGAATAAGTTCCTGTTCTTTCTCCATAAGGTAACGAAAGCGTCACTTCTTTGTTTTCAACAGTACCGGTTCCAGTATCCCCGCAGCCAGTAGCACCAAACATCATTCCAATACACAGAACCATACATAACCATTTTTTCATGGTATCCCCTCCTTTTCGACATCATAACATGTGAATGATTAGGCTGTCAATTTCTCTTTTCGTGATGTTCGGAGGGCAGGATTTATCTTTTTTCCTGTTCAAGTTCCATGTATGCAAGAATGACTGCAATTTCTTTTTCCGGAATTTTGTATATTTGAGATGGCAGGGTGCCAAAGCGCCGCCACATGGTATATCCGACAACCGCTCTGGCATCCCCTGCCCGAATCAGTTTTTTACTTCCGTTACCGCATCGTCATCATAGCCACTCAGACGGTTGATTGTGCTGTAAATGATAGAAATTTCTCCCGCGCTGAACAATGCCTTAATGGCATCCTTCCCACTTGCAACACCAAGCTTATTCAGCAATTCCTTGTCACTCAGCCTTCTTCCCTCGATACGGCAGCTTTCCAGAAGAATATTTGCCCTGAAATCTCCCTCTTTGCTGATTTCAGAAACATGTACCATCTGGTCTTCTGTAAGCGCGGCACAGGTCACTACAAAAGGCTCCCCTACAATATCCGATAATCTTTTGATTTTAAGCTCTGTTTTTTCCTTCTCCTGTAATTTCTCAGCATCGGTTTCCAAAAGTCTGTCAAAAATACTCATAGCTTCCTCCTTATTCCTCGTCAATCAAATCAATGAATTCATAATCGTAGAACGTAAAAGGCTGTGTTACCGTTCCGATTGTTTCTGCCGCCCAGTCCGCCAGCGTAAGCTCCGTAAAGGTCACACCCTTCAGCACCACTCTTTCCGCCCCCAGTGCATCCGGGTCAGCCAGTTTGCCGATAATCGTAAATTCAGGTGTTCTTCCTTCCTTAATTTCATCCGCAATTTTCAACGCCATACGGCTGTTTGTTTTCGTCATGGTAATGCTGCCCGTACCGGACCATCCTGCGCTTTTCTGCTTTTTGCCGCTTGTGCCGCACATCGGAACATCCTTAAAATTGATTTGTGCTTTTGCCTGCAACGCCGTAGCCTCTCTGACAAGCTCGCCGTCTAACATTACCTCCCCATAGTTGCCGTTAATCGCTCTTCTGGGGTCAAAACCTGCTTTTCTCATTTATTGCCCCTCCTTAAATGTTAAAGTTTACTGTAATATCCTCGATTGCGTACAGAATATGATAAGAGCCCTCCATAAACACGTTGCTCTTTGTATTTGCTTCTTTGATTTCCTGTTCGGACATTTCGCTTACATCCGTCCCATTTTCACGAAGCCAATCTCTCTGCGCCTTCACATCAATGCCCACAAAAATATCCTTATCCAGAATCTCATCATCCCTGAGCGCCTCCAGATACTGCTGCACCGCTACCAGCAACAGGCACTTGTTGTCGTAATTGTTGGGATACTTGCCGATGTAGTTATCTTCGCAGGTACTATGGATGTCATTGTAAATCAGATCCATAGTATCTACTGCCTTAATCGACTTATAGATATCTCCCTTCAATCCGTTTGCATCCTTCAGGCTGTTTACCTCTCTGCCAATCTTAACCTTTTCGCCATCATGGAAAAGAACAAACTCTCCAGAGTCAATTTTTTCATTCATTTCGCTTCTGGTAAATTTCGGCACATCGTCTACCTCGCTCAACACAAAATAAGTGGAGCTGACATTCAGCGGTGTGCCTGCCAGAATCCCGGCGATTCTGGAGCAGTACTGCCCCGCTGTATAGGTCTTATCCCCGACAACAATATCACTCGTGGTAAAGTTAATAATACCCTCGTGGTCTGCGGCGATATTCGGCAAAACAGCCTTTACCTTCATCCGCTTGGAATCCCGCATGGTTTTAATCTGTGTTGCAATCTTCTGGACATCCTCTTCTGCCACCGCAGGAGGCGCAGCCAGATAATCAAATTTGATTGTTTCCAGCTTCTCCAAAGCGTTTTCTACCGTATCCGTCCGAATCAGCAGAACATGTTTAATCGGTGCTTTGCCGCCATCAAATGCACGCTCCACATACTCCTTATTTTCAGCTGTCAGATCCGCAGGCACCTGCGTTTTATCCTCAATTTTTGTTACTCCATGGTTGCTTTTTTCAATAACCATGACTGCAACAACGCCTCTTTCCCCACGCTTAATCGCAGTTGAGGCTTTTGTTTTGAATTCAATGATAATATTGGGTAATCCCATCTTTTTTCGCTCCTTTCTATTCGTCCGCCGTTGCTTTCATGCACACCGACACATCCTTTGCCGCTTCCATCTTGCCGGAATCAATATATCCGGAATCAAAGGATTCATCCAAATACCGAAACGTCAGGTAAATAGCCAGTCGGCTATCTGCTTCCTTCATCTCATAATTGAATGACAGCACCCGTTCCCCAATCGATATGGAATGCTGATTTAAAAATGGCATCAGCTTTGATTCCACATCCAATCGTTCCTCAAAGTCCTCTCTCCCATATCCATCCTCGGTTCCAAAATAGATAATCTGTATTTCGATGTTTCTTCTTTCGGTGAAATAATTCGCCTTTGCTCCGCCGGCAAAGGTTAAATTTAAAAGGAAGGCAGGAACAGAAAACCCCTCCTCCAGCCTTCCTTTATAAATCTCCACACCGGGAACACAGTTAAAAATCTGTTCCATAACAGCTACTAAAATTTCCTTTGCGGTAATCATCAGAATTTATCACCTACCAGTTTATCCACCATATCCCCAGCTTTATGCACAATTTCTTCCTCCACCTCATTCAGCGCATTCCGGTACATGTGCTTTCCATTGACCCAGCCAATCAGCTTGCCGCTTCCCTTGATGTTTACCCGTTGACCGTATTTTCCCTCTTTCGTTTTCGCTCCCTTAATCAGCCTGTGTCCAAATTCAACGAGCTGCGCGTGCGGTGCTTTCCTGTTATCATTTCGCACAGCGGCATAACCACCGCCGCTGCCAATAACCAGATGGCATGCTTCCCGCAGTCTGCCGCTCTGCTCCTTGGTTTCCGCATCGATGTTGCGCATGACCCTCTCATACATAATCACACCCACATCCTCTACCAGTTCTCTTCTGTCTTCCGGAAACTGTTTCTCCAATGCCGCAAAGACTTTGTCTAAATCTTCCAATGAGCCCATGCTATCACCTCAATGCGTTAAATCTGCCGTTGCTTTGATTTTCAGAAAATTATCCTGAAAAAGGGTATTATCAACGGAAATAATATTGTAAAGCGTTCCACGAAAAAGAATCCTGTCTTTTACCGTCAGATCCTTCACCGCTCCATACCGAATGGTAAACTCTACTGTCCCCTCTGCGCCATACTTTCTGGCTTCCCACCATTCCCGTCCGTATAAGCCGTTTACCTTCGCCCATACGGTTTTTATCGTCCGGTATTCTGTCCGGATGCTTTTATCCGCTTCCCGTCTTTTGATAATCCGCTGTATCTCTATGCGGTGCCTTAAGTCTCCTGCCTGCATTTCATCACCCACTTACAAAATATTTCTGCAATACTGGTTAATGATGGCTTGTGCCGCCAGATTCACGCTCGGAGCCTTTCCTGTTTCCGTTTCATAGCTGCGCTTATCGTACATGTCGGCACAGACCATCAGCATGGCAATCGCCAGATCAGGCTTATCATCGGTTTCCTCAAGCTCCAAACCGGTTTGACTCAATACAAATTTCCGTCCTGCTTCAATGATAGCCTCGATAACCTCTGTTTCTTCGTCCGTATCGTCAATTTTTCCGAAACGAATCAGGTTCTCTGCGCTTACCTCCCTAAGCTTCATCAGAATCACAACCTTCTGCATCCACAGAAACCTTTGCAGCAGAAATCCTCTCAATCAGATCCGCCTTTTTCCCTGCATCATCCAAACCCATCTGCTTTGCCAATGCTCTCAGTGCCGGAACTGTCATTCCTTCCAATTCCTCGGTATCCAGCGTTCCTTCTAACAGCACTCCTTCGCCTTCCGAATCCGAATTTGTCTGCGGATTCCCGCTTTCCGCTTCTGCCGGCACAACATAGCCTGCTCTCATGAGGTCGTTGAGGATATAAGAATCCTCAACTTCTCTCACTTCTCCGGCATACATCGAAATCAAACCACTAAAGCTTATCGTCGCTCTTACCTTCATGCCGTTACCCCCCTTAAGCCATTTTCAGCACCGCCATACGCTGACTGTCCGTTACTTTGGAATCCAGCTCCATCCATGCAACTACACCAATGGCATGCTGTGTTGCGTATTTTTCACGCAGAACTTCAATTTCCAACTGTTCTGCAATCTTTACAGACAGCCCGCTCATATCGCCGTACAGAACCGTCTTTTTGCCTGTCGCAATCTTAGGCATATTGTCAGATACGAATACAGGCTTGCCCAGCAGTCTATACGGGAATTCTCCTGTAAAATCGTCCTGCAAAAGATATCTGTTCTGCCCGTCTTTCAGTTTCTTAACTGCCGTGAAAGTCTCGGGGTGCATAATCCAGCACGCATCAGACTGGAACGCCTGCTTCACCTGCGCCTGCAAGTCAATCAGTTCATCCGCAGTGATAGCCGCCGCTGCCGCTGCTGTTTTCTCATTTGTGGTAGACAGTGCGCCTTCCATCTTGGATGGTGTTCCGTTCAGCAGCTCCCCCTCCAAGAAGGATGCAATTTCTTCTGCCATATAGTTTACGATGAAATCCGTCACATTGAACATGGCATTTGTTTTCAGCTTTCTGCCAATCAGTGTCAGTGCGCCCACCAGATAACCTTTCAGGTCTACGGATGTAAATTTGCCTGCATCCGCTGTCAGTTCCGTAAAGTCATCGGAATATGCAACCTTTACATCATGACCTTCGCTTTCGCCATAAACAGGAACCTTCAACTCGCCTGTCATGTAATATACAGTCGCTCTGGAGAGGATCGGGGAAATGTCCTTAACCTTTTTGATGATTTTGTTTGCAATAGATGTCGGTACAATTGCACCGTTGTTTGCCATTGTCAGGTTCAATTCGCCGGCTCTTTCCTCCAATCCTGCCGCTGCACCCAGAACATATTTCACAAAGGCTCTTTCTTCCAGCTCCTCCTGTG
>OJQL01001571.1_pt1 | contig 16261 bp, 8 predicted proteins | sample 1598731 | NCBI WGS metagenome assembly OJQL01 (sample SAMN03922510, study PRJEB24848) | human gut metagenome | isolation source: stool sample | host: Homo sapiens | place: Germany | collected 2010-02
ACAACAAAAAAATGCCGTATTTATGCGGTGTTTGGCGTTTCGCAAACGCCTAAATCATTATATAAATTAAAGGAGAAGTCACTATGAGTAAAAAAACTATGGAATATGCAAAAAAACTTGTATCGCAGATGACAATAGATGAGAAGATAAGTCAGATGCTGTATGAGTCACCGGCTATAGAAAGACTGGGGATACCGGAATACAACTGGTGGAATGAGGCTCTTCATGGAGTAGCAAGAGCCGGTGTTGCTACAGTATTTCCTCAGGCGATAGGTCTTGCGGCAACTTTTGATACTGACCTGATAGAAAAGATAGGAGATGTTGTATCAACAGAGGGTCGTGGAAAGTTCAATGAATTTTCAAAAAAGGGTGATCACGGAATATACAAGGGACTTACCTTCTGGGCACCTAATGTAAATATATTCAGAGATCCAAGATGGGGCAGGGGACATGAGACATACGGGGAAGATCCGTACCTGACAGGTAAGCTTGGCTGCGCATATATAAGGGGATTGCAGGGAGATGATCCGGATCACTTAAAATCGGCAGCATGTGCAAAGCATTTTGCGGTACACAGCGGTCCGGAAGCCATAAGACATGAGTTTGATGCGAAAGCATCAAAGCATGATATGTATGATACATATTTGTATGCCTTCAAGCGGTGTGTAAAGGATGCAAAGGTTGAGGCTGTCATGGGGGCTTACAACAGGGTAAATGGAGAACCTGCCTGCGGAAGCAGGACACTGCTTAAGGATATACTGCGTGACGAGTTTGGATTTGAAGGTCATGTGGTGTCAGACTGCTGGGCAATACTTGATTTCCACGAACACCATCATGTGACGGATACAGTTGAGGAATCGGCTGCTATGGCTGTAAACAACGGCTGTGACTTAAACTGTGGAAGTGCATTTTTACATCTTAAGGATGCTTATGACAAGGGACTGGTTTCAGACGAGGCAATCACGGCAGCAGTAGAAAGGCTGATGGAGGTGCGTATTCGTCTGGGCATGATGAAGGATTATCCATCGCCATATGAGGACATATCGTATGAGGTTGTAGAATGTAAGGAGCATGTGGAGCTTTCTGTGGAGGCTGCCAGAAGAAGTCTTGTACTTTTAAAGAATAAGGACAATTTCCTGCCTCTCGACAGAAAAAATGTTAAAACTATTGCGGTTATCGGACCAAATGCCAACTCCAGGGATGCGCTTATAGGAAATTATTATGGTACCTCATCAAGATATATCACTCCACTTGAGGGATTGCAGCAATATCTTGGAGAGGATACAAGAGTGCTTTATGCAGAGGGCTGCCATCTGTACAAGGACAAAGTACAGGGACTTGCAGAGGAAAAGGACAGATTTAAGGAAGCCCTCATCATGGCAGAACAGTCAGATGTGGTCGTAATGTGTCTTGGACTTGATGCAACTATAGAAGGTGAAGAGGGTGATGCCGGAAATGAATATGCAAGCGGTGACAAGCTGGGACTTATGCTTCCGGGACTTCAGGAGGAACTTTTAGAGGCTGTTGCAGCAGTAGGAAAGCCGGTAATACTTGTGCTGTCAGCAGGAAGTGCGATAGATCTTTCCTGGGCAGAAGAGCATGTGGATGCCATTATAGACAGCTGGTATCCGGGAGCCAGAGGCGGAAAGGCTGTTGCGGAAGCTATATTCGGAGAGTATAGTCCGAGTGGAAAACTGCCGGTTACATTTTATCAGGGCACCGAAAATCTCCCGGAGTTTACGGATTATTCAATGGCTCACAGGACATACCGCTATACAAATGAGAATGTGTTATATCCATTTGGATATGGACTGCATTATGGTGAGACAAACTATGATGGAATGTCAGTGGATAAAGCAGAAAGTGATGTAAACGAATCTGTCGAGGTGTTTGTAAATGTGACAAATGACAGCAGATATACTGTAAATGAGATAGTTCAGCTCTATATCAGGCACGTTGATGCTGCAGAGTATGAGCCGGGATATCAGCTAAAGGGGATTGAGGTTGTAAAGCTTGAGCCATATGAGACTAAGAAAGTAAAGCTGACTCTTTCGCCAAGGGACTTTGCTGTGATAGAAGAGGATGGAAGCTGTGTAGCTGTGCCGGGAATTTATGAGATATCCGCAGGAGGACAGCAGCCTGATGACAGAAGCACAAAGCTCACAGGCAAGCGGACAGAGCGCATTGATATCACAAGATGTGGAGAGAAAACAGGGGTAGATTATTAATAATAAATATGTTATTCTATAATTAATGACAAGTTAAAACAGACTTTAGGAGCGGACATATGTCGGCTCCTTTAAGTGATTTCAGAGGAATTGTTTATGAGAAGACCAATATGGAATGCCATTGAGAGAAAGCTTGATGATTATTCACTCAGAAAAAAATTCTACATATTTTATGTACTTTGTGTCATGCTGCCGCTCATAGTGACTGATGCAGTGGTGCTTTCCATCGTAGAAAATGCTGAAAAAGAAAGCAGCAGACATGAAATGTCGAGCATAGCAAGTGCTGTGGGATATAATCTGAACAGCATGGTCAATAACGCAGAAGAGGCAGCTAAGAGTATCTACACCAGCAAGCGCATAGACGATTTTATATCAAAGGAATACACAAGCTCTGCTGAGTATGTATCAGAGTATCAGAGCTTCTTTCAGGATACACTTTTTGAAAACACACTTGGAATGAGCAATATAGTATTTTTTCTGTATGCTGACAATCCTACAATAGTAAATGGCGGAAAAGTAAATGATATGTCTGCTGTAAGAAATACGGATTCTTACAGACTTCTGGAGCAGAAGGAAAGCGGAGGACTCTTTTTTGTATATGAAAAAGGCGTAGCCGGATTGTCAGATGAAAGACATATGATTTATATGAAAAAGCTGGATTTTTACTCATCTGATATCGAAAAGGTACTCAAGATAGAGTTTAATTATGGCAGCATGATGCGTACTTTTAAGAATATGAATTATGATAATGAAGTGCTTATCTGCCATGGAGATGACATAGTGCTGTCAAATGGGGCCTACAGTGGAGTCAACAAACCATTTAAGACATTGGAGGCGATTGGGAAAATAAGCGACTCCGTATACAGGCAGAAGCTCTCTTTGTATGGCTGTGATCTTGATATATATGTGTTTAAGACACGCAGTAATATATGGAGCATGCTTATGCACAATGCACCGATTATTGTTTTTCTGATGCTTATAAATGTATTCTTTCCACTTTGTCTGTTCAGTATCTTTAACCATTCCTTTACGAGCAGGATATTACAGCTTTCAAAGGTATTTAAGTCAGTTGACAGCGAAAAGCTTGTATCTATGACTGACAGGGAGAGCAAAGATGAGATCGGCAGCATGATAAAAAATTACAACAGGATGGTAAGCCGCACAAATGACTTGATCCAGACTGTATATAAGAATAAGCTAAAAGAGCAGGAGATGCTTGTAAGTCAGAAAAACGCAGAGCTTCTTGCACTGCACAGCCAGATAAATCCGCACTTTCTGTTTAATGCGCTTGAGAGCATACGAATGCACAGTCTGCTGAAAAAGGAAAATGAGACGGCTGATATGGTCGAAAAACTCGCCATCATGCAAAGACAGTATGTGGAGTGGGGAAATGATGCTGTAACCGTTGCAAAGGAATGTGAATTTGTAAAAGCCTATCTGGCATTGCAGAAATACCGGTTTGGCGAGCGACTGAACTATAACATAGATATAGAAGCAGACTGCATGGAATGTCAGGTGCCAAAACTTACGCTTGTAACCTTTGTTGAAAATGCCTGTGTGCATGGCATAGAAAGTAAAGCTGCTCCGGGCTGGATATTTGTGCGTATATTCAAAAAAGCCGGGTTCATGCATATAGAGGTTGAGGATACAGGTAGCGGAATTGATCCGGATGCTCTTGAAAAAATGAAAAGTAACATGAAAAATGCAGATATCGATATGTTAAAGACCGGTGGCAGAGTGGGTGTGATAAATGCCTGCCTGCGTATCAAAATGGTAACGGAATCTAAAGCAGTATTTGATGTGGACAGTGAGGAAGGCTGCGGTACGACTGTGATGATAAAAATACCGGAAACATATTTATAGGGAGATTTAAAATGCTTAAAGTATTATTGGTGGATGATGAGCCTTTCATAATACAGGGGCTTAAGGTGCTCATTGATTGGGAAAATGAAGAATTTGAGATAGCAGGAACGGCTTCAAATGGAAAGGAAGCCCTGCAGTTTCTGGAAAATGAGAATGTGGATCTGGTCATAGCCGATATAAGGATGCCGGAGATGACAGGACTTGAGCTGCTTGAGACTTTGAGAAAAGATAAAAAATCAGATGTGTATTTTGTGATATTAAGCGGTTATGCAGATTTTAGCTATGCGCAGCAGGCCATGCAGAATGACTGTACGGATTACATACTAAAGCCGGTGGATAAGGAGATGCTGCTTAAGGTACTAAACAAGGTTCTTGTGCTCAAAAACGAGAAAAACCAGATCAACGAGGATAACAAAAAGATGAAACAGGCATACCTTGCAAGACACCTGATATCTCTGATACAGGGCAAATATGATGAAGTAAACCTGAACTATGTAAAAGAAAATATGAGGTGTGAGGGTGGAGCAAGGTATGTTGAAATACAGATGGAGCAGCTTCCGGCAGGTGATGAGATACTCGATAGTGATATGAGAAGCTTACAGCGCAAGATGTACGAAAGCTGTGTTGCTTTTCTGGGGGCTGATTCGGCACATTGTGTATTTGATGTATCGGTAAATGAAAAAGTGTATGACATAGGCTTTATATTCTCAGATTATATGGCAGAGGAAGCCGCAAAAACCGAGAGAAAATATCTGGAGGATCTGAGAAGGTATATATGTGATAATACACAAAAGAATATAGTTATGCTGGTCGGAAGAAAAGTATCAGATATATCAAAGATAGCCAGGTCATACGGCAATGCATGTATGCTCAGGTCGTTTCAGGGCTTTCGCATAGTAAAGAGCATATATTACTATGAGGATGAAGTAAAGATATCGGCAGATGGAATAGTGCTTTGTAAAGATAGTCTTGATAAGCTGCTTAGGACAGTGGAACAGAATAACCATCTTGAGATAAGAAATGCAGTTGCCAAATTTTATGATGAGATGTCCAGCATGGGTATGAATGGGGAAAGCATGAACTTAAATATTAATTATCTGTTGTTTCAGTTCATACACCTGGCAAGTGAGCAGGATGATAATGTAAATCAGCAGGAGATTTTGCGACTCATAAGTGAGAGCAGCTTTAAGACCGGTATTGAGAGGGGAAGCCGTGCGCATATGACCAGATTTTGCTGTGAGTATGGTGATTATCTGTCGCAGCTTAGAAAAAATGTGTCAAGAGGTGTGATCGGCATGGTAGAAAAGGAAGTAAGAGACAATTATGCCACGAACATCACGCTTAAGAGCCTGAGTGAGAAGTATTATGTAAACAGTGCATACTTAGGGCAGCTTTTCAGAAAAAAATACGGACAGTCCTTTAAGGATTATCTGAACAATTACAGGATGGAACGGGCGGCAGAGCTTCTGCTTAGGACTGATAAGAAGATAATACAGATAGCAGAGGAAGTCGGATATCATGATATGGATTATTTTGTGAACAGGTTTATACAGGTAAAAGGCTGCACACCGGCGCGTTTCAGACGCCAGATGCAAAGTGGAGAATAATATATATTACTGCAAAACAGGGTAAATTATAGTTCTTTCGAGAAACTATAGTTTACCCTGTTTTTGACTATAGTTACTCCGATTGTTTGAAAACTTAAAAAGTATAAAATTAAGTTATCAAAAGGGAGGACAATACAATATGAAAAGAAAAAGAATTGTAAGCATGCTGCTTGTGGCTACCATGGCAGCAACACTGTTTGCCGGATGTGGCAATGATAGTGGCAAAAAAGGTGGCACTGAAACTGGAAGTGCGAAAGAGTTTGATGCATTCTTTGCTGTACCGGGAACTGAAATCAATGATGATAATGAAATCCAGAAGATCATCGAGGAAAAGACAGGTGTAAGGGTAAAGGAAACCTGGCTTACCGGACAGACAGCAGATGAGGCAATCGGAACAATGATCGCAGGTGGCGAATATCCTGATTTCATTGAAGGTGCAAGCGGACAGATGCAGTTATATGATGCAGGCGCACTTGTTCCACTGGATGACTACATCGAGAAATATCCAAACATCAAAAATCTTTTCACAGATCTTGAGTGGGAAAAACTTCGTCAGGATGACGGACATATCTATTGGATACCACAGTTTAGCTGCATAAAGGGAGACGAGAAAGTCTGCACACACAATGACGAGGCATTCTGGATCCAGGCAAGAGTACTTAAATGGGCTAACTATCCGGAGATCAAGACACTGGATCAGTATTTTGACCTCATCGAGAAATATAATGAGGCAAATCCAACAATGGCTGATGGAACAGAAAATATTCCATATACAATCCTTTGTGATGACTGGAGATATTTCTGTCTTGAGAATGCACCACAGTTCCTTGACGGATATCCAAACGATGGATCATGTATGGTAGATCCTGATACAAAGAAAGTACTTGACTATAATACATCAGATACAGCAGTTAAATATTTCAAGAAGCTCAATGAAGAGTATCAGAAGGGAATTGTAGATCCTGAGTCATTCACACAGACATATGATGAATATATCTCTAAGCTTTCTACAGGACGTGTACTTGGAATGATTGACCAGTGGTGGGATTTCGCATACACAGCAGGTGATGCAATTAAACAGGCAGGTCTTGATGAGCAGGGATGCGATTACATTCCGGTACCTGTAACAATTGACGGCCGTGACAATCAGTGGCACAATGCAGGCGGCGCTTTCAACGAGTCAACAGGTCTTGCTGTTACAACATCCTGTGATGATGTAGATGCGGCCATGAAGTTTGTAAATGATCTTCTTGATCAGGATATCCACAATCTCAGATTCTGGGGTGTCAAGGGTACTGACTATGAAGTAGATGAGAATGGTGAGTTTTACAAAACAGCAGATGAGAGAAAGAAGGCTTCTGATACAGCATACAAGGCCTCTCATTCATGCCCATACTCATACTTCCCACAGTACAGTGGAACAAGTGATGATGGAATCAATGCCAACAAAGCTGATGGACAGGCAAGAGAGTTCTATGATGGTCTTAACAAGGATGTACAAGAGGCTTTCGATGCCTATGGTGTTAAGACATACGTTGAAATGCTTGGAACAAACAATGCACCTGGAGATTGGTATCCGATGTGGTCATACTCTAACAACTTTAACACAAGCACTCCTGGTGGAGTAGCCTGGACAAAGATTGGCGAAGTTAAGCATGAGCAGCTTCCACAGGTTGTTATGGCAAAAAACTTTGACAAAGCATGGGATACATACATGGATGCATACAATGCATGCAATCCACAGGATTTCCTGGATGAATTACAGACTGAGCTTGATAAAAGATTAGAGCAGGCTGCTAAGTTCAAATAAAGCTTAAATGAAATTTAAGGCAGGCAGATGTAATAGCGTTGTATCTGCCTGCTGCCTTTTAAGGAGTGGTGTCATGTCATTAACGAGAGAAAATAAAAAAGAAAAGGTCAGAAAACCTAGAACAAAAATTACATGGAAAGAAGTCAAACGCCAGAAAGTGCTGCTGTTCTGGGCAGCAATAATGGTGGCATATGGAGTCGTATTCTATTATCTGCCGCTCGCTGGCTGGGCAATGGCATTTCAGGATTACAAACCAAGACTTGGTATATTTCATTCTGCATTTGTTGGATTGGACAAATTCAAGATGCTGTTCTCGGATATGACATTTATCCGTGTTATAAGAAATACACTCGCAATGGGCGTTATCAATCTGGTTGTAACTTTTGTCACAGCCATAGCATTTGCAATCTTACTTAATGAGATTGCATCAAAGGGTGGAAAGAAAGTAGTACAGACTATATCATATCTTCCACATTTCCTTTCATGGATCATTGTAACAGGTATTTTACACGATATGCTTTCAGGAACAGGTATTGTAAATGAGTTCCTTGTAAATATGCATATTATAGACCAACCGATAAACTTTTTCGCACATACGGGATATTTCTGGCCGATAGTGGCATTTGCCAATGTATGGAAAGAAACAGGATGGAATGCAATCATATATCTTGCAGCCATTACATCAATAGATCCTTCACTTTACGAAGCAGCATCTATTGATGGAGCGGGACGCTGGGCAAAGATCAAGTACGTAACACTGCCGGGAATCAAACCAACTATCATAATCCTTCTTCTTATGAATGTAGGTAATGTTTTAAATGCAGGATTTGAGATACAGTATCTCTTAGGAAACGGTCTGATACAGAAAGTATCACAGACTATTGATATTTATGTACTTAAATGGGGCATAAGCCAGGGAGATTATGCAATAGGTACTGCAGCAGGTATATTCAAGAGTGTGGTAAGTATAATTCTTATATTTATTGCAAATAAAATTGCCAAACATAATGGTGAAGAGCAGTTGTTTTAAGGAGGTCTTGTACGATGGCAGATATAACAGCAGGCTCTGTAAAGAGCAAAAAGAAAAAGAAGATAAGTATATTTCCAATTGTAAATTGCATCATTATGGTATTGTTTTTGATCATAACGCTTTATCCGGTGCTTAATACACTTGCGATATCGCTTAATGATGGTACAGATGCATTAAGAGGTGGAATTTACCTCTTACCAAGAAAGTTTACCTGGAAGAATTATATAACGGTTTTACAAAAAGATAATCTTATAACAGGAGCATACGTTACTGTTGCCAGAACAATAATTGGAACAGTCTTAGCACTGGTGGCAAATGCAATCCTTGCTTTTATAGTCAGCAGAAAAAGATTTTTGTTCAAAAGAGGTTTATCCCTGTTTTGGGTTATCACAATGTATGTCAATGGTGGATTAATCCCTACCTTCCTCCTGTACAAGGGACTTGGGCTTACCAATAGTTTTTGGGTTTATGTAGTCCCTGGAATGGTCAGTGCGTTTAACATGCTTGTTATCAGGACCTATATGAATGGAATTCCTGACAGCTTAGAGGAATCAGCGCAGCTTGACGGTGCAGGATATACCACCATTTTTCTGAAGATTTATTCACCTCTCTGCAAACCGGTATATGCGACAGTAGCTTTATTCGTAGCAGTAGGACAGTGGAACTCATGGTTTGATGCAATGCTTTATAACCGTATGAGTACAAAGCTTACTACATTACAGTATGAGCTTATGAAGCTTCTTTCAGCTGTAACAAATCAGGGAGGATCAGCAGAAACATTGAAAAATGCTGTAGGCGCAGTTACACCTACCTCAGTTCGTGCCGCAGCAACAATTATAACAATGCTTCCGATCATATGTATTTACCCGTTTTTACAGAAATACTTTGTTACAGGACTTACACTTGGTGGAGTTAAAGAATAAATATTTTTTTACAGAATGCCCGGCAGGATAACTGCCGGGTGTTTTTGTGTAAATGTTTATTTGAAAGGAGAATTTTCTTCAAATCAGGAGCAAAATGAGAAAAAATAAGCTTAAGGCAGATTGGCCCGCGTGCCGTATATCGTATTGCTGATGACAGGATGTATGAAAACAAGCGCAAATCAAAGATCGGAAGACAATAATCACCAATTTTTATGATAAAAATATTTACATTATCGTAATATATGATAAAATATTTCTAATACGAAACACAATGGCTACATAAACAATAGGATATATGGAGGAAGTTATGGACGATAACAATTATATGAACAATGACAACCAGTCGTCAGGCACACCGGACAATACAGATGTCTTCGGTCAGTCTTCAGGAACAGCAAATGGCTCAGACACATACAGCCAGCCGCAGGACACATACAGTCAGCCGACAGACACATATAATCAGTCTGTATCCCAGCAGGAAAGTGGGAATGCATATGCATATGGACAGTCATCAGACCAGACAGGCAGCACAGACGGATATGTCAATAATCCGGGCAGTGCATATGGTTATGCAAATCAGGGTACATACAATCAGAATCCAAATGCTCAGGGCTCATTTAATCAGTCAGCTTACGGACAGACGCAGTATGGCCAGCAGCCAAACGGACAGGGTGGCTACAATCAGACTGCATACGGACAGACAGCCTACAATCAGCCACAGTATGGAGCTAATCCATACAACCAGCCGCCAAAGAACAGCAATGGCTTTGGTATAGCTTCTCTGGTACTTGGAATCGCATCTATTGTACTGTTTTGTACATGCATCAATTATGTGACAGCTCTGCTTGCTATCATTTTTGGTATTATACATATCATAAAGGGCAACAACAAGGTGTTTGGTATAGTTGGTATAGCAACAGCAGCTATCTCAGTTATAGTCAGCATCATATTCTGGGTTATAGCAGGCTCAAACGTAAGCACAGATTTTGAAAAGGAGTTCATGAAGGACTTTGATGAGGGCTATGAGTATTATAATGATGACGATTCCTATGAGGATTACGATTATGATTATGATTCTTATGATTATGATGATTTTGATTATCAGAATTTTGAGTATGATGGCATTTATTAGAGTTAATTATTATCAAATTATTACAGAATCAATTACATCTTGACAACAGTGGCTTTTCAGTTATATACTTAAACACAGTTAGTAAAAGGCAGTGACGAAGACAGTAGAGATGGCGTGAAAGTCAAAGAGAGCCGGGACAGGTGAGAGCCGGTATGAGTAGAGCCATTTTGAAAATCACTTCTGAGCCGCAGGCTAAAATCGCCATACAGCGTTGCGAGAGTAGGTTCTGACGTATTCCCTACGTTACAGGGGCGGGTATGCAAGGGTATTTCCCTTAAGTACATTGTAATAGGTGGTATAGACGTATCAGGCACGCGTTCCTAATTACAGGAATGTGTGCCTTTTTTGTGAATATTCCATAAACCGAAAATTGTAGTGGAGTAAGCCACAAGGAAGCCTCGTAAGAGTCGAATTTGAGGTGCATGTTGGGATGTTCACGAACAATATAGAATAAGGAGAGATAGTCATGTACAACAAAGTTGACACCAATATGAACTTCGTTGAACGCGAGAAGAAGACAGAGCAGTTCTGGAGAGAGAACAATATCTTCAGAAAATCTATGGAAAACAGAAAAGAAGGAGAGACATACACATTCTATGATGGACCTCCTACAGCAAACGGAAAGCCTCACATCGGACATGTTGAGACACGTACCATAAAGGATATGATTCCAAGATTCCAGACCATGAAGGGCAAATATGTGCCACGTAAAGCAGGCTGGGATACACACGGACTTCCTGTTGAGATCGAGGTGGAGAAGCTTCTCGGCCTTGACGGCAAGGATCAGATTGAGAACTACGGACTTGAGCCATTCATCAAGAAATGTAAAGAGTCTGTATGGAAATACAAGGGTATGTGGGAGGATTTCTCCAACACAGTAGGTTTCTGGGCTGATATGGACAATCCATACGTCACATATGACGACAATTTCATTGAGTCAGAGTGGTGGGCTCTCAAGGAAATCTGGAATAAGGGACTTCTTTACAAGGGCTTCAAGATTGTTCCTTACTGTCCTCGTTGTGGAACACCGCTTTCTGCACAGGAGGTGGCACAGGGCTACAAGACAGTTAAAGAAAAATCAGCAGTAGTACGTTTTAAGGTAGTAGGAGAGGATGCATATTTCCTCGCATGGACCACAACTCCATGGACACTTCCAAGCAACGTGGCACTCTGTGTGAACCCTAATGACACATATGTAAAGGTAAAGGCTGTTGATGGCTACACATATTATATGGCAGAGGCACTTGCAGACAAGGTGCTCTCACAGCTTCTTTCAAAAGAGGACGCAGAGGCAGGCAAGAAGGCATATGAGGTGCTTGAGACATACAAAGGAAAGGACCTTGAGTACAAGGAGTATGAGCCGCTTTATGACTGTGCTAAGCAGGTTGCCGATAAGCAGGGCAAGAAGGGCTTTTTCGTGACATGTGACACATATGTTACTATGTCAGACGGTACAGGAATTGTTCATATCGCTCCTGCATTTGGTGAGGATGATGCCAATGTCGGAAGAAATTATGACCTTCCATTTGTACAGTTTGTAAACGACAAGGGAGAGCTTACAGCCGAGACTCCGTTTGCCGGTATGTGGGTAAAGGATGCAGATCCTGAGGTATTAAAGGACTTAAGCGGCAGAAAGCAGCTCTTCGATGCTCCGAAATTTGAGCATGAGTATCCACACTGCTGGAGATGTGACAAGCCTCTTATCTACTATGCAAGAGAGTCATGGTACATCAAGGAGACAGCAGTAAAGGATGATCTTATCAGAAACAACAATACAGTAAACTGGATTCCTGAGTCTATCGGTTCAGGACGTTTCGGAAACTGGCTTGAGAATATACAGGATTGGGCTATTTCACGTAACCGTTACTGGGGCACACCACTCAATATCTGGGAGTGTGAATGCGGACACAGAGAGTGTATCGGAAGCCGTGCAGAGCTCGCCGAAAAAGCAGGAGATCCAAAGGCTGCAGAGGTAGAGCTTCACAGACCATACATCGACGCTGTGACAATCAAGTGTCCTGAGTGTGGCAAGGATATGCACCGTGTACCTGAGGTACTTGACTGCTGGTTTGATTCAGGAGCCATGCCATTTGCACAGCACCACTATCCATTCGAGAACAAGGAAGTATTTGAGAAGCAGTTCCCGGCCAAGTTTATCTCAGAGGCAGTTGACCAGACACGTGGATGGTTCCATTCACTAATGGCTGAGTCTACACTCCTTTTCAACAAGGCCCCTTATGAGAATGTAATCGTGCTTGGACACGTACAGGATGAGAACGGACAGAAGATGTCCAAGTCAAAGGGCAACGCTGTAGATCCGTTTGATGCACTTGAGACATACGGTGCAGATGCCATCAGATGGTATTTCTACACAGCATCAGCTCCATGGATTCCAAAGAAGTTTTCAGGAAAGCTCGTGCTTGAGGGACAGCGTAAGTTTATGGGAACACTCTGGAACACATACGCATTCTTCGTTCTTTATGCAAATATCGACAATTTTGATGCTACAAAATACAGCCTTGAGTATGATAAGCTTGCAGTAATGGACAAGTGGATTCTTTCAAAGCTCAACTCAGCAGTGGCAGGCGTGGATGAGTGCCTGTCAAACTACAAGATTCCGGAGGCGGCAAAGTACCTTCAGGAGTTCGTAGACGACTTAAGTAACTGGTATGTACGCCGCAGCCGTGAGCGTTTCTGGGCAAAGGGCATGGAGCAGGACAAGATAAACGCATACATGACACTTTATACAGCACTTGTCACCATATCAAAGGCGGCAGCACCTATGATTCCTTTCATGACAGAGGATATCTACAGAAATCTTGTCTGCTCTATCGACAAGAGCGCACCGGAGTCAATTCATCTGTGCGACTATCCTGTAGTTGATGAGAAGCTGATTGACAAAAAGCTCGAAGCTGATATGGATGAGGTACTAAAGGTTGTAGTACTCGGACGTGCATGTCGTAACGAGGCAAATATCAAAAACCGTCAGCCAATCGGAAAAATGTTTGTAAAGGCTCCGGAAAAACTGGATGAATTTTATGTGGATATCATCGCAGACGAGCTCAACGTAAAAGAGGTTGAGTTCACTGATGATGTATCACACTACACCACATACAAATTCAAGCCACAGCTTAGAACAGTGGGTCCTAAGTATGGTAAATTCCTTGGCCAGATTAAGGCAGTTTTAGCTGAGCTTGATGGTCATAAGGCCATGGAGGAGCTTAACAGCACCGGCTCTCTCAAGCTTGACAGCATTAGCGATGAAGTTGTATTATCTAAAGAGGATTTACTTATCGAGATGACTCAGATGGAGGGCTACGTGACACAGTCTGACAACAATATAACCGTTGTTCTTGACACCAACCTCACTCCTGAGCTTATCGAGGAAGGTTTCGTAAGAGAAATCATCAGTAAGATCCAGACAATGCGTAAGGACGCAGGCTTTGAGGTTATGGACCACATCGCTGTGACATACGAGGCAGATGAGAAGCTTTCAAATGTATTTGAAAAGTTTGGTGATGAAATCAAGACCGAGGTTCTTGCCGTATCAATTAAATCAGGCGAACTTAAGGGCTATGAAAAGGATTGGAAGATTAATGGTGAGGCTGTTAAGCTTGCAGTTGAAAAACAATAATCTCTGCACGAGAGGGAGCATTAATTTGCTCCCTTTTAGTGCCATAAGGAGGAATATGATGAGAGATAATACGTTTAGCAAAAAGGTGTTTATTAAGACTGTATCAGACAATTTAAAAAATAAATATCGTAAGACTATAGATGATGCCACACAGCAGGAACTTTATCAGGCTGTATCAGAGGCCGTAAAGGATGTCATCATGGATGAGTGGATTGCCACACAGAGAGTGATGGACAAGGACGATCCAAAGGTTGTTTACTATATGTCCATGGAGTTTTTGATGGGAAGAGCTCTCGGCAACAACCTTATAAACCTCTCAGCATACAAGGAGGTCAAGGAGGCTCTCAATGAGATTGGTGTGGATATCAATGCTATTGAGGACCAGGAGCCTGATCCGGCACTTGGAAACGGTGGACTCGGAAGACTGGCAGCGTGTTTCATGGATTCACTTGCCACACTTGGATATCCTGCATACGGCTGTGGAATCAGATACAGATATGGTATGTTCAAGCAGCAGATTTCAGACGGCTTCCAGATTGAGGTGCCTGACAACTGGCTCAAGGACGGATATCCATTCGAGCTTCGTCGTCCGGAGTACTGCTATGAGGTCAAGTTTGGAGGATATGTGCAGGAGAGCACAGATGAAAACGGAGAGCTTCATTTCGAGCAGAAGGACTATCAGTCGGTGCTTGCAGTGCCTTATGATATGCCTATAGTCGGTTATGACAACAATGTGGTCAATTCTCTCATGATATGGGATGCAGAGCCAAAAAACGGCTTCTCGCTCGAGTCCTTTGACCAGGGTGACTACGACAAGGCAGTGGAGCAGGAAAATCTTGCAAGAAACCTTGTTGAGGTGCTCTATCCAAACGATAACCATGTAAAGGGCAAGGAGCTTCGCTTAAAGCAGCAGTATTTCTTTGTATCAGCAAGCATCCAGCGTGCACTTGCAAGGTTTAAAAAGCATCACAGCGATTTAAAAGATCTCCCGAATAAGGTCGTTTTCCAGATGAACGATACTCACCCTACAGTTGCAGTCGCAGAGCTTATGAGAATCCTTGTGGACGAGGAACATCTGTCATGGGATGATGCATGGGATATCACTACAAGATGTGTAGCCTACACTAACCATACAATCATGGCTGAGGCGCTTGAGAAGTGGCCAATTGAGATATTCCAGAGACTGCTTCCTCGTGTATACCAGATTGTTGACGAGATAAACAGAAGATTTGTGATGCAGATTAATGAGAGATATCCTGGCAATGAGGACAAGGTAAGAAAGATGGCTATCCTCTATGACGGACAGGTCAAGATGGCAAATATGGCTATCGTTGCAGGCTATTCTGTAAACGGTGTTGCAAAGCTTCACACAGAGATACTTAAGAATCAGGAGCTTCATGATTTCTATGAGATGTTCCCTGAGAAGTTTAATAACAAGACAAACGGAATCACACAGCGTAGATTCTTAGCACATGCAAATCCACTCCTTGCAGACTGGGCAACAAAAAAGGTAGGAGCCGGCTGGATTACAGATCTTACAATGCTTTCAAAGCTCAAGGCTTATGCGGACAGCCCTGTTGCACAGCAGGAGTTTGCTGAGATTAAGAGAGCAAACAAGGTGCGTTTAGCAAAGTATATAAAGGAGCACAATGGTATTGATGTAAATCCGGATTCTATCTTTGATGTGCAGGTTAAGAGACTTCACGAGTACAAGAGACAGCTCATGAACATCCTTCATGTGATGTATCTGTACAACAAGATTAAGGAAAATCCGTCTATGGATTTCTATCCTAGAACATTTATTTTTGGAGCAAAGGCAGCAGCTGGCTACAGAAATGCAAAGAAAACAATAAAGCTCATCAACAGTGTGGCTGATGTGATAAATAACGATGCTTCTATTGGCGGCAAGCTCAAGGTAGTATTTATCGAGGATTACAAGGTATCCAATGCCGAGATTATTTTTGCGGCAGCAGATGTCAGCGAGCAGATTTCCACAGCGAGCAAGGAGGCATCAGGAACAGGAAACATGAAGTT